>Ga0247611_10007484_pt1 | contig 13714 bp, 12 predicted proteins | sample 177DNAGHGhighgp2_FD_192422 | JGI IMG/M metagenome (GOLD analysis project Ga0247611, IMG submission 192422) | Sheep rumen microbial communities from Palmerston North, Manawatu-Wanganui, New Zealand - 1770 DNA GHGhigh gp2 | ecosystem: Host-associated > Mammals > Digestive system > Stomach > Rumen...
AATCCAGTAATATCTGCTTTAGCTACTGCAGTAGCTGATGTTACATGACCCAAATTATTAATAGTAATCTTATACAATCCATTATTATAAGAAGTGTGAGTTGGATGAGTATAAACAGTATCCGTAAACTTAGGATTGCTACCAACCTCAACCCCATTAATAGTGTTTGCGTTTATATTATTTGTAAAACTTGCATTTCCAGTAACCATTAATTGACCCGCAGTTAAGTCGTCGACAGATACAGAATCACCAAAATTAACTGGGCCAGTAAAGTTAGCTCCATCAAGACGGGCATAATCAGCTAAAGTAGTATTTGCAAAATTTGAAACAGCTTGAGATGTTGGAAGATTTGTTGATGTACTGTTCGCAGCAATAGAAGTATCTACTCCTTTTGCACTTGCTGCCGCAAGTGTATATCCATTAACAGTACCACCTGTTACTAAAGCCTTAGTTGATGGATTATATGTTAATGTAGAAGTTTTACGCGCACCTTCTGTAAGAGTGTTATTATTAGCAGTATTTGAAAACAGTAATTCATATGTTGCATTAGTAGTAGTTGGTGTTTGGGTTACTTTTGTATCAGTAAATACTGCTCCACTTGGAACAGATGTTGCAATTGTATATCCACTATTTTTAATTAATTTTCCAGTTGTGCCATCAAAAACGGCAATATTATTATTAGTTGCGCTTGCGGGCCCAATTACTACGCCATCGGTATTACCTTGGACAATTAACCAACTATTGCGCACGGTTGCGTAATTGCTTGAATTAGCTTGTGCAACATTACTCGTACAAATTAACGTATCATTAGCTTCAACTTTTATACCGTTAACATATCCAGCTCTAGTAACTTTATATACATCACCTATAGATGCGCTTGGAGTATAAGCTCCAGGAGAAGAATCAGCTCCGTCAAATCCGCCTTTAAAATGCATTGCTGAAACAAGCTTATCAAGCGCCTTCTCTACCCGAGAATCAGTGTAATCTTGTTGCTCTTGTATTTTACCATTAAAATTAGAGGTAAGATGCGCTAAAGCATATGATAAATCAGTTAAATTTATTATATTATTTCCTATATTTGTTGTTGCCATATATTACTCACCCCTCTTTTTAATCCACATCTATAGTATCCTGCCATCTGCCATAATCATCATACCAATAAGTTGACGGTCATGTTCCTGCAATAGTACAACTTCTAGTTCCAGATGATGAGGATTCAGGTCTAAAATAAAATGTTAAACCATCAGTTGAATTACCACTCTCATGCGGCATTATGTGTATAGGAACAGCATATAAACCATTAGGTAATAGTATTACTGGATAAAGATTATAGTACACTAATTGATATAATATATCACTAAAATCCATAAATTTGCCTCCTTATTTTTATTGAGCTTGCTGGCTCTGCAATACCCATGTCGACCCATCAACATTTGGTGCTAAAACAATACCAAGACCATCTAACATAGTATTCATATCTTCTATACTTGCAACTATTGGACCCCATGTGGGTTCACCGCTACCACTAGAAATTAAAAACTGCCCTTCATCGCCAGCAGTTGTTGGAGCGTAAAAGCTTGGCGTAGCAGTTTTTACTCCATTTAAAGTAGCAGATGAATTCTTTGACTTCGCAACAAAACAATAAGCTGAGCCACTATAAATAAATGTTACAGTTTCGCCAGCGTCCCAAAGCAATTGATTTGTCGTCGATGTTACTGAACCATTATATGATATATCTTTAGCTCCCGTTGAATTAACATTTAATGTAATTGCCCCAGCGGTATTTGCTGTTGAGAAAGTAATTGACACAACTGCCCCTACTGTTAATACGTAGTTAGCAATTGTAGATGTTTTTGCCGCAGTACCAGCAGCTGTTGAACTAGTACCATACCATGTTCCTGCGCCCCTAGAAGAAGCCACAGTTCCAGCAGATACACTAGTGATATATCTATAATATGTACCATCGTACATAAAATATACCATTGTATTTGCTGACCATTTTAATACATTACTAGTTGCATTTAAAGCGGTATTACCGCCTATATAAATTGTTTTTGCTCCAGTACTATTAACATTTAAAGTTGGCGTTGCCGCAGTATTGGCAGTTGAAAATAATACACCAATAATTGTACCAGTTGTAAGAACAAAACCGCTGCAAGTAACTGTTTTAGCGTCCGTTCCAGCTGCAGTTGATGATGTTCCATACCATGCCCCAGGATTAGCTGGCATAGTGACGGATAAATTAGCCCCATCTATCGTGCCAATAGTAGATTTTGTTCCCCAAGCTAACGTTGGGTCATTGTTAACTACAACTGCCGGTTTACCATCAATTGTAATTGCGCCACCATTCGAAGCAACTGATACCGTTCCAGTTCCTTTAATTTCATGCGCACTGTCTGCAGCGACGCTACCATTTTCTAATAAATTTAAATATACTGAATTCGTGCCACTACTAACCGTTTCGTTAGATGTTCCAGTGCTAGTTGCGCTTGTTACTAATTTGTTAGTATAATGTGTATTTGTATCAGTATTATTCCAATCATTCATAATCCAGGCATCGCCAGTATAAGTGAATGAAACAACTGCGCCAGCAGGCCATGAAGTTGCCGCAGTAGTGCCAGGCACTGTAGTGCCATATCTATATATAGATTTTGCTTGACCCTCTGTTCCCACTATTAATTTTGGATTTGCCGCAGTATTACTATTAGTAAATTTTACATGCAATGTAACGCCAGTAATTAAAGTATCGAAATCAGATAATGTAACCGTTTTATTAGCAGTATTCGCAGCTGTATCACAAGTTCCATATAAAGCAGAGCCAATTGGATATGTAGTATTACCTATCTTTGTTTTTGCTATATAAGTCATATCTTTATCCCTCCTTTAATTAACCATTCGCCTGCAGCGCAGTAAGTACCGTCTGTGATTTTTTAGTAACAACTGTTGGAGTATTTGTTGTCCAAGATTTAACCGCCTCAAAACTCTGCGATTCTGTTTCTGGTAATGTTCCAGCGTCCCACGCGCTAATATATGTAGCAGTTAATGCCGTTCCTAAAGTAGGAGCGGTGCCATTAGTAATGGTTAATACTCCAGCAGACACAGATGCATTTGTTGCAGTACCAGCACTGGTTACATTTGGAATTGTAACATTATTCTTAGTCATTGAAGGAGTGGTTCATGTGCTACCATACTTAATACCACCAACATTTACAGTTTCAGTTGTTAATGTAGCGGCAACACCGCTTGTAATTGAGTTTATAATATCTATAGACTTACTAGTTGCCCCATATTTAGTATCACTTGCACTAATAATAATTGTATTATCATTATCTGTCGGGGTAAAACTTATATTACCGCCTGATTTAAAAATTAAAGTATCCTCAATATCATTTGCTATTACATCAGTATAAGCATTACTACTTGTATAAACTCTAACTTTACTAAAACCATCTATTCCACTTAAATCATCTAAAGTTTTTTTGTCTGCCGCAGTCATTAAACCAAGCGCAGATTGTGTTGCAGTCGGTATATTTACATAATTATTTTGGCCCGTTGCGCCATCAGAGCCCGTCAGTTTAATATCAATTCCCGTATATCCACTTCGAGTGCTTGGTTTAGATAAATCATATTTTGAATCTACCGCAGACAGAACGCCAGTATCAGTAATACTTAAATTACTGCCAACTTTAATGCCACCTAAACTAGATGCATTCGCTATTGGTAATACGTATGTATTATCACCAGGAATTAAATAAAGCTCATTATCATTAATCAGTCTTTTATCTACCATTGCATCATAAACTGCTTGGCTGTCGACATAATTAATAGTTAATTTTGTTAAATTTATTTCACTAGGCACGTCTATCTCTCTCCTTTCTAATTACCTTTAACGTAATTAGCAGACGTGCTAAATACGCTAGATAAATCTGATTGCTCTACTCAAGAGCCGTTTATTTTTTTATAAACTTTAGAATACATTCTCCATGTATTATTTTCTTTTACATATAATTGTATCGTAGCATCTCCGGCGACTACATTAATTGTATGATTTGTGGAGATATTATTTAATTTATATTTATAACTTACAACAGGATTATTATTTTTATCAACGCCAGTTTCACGCTCTAATTAAGATATAACATTATTTCCATTATCCGTAATTGTGATAGCTGAACTAACACTATTTGGAACAATATTTAATACATAACCATCTCCATCTAATTTAACTTGTTGTCCATCAGGGAATAAGCGCATTCCTGAGGTACCAGATGAAGTAATGTACCAAAAATCTACATCACCAAATACAAAGATTAAGCTATGCTTTTGAGTAACATTTGTTAATGTATATGTATAATCTCCTCCAATAGAAGTGGCCTCTACACTTAATACTTTTCATTGTAAACTATCATATCCATCTTCTGAAGCGTCATCTTTGCCATATTTAATATCAATAAAGTGCTCTCCCATCGGAACTTCATAAGTTACAGTTTGCGCAGAACTTGAGTTAGTGCATCTTGCGATTTGATAATGTGAAGTTGAATCTGAAGGAGACGAACCACCGCTAGAAGCCGTAAGCCCATCTGTTGCAACTTCAGTATCTAACTTACCAAACATACCATAATCATAATTTGCTTCGGCATAATTTATATATTGAATTGTAACTAAACATTCTGATTCAAAATTCATATTTAATCTTGCCACAGAAGCAGATTTGTTCACGCCATCATTGGTCGATACATAATAACCAGTTGAGCTATTTAAATAAAACCCATAATTGGCGCCACTAACTTGCGTATCAATTGTATAAGTATTATTTGGTGTGCCTCCTTGCAACTGACTTGTAATATCAACACCGTTATCAAGCGCAAGTGTTAATTGTGGGTCGATAGGCGTAATAGTAATTGTTTGATTAGTGCCTTCAACAACACGTACAGTTCCATTTGCTGGATTGGTAATCGCATTAATACTTGAAATTGTAATTGGCCAATATGTTTCTGTAGGGTCTTCTTCTGGTGGAATAAATACACCGGCTTCGTCAACTAAAATAACGTGGTCTGCCGATAAATTCGACATTGTATATGTATAATAATAATCATTGCCAGCACTTGGTATTGTGTATGTTACATTTCATGTAATACCACAAAGCAATCCGCCATAATATCCTACAGTAAATCTTAAAGTTGCATTTTGTAATTCAGAACGAGTTCAAGTACCGGGTGTTGGTACCGTAAACAAATAATTAGATGTACTCGTTAATTCATAATCATCACCCTTTTGAGTAGAGCCTGAATATAAACTAACCATCGCTTTATAACTACTGCTAACACTTGAACTTTCTCTATGGCCATACCCCTTTACTTCAATATTAGTGATTGTAGCATTATTTGGAATATCGCTAAAATCAAAACTGTATGTAACATAACCATTAGAACCACTAGAAGCGTACATATTGTTAGTTGAGCTGTATGGGTCTTCAGCGCTACGCCCGACTGCATATGCAGCGTAACTTGTTCCACTTTGAATGCCGCTTGTTGTTTGCGACTCAGCGGTTTTAGATAAAGCCCCACCAGTTTCAACTTGGTGCTGTTCTAATAAATTATTTACCTCAATACCATTATCAGTTACAACAACATCATCAATATTTGCTGCATCAATACGCACAATCGCTTCTTCACCACTCATTACTTCTTGTGAAGCTGGGGTTACTGTTGCTGAAGCAACCGAACTTGACGCCGTGATAGTATAAGCTGTGCCATTAATACTATAATTAATAGTTAAATCTGCTCCGTAAAAATATAAATAAGCTGCACGATTTGCATTTGAATTACTGCGTTCACCAGTAAGTCGAACTTGAATATCGCTTAATTCAGCTAATGTCCATGAACCAGTATTGCTAATAGAACGTGAAGTGGCAGATGTAGATGAAGCTGAAGTTGCAGCGCCCTTTGCAGTAGAACCACAATATAATTGAATAGTAGATGTAGGTAAGTAAGAAGTAGAACTTACTCTTGATTTAACACTACACGCAACTGAATTAATTGTAGCTCCTGCAGGTATACTAGATACATTGAAAGTATATGAAATATAAGACTCTGCCCAAGAACCAGTTCTACAAGTTATATATGCATAATTTGTACTTGAAGCAGAATCATATCCATTTGAAATAGGATATGAACTACTTACGCCAGAATAAGAAGAATTAGCACTATCATAATCAACAGGATGAAGAGTGACGCTATCTGTCACATTTATAACTCTTGCCATATTTTCTCCTCCTTATTGCTGTAAATAAATATCTCCATTATTACCTAATGAAGATGACGGAGCCGTAGCTCCAGTATAATATTTATTAATTACAAGTGTGCCGGTAATTAATTCTCCGTCGACGTAAGCAGTAACACCATCAAGAATTTCTGTCGCGCCAGCCGTAGCATCACTTGTAAATGTACCATTTACTCCAAAAATATTTACACCTGATTTAATATTGCCAGCTACTAAATCAGCATCTCCAGCAATCGTCTGCGTTCCAGTTAAATAGGTGCCAGAAGCGATTGTTTGATTTGAAGTTCCTGGAGTAATTGTAGCAGCTGCTTTAGTAGTTACATTAGCGGTTAAAGTAACACTACTATTACCAGCAGTACCAGCACTAATATAGCCAGCTGTTGTTACATTTGGTGTTACACTAACAGTCTTTGTAAGAGTTAATGTATTGGTTCCAGTAGAAACAGTAGCTGTTGTACCACTAATTGAACTTGGTGCTGTAACACTGCCATTTGGAGTTGCGCTAATTTGATAATACGCAGTAGAAGAGTTATATCCAACTGGGATATTGATATATTGCACAGCTGTGCTTCTGCCAATTGTTGCTTTTCTTGTGCCACCAGATACAGCCGTTGAGCTTGCGCTTGTCGGTAATGTCATTGATGCAACTGACTTGCTAGCAGCTGAGCTATAATATCCGGCCGGAGCGGTCACTGTACCGCCATTAACTGTTAAATCATCGCTATCTCTTTGTGAGATTCCGCTACCAACATAAGTTGAAGAAATTGCTCCAACTTTAACTACTCCAGTTGTATAAACGCCAGAAGCAACTGCGGTTTGTTCGCTTTCTGTTGGAGTAACTGTTTTAGCCGCTTGAGTTGTTAATTGTTTTGTATTTGAATAACTATTATCAGTTGTAAATCCTCTTGTCCAACTACCAGAAGCAGTAATTACACCAGCGCTACTAACACTAATAGTTGGGTCTGGGATATTAACAGTTGTATGACTTACAGTACCAGTTCCATTATGATAACCAGCTGGAATAGTAACACTTGTTGTAGTTTGGTCTAATGTTCTACTCCAAGCAGCATTATTAGTCATTGTACCAGTTAATAACTGACCTTCATTATTATATGCCTGATAGCCAGCTAAAATTTGGCCTACTGCGGCAGCAGTATCTGGAGCTGGTAAAACTGTACTTAAATCTTTAGTTAATGTTGTTTGATTATAATATCCAGCGGGAATTGTGATACTAGCTCTTACACCATAATCCCCAGTTTCTTCTTCAAAAGAAGCCACATTTAAAGCGGTATTAGTAATACTACTAGCTGAAAGGCTGGCAGTAACTGTACCACCACTAGTATATCCAGCTGGAATTGTATATGTGCCGCCTTGTGCAGTAATAGTTCCGCCAGTAGCGCCATTATTAGCCATACTACCAGTAATTTTTGAACCATTTACATAAGCGGTTTTATTCTTTAAAATGTTTGCTGCGACCGCATCAGCGTCACTAGTTGTAATATAAGCGGCCGGAATAGCATTAACAGTTACAGTTCCTAAACCAGTATATCCGCTATCCGCAGAAATACTCTGCTGACTTTTAGTAGGAGTAACTGTTTTATTTTGATTGTTGATTGTACCTCCAGTAGGAACATTTACATCAACTGAAGAAAACCATTTACCAGAACTTGGCGTATGGGTTCCATTAGATGTAATAGTGGCTGTTTCTGAAGGAACAGCTGCTACTGAAATTGCTCCTAATGTATATACATTCTTTGCTACAGCTGTCTGGGCTGAAGCGCTTGGCGTAATTGTGGTTGCGGCTTTTGTGGTCAATTGTAGCGTATCTGATTTAGAGCCAGCAGCAACATAACCGGCGGCTTGTGTTGCGCTTGCAGTAATTAAGCCGGTATTATCAATTGAAACCGAAGGCGTTGCTTGTGTTGCTGTTGCAACAGACTTTGTTACTTTAGACGCATAATATCCAACAGGCACTGTAACATCAGCGCCAGAAGCAGTTACATCGGTAGCAGTACGCTGTGTAATATCGCTACCTATATAAGTGCTTGAAATCGGCTCTACAACAACTTGACTTAAACCGTCATACCCAGAATCAGGTGTTGCGTATTGCCTGGTTTCTGTTGGAGTTACTGTTTTTGATTGAGTTGTAAAATTACCTCCACCAGCATGAGTTCCAGTAACGCCGAAAATTGTTACTCCGTCTTTGATATTCGCTGCAATTAAATTGCTATCACCTAATATAGTTTGTGCACCAGCAATGTATTTACCAGCCGAAATTACTTGGTTAGTTGTGCCAGGAGTATAAGTCGTAGCCGCTAAATCTGGCATTGTACCAGTTATTTGACCATATCGTCCATAAGCAATTAAACCGGCACGTAAATCGCTTGCGTTTTGTAAAGTGGCGCCGGCTGTACTTCCAGAGGCGGTTCCAACAACTACACCATCAATTTTTTGACGATTAAAATAAATTGGCATAGGTTACCTCCTTTTAATTAGCTACGTCCGCAGCTGTTCATGTTTTAACTTGAACTAATGGTGGAATTTGAATGGTTGTATTTCTTCCACCCGGTCTAGTCATTGTTAAAGTACTTGTAGCATAATTAAATGATAAATCTGCTATATACGTGTCTATAATTGGTCGAGGCAAGCCCGTGTCTGGGTCGTATGTAGGTGCGGTATCATATGTTGCTGTATTTGCTAAAACGGCAGTATCAGCAACTGATGGTCGCAGCTCGAGCCTATAAACCGTTTTCCCATTTACCGAACCTTGTTTAAAAACTGGTATATTAATGGGAGGATTATCTAAAGCTACATCTATGTAAAATCTTCCATTGTCAGGGGTGAAATAAGCAAAACCATCATTAAGCGCTACAGAGCTTAATCTGCTTGAATCACCACGTAATATTTTAAAAAGTGCCATACGTTTCTTTTCTCCTTTCCTAAAAAAAAATACCCCTTGGGGTTCCTATCTCCCAAGGGGTACAGTAAGTCGCAATAATATAACTATTTCTTAATTTTCCTATTGCGTATCTTACTGTCCAATGGAAAATATTATCTCTATTTATATTTGATTTTATTTACTATTAACTTATTCTAAAATGACCATAAAAAAAAACGGGCTTCTTTTTAGAAGCCCGTTTTTAATTAGTCAAATAAATCGGTCCAATAAATATTAAATCCGTCTGAATTTTCAAGTCTATTTAATCTTTCTAAAATAAATTCAAGACTTGTTATATCTTTTTTAGACAGCTCTTCTTCAAAAGCCGCTTCTGCAATTGTATATCCTTTATCACCTAAGCCAGACAGAATTCTGCTTGTTGAAGGAATTGTATTGATAATATACTCAAATTCATATTTAGGTTCTTCTGTATTAATTACTCCATCACCATCTTGGATGGTTTCTGTTGTTTTCTTAAGTTTATAAAACCTAATTGCATATTTAATAGTACCAGCAGAAGCAGTAGCCGGTCCTTGAATAACCCAAGGAATTAACATCTTACCCTCAGCAGCTAATGTCTGAGTATCATAAATTGGAGCTGCGTAAATATAAGACTTACCTTTAGCGTTGATGTATTGAATAATACAAGTAGAGTCCGCTAAATCAACTGTATCGAAATAGCGGTCTACTTTAAAGAATACCGTCTCAGCAGTATGGTCTGTTTCAACGCTTAAGAAAGTCGGTGTTTCAATTGTACGGGTATTTAAATCAATCGCGTAGATTGGCTCACTCTCGGGAATAGTTAACCTTTCTTTACGGAGATTAATATTTTGAATCTCTTGAATATGGGATAAATATTCATAAGCGGATGTAATCATAATAAATTACCTCCTTCCCGTATTAGTCAGTAAATACAACTACATTTGTGAGTGTCTTGCTAACAGTGTTATTAAATGTATTAATTATTCTTGCATAATATGCACCAGATACTGTAGGAGCATAACCGTCTGTAGTTGCACCTTCGATTAATATATCAGTAGCCTCTCCCTCAATATCTTCAGGATTAACTTGTTCACCAACTCTCTTGAACCACTCATACTGAACTCCGTCAGACTGCATTGCATTAAATCTAGCATAATCAATTCTTAATTCATGACCTTGGGCAATACTAGGAGTAGGACCAGTATATTCAGTTTCACTACTATTAACAACTTTAAGTTTAGGACTCTTATCTTCATCCTCAGTATTGCGGACAGCTGATTTAGCTGATTCAGTAATACGAATAATAAATGTTTGCTCTGTAGAAGCAGCAGTATCTCCATTTAAAGTATTTAATACTGTAAATCTATAATATCCTTCAGGAATATTTGTTGTAGTAGTTGTAACTGTTGGCTCGCCATCTTCTTCTTCACTAGGAGTTGTTGTAGTTGTTGTTATGCTTGTCTTGAAAATTAAAGCATTATGCTCCTCTTCAAATATTACTTGGTCATCTGCAAGTCTAAATTCTTCATATGATAAAGTTTTTGGGTCATCAACGAAAGCAGCGTTTTCACTTTTTTCTACTAATAAACTAGGAATTCCTACTTTAATAGCATCTTTAATGGTTTGGCGACCGGTTAAAATAAATTCAATCTGCTCATCTTGTCCACTAGCCATAATTGCATATTCAGCTGGGAATCTTTCAATAACAAGTGGAATTGGCATAGGAATTTCACAAACTGTACTCTTAGTACTTGCAACTGAAGTATGATACCAGAAAGGTTCCTTCTCATCTGACACTGTTCTTGTTTCATTGTCATAAGTATAAATAGTGTTATCTACAATTTCTTTCATACCATAAACTACAACATAGTACTGGCCAGAAGAAGTTACAGCTAATGATGGAGTATAAACGCCATCCCCTTCAGTTACTTCACTAAATTCAGTTTCATCCTTGCCTTTTTTATACCAAATGTATGCCATAGCATCATAAGTTTCACCATCTGGAGCGGCAGCATTTACAGTTAAACGTGTAGTTTCGCCACTCTCAATATTGGCAAGATAATCATTAAGGTCTCCAGAGATAGGCTCTCCGCCCTCTTCTTCTGCTGGAGTATCTACAAATACAGGGCAGAACGCAATCTGACCGCCCATAAGTCTATTACTAATTTTATCAGCAACAGATTCAAGTAAGAAATCTTCTGCACCTAAATCAAACTCGAGAGTCGGTTTAACTGTAACATTGGCAACCTGAGTAGCAAAGCTATAAGCAATACCATCTGCATTGTATTGAATAATACGAATTGCAAACTTAATTTGTCCAGCCTTAGCTGTTAAATGGTCAGATGTTAATGCCCAACCAAAATATATGTAATCTGCGTCGGTGTCTTTATCAATAGCATATGCCCAAGAAGCACCCTTTTCTCCATCGGGAGCCTCCCACTCAATTAAGATATGTAAATTACCATCTTTTAATTGGTCTCCTACAACACCAGCAGCTTTGCCAAAATCTTTAATATCGAAATAACGATTGATTCTAAACCAAAGAGTTTCAGCTAATTCATCGCTAACAACACCCACACCATTACTTGCGAAGGAACGGGGTACTGCAATAGTTCTTGCATTAGCATCAATCTCAAAAATCTCTTCGTCTTCATGTCCATCTTCATATAAAGGTAAACGAACAAATCTAGGGCTTATCTCTTTGAGCTCGCTTAAGCGATTTAAATATTGGTCAATCGTAAAATCTGCTGGCGCTACTCCTAATTCAGTAGCAGCTGCCGTAAAGAGTTTGGCTTCTTGACTCTTTATATATGTAATCACTATATTTTCCTCCTTTTTAAAGTCAATGGGGGAGGGAGATTCCCTCCCCTTCATTATAATTAATTTTTATTTAGTGGAAAATGGCTAGATTTGACCATTATCCTTTACTTCTTTCCATTTACCAAGGTTAGTAGGATTAATAACAATATTTTTATAAAAATGTTTATTATCCATGGTTAAAAGTTTACCATCCTCAGCCATTATTTCATAGTGTTTTTTATAAGGAACACCATCTAAACGGACGTAACTAGAAAGAACTTCGCCATTATTGTTTTCATATTGATAAACAATTCTTTTTTTCATTAGTTATTCCTCCTTTATTACCTGTTTGGTGTTGTATATTCTCCAGCTCTATAACTACCAGCCAAGAATTGATTAATTGCTTCTGTAGTTACATCAGCTGGTAAATAAAGCACATAAGTTAATTGGTCAGCTTTACCACCACTATTTTGTGCGCTAATAGGAGTCGTATATGATACATTATTTAAATCAAACAAATCTCCAGCACTTCCAAAAGTGATAGTTTCAAGAGTTGCATTATTTAAATAAGTAAATGCATTTTGGCCAATTTCTTTTAAAGTACTTCCTGGTAAATAAATATTCACATGGTCTCCAGCTAATGCGACACGGAAAGCCTGTGAACCAATTCTACGTAATTTCGTATGTGAGAAATCAGTAGATGTTAATGCTCCACATTCCATAAACGCATTTGCATTAATAACTTCTAATGTTTCTGGCCATTCAAAATATTGTAATTTTGTACAACCAGTAAATCCACCTTGACCAATTGTAGTTATTTGATTACCGGGCATAACGAATACGTGAGTTAAATCATTTTGACCGCTAAAACCAGATACGGATGTTACAGTAACGCCATTTACTGTATTTGGTAAAGTAATTTTACCTTTTAATCCTTCATATCCAGGAGCGGGCATTAACTCTCCATTATAAATTGTGAAATACTTTTCATCGGTTGGTTCATCATGTACATCAATTGCAGTAAATATTGGATAAAAACGTCTATCTCTTGAAGCACGTCCAATAGCTGCATTAGTCCATTCTACTGGCACAGTACTTTCAGGATTTAATCCCCAACCTATAAATTTCCATAAGCCATTAGGACCTAAAGCAGTATCATCACGATATGGCATTTTCTTGGTAGGATTATCAACTATATATTCACCTGCTGGAACTAATACTTTATCTATATTAGCGGCGTCGGTGCTATAATTACCATTTTCATCAACATAGAGATAATAACTCATTACGTATTTATGAATACCAAATACTGCATAGAATGTATAATCATTTACGCCTTCAGTTAATTCAAATGAATTCCAATTATTATATTGTTGACTTGGTAATAATGCAGCAGAATTGGCATTATTAGTTGTAACTAATAAGCGACCTTGACTAGCTTCATACCAATTATTAGGTAATGCCGCTACAGCACTTGGACTTAATGGCTGTGTACTCCAACCATAGAAATCGTATGAACTTCTTGTATCATATCTATCTAATTCAGCAGATGATAAAATACCAGAAGAAGCATCGGTAGGGTCAGGGAATCTTGTTTCACCAGCGCCCAATGTCTTTCTTGCTAATAAATCATATGTGCCATCGTCATTAAGCACGACATATTTAGCAGCAGGATGTTGTGTAACATTTGCAAAGAATAAATTTAAGTTTGGA
>Ga0247611_10007485_pt1 | contig 13711 bp, 10 predicted proteins | sample 177DNAGHGhighgp2_FD_192422 | JGI IMG/M metagenome (GOLD analysis project Ga0247611, IMG submission 192422) | Sheep rumen microbial communities from Palmerston North, Manawatu-Wanganui, New Zealand - 1770 DNA GHGhigh gp2 | ecosystem: Host-associated > Mammals > Digestive system > Stomach > Rumen...
TTAACTTGAGTAAAATATTCGTCTAAGTAATTTTTAAGTTTTTTTATAGTTTCATCAGCTTTTTGGCGGCAGTTATTTTTTTCGAGCGTCAACAGGTAATTTGCCGACATAACGAGTCGAAAAGCCGCCGCGTTTGCATTAGCTGAAACATTGTCGCCAATTTCCGAATCAACGCCGCGCATTGCCGCCGAATGTAAATTTATTGCCGCTTGAATATCGCCAAAAATATCAAAACAAGTTGCCAGCTTGCTAAATGTAATATAATCGGGGTGTTCAGGTAATTTGCCAATTTTATTGCAGTAATTTAAAAATTCTGCGCGAGAAAATTCAACGGCGCGTTTGGCAATATCAAAATATTTATCGTTGGACGACTTCAAAAGACGTTCGGAAAACTTTGCAAAGTGATACCAATCAAACGCAGAAAAAATTTTAAACTGCTCCGCTTGAAGATTTTCTAACGAAATATTCAGCCCTTTATTCAGCATTTCGCAAGCAGTTTCAAAATTTCCGACTTCCGCCTCAATCTGCGCGCGCGTTTGATATTGGCGCATTTTATCAGAAGTACGAGTAAAACCGGTTATAGCAGCGTCTGAACATTCCCTTGCAAGTTTTAAATTTTCTGTGGAAGTATTCAGCGTTAAATAACACGTCAGCGCAAGTGAACCGCAAAGCCGGAAATATTGATTTTTATACAGCGGAAGATTTGAGCTTTTAAGTAAGTCCATACCGCGTTTTCCGATTTTCAAACTTTCCGCGTAATCAAAAATATCCTGTAAATTAACAACCATGAGATTAGTATAAATTACGTTCAGTTCAAAGTCGCCGCACGTTTTAACGGCTTGAAAACATTCTTTAGAAATTTGCAGAAATTTTTCAATCTTCCCCAAATGATTCATAGCCGATAATTTGTAAAGCAAAAGATTTGCAACAAATTCATTTAAACATTCGCCGAAACATTCTTTTAAATTTATAGTTTGGTCAATCAAATTAATAACCGCATTGCTTTTTCTGTATACATTCAAAAGAGTTTTCAAAATACGTCCGTAATAAGCAATAACCAATTTTTTTTCGGAGGCAGGCATATTTTTAACTGTATTTGCAAAATTTGATTTGAACGTTGGACATTTGGCGTTGTCCTCATTCGCCCCCATTGCAAAGAGTGCCATACTGTAATAACCGGCTGTCAAATAATTTTTCAATTCGGTATTCGATTCACTTGCAATTTTTTCATAAGCAATTTTTGAAAGGTTCTGAATGTAGGTAATGTCACCTTCTGCAAATTTAATCTGCGCGAACAAATGCTCAAAATATGCATAAGGGATATTTTCTTTTCCGACAGTATTTCCTATTTTGTTTTGAAATTGAACTATAACGCCTTCAGTAACAATATCATCTAAATAAACGCTTAGCGGCTCCAAATTGTCAGCATACTGTTTCATCAAGTGTTCGGCGTTTTGGTAGTGCGTAAAATAATTTCAGCCCAAAACTTGAAAAATAAAATTCTATCCTCGTTAGTAATGCTTTGATTTTCTTCAGCGTCAACGTCATAAAAAGCACTTTTAAAAAATTTAGCGGCGGCATCGCGTGTCTGAAAAATAAGCTCCGGTTCATTCTTTAACAAATGGTCGAATAAAATTTTCTGAATGCTTCTGTCAAAGGCAAAAACATTTTCGCTCTGCTTTGCAATGAAAGAAAGAGTTTTAACGCGGTTGTAAGTGTCACGATTATTTTCATGAAGGATAGTGAATATCCGCATTGCAGAAAAATCTGTCCACCTGTCAAAAATGCAAAGACGCTTAACAATATTTCTTGCATTTTCGTCCATATAAGCCAGCAAGCGATTTATAACAGATTCGCGCTTTTCGCCGAAGTCTTCAATGGCAGGAGTTTCATTTTGGGCGATAATTGCTCTGTATGTATCAACGCAAGCAGCAAGATAAATTGGATAACCGCTTGTAAGGTTAACAATACCTTCGCGCAGTTTGGAATCTTCAATTCCGGCTAATTTTAAAAATTCGTCGCCAAAATTTTTTTCCAGAGACTCTAACCTAAAAATATTATTTTCCGCCTCAAGTGTAATTTTGCCGATATTTTTTATTTCGCCGCGTCCGGCAATAACCCATGCAACACGATCAGTATTTAACAATAAATTTTCAATCCACCAATCAACCGGAACATCTTTATTTTCGTAAATAAGTTTTTCATGACGTTTGGCACCTTTTTCGTCTTCTGTTAATTGCTCGTAGGTGTCAAGAAAAATTGCCATATATTTTTTATTCTTATCAAGCCAATGTGTAATATCTGTAGCGAAAAGTATCGGAAGATATTCTTTAATTGCTTCAGGAAAAAAATTTTTCTGTCTTTTTTCCAGTTCAGTCATAATATTTATATATTCACGGTCATTTTCGTTTTTGATATTTTGAATGTCAGTAATACGCTCGTCTGCAAAATCGACAAGAGCTTTTAAAATTCTAAAAAACGTGGTACTTTCGGCGATATACTCCAACGCCTCAATACTTTCACCTGTGATTTTCTCGGCGTTACGTGCATTGTAAGTTTGACTTATGGCAGTATTTATTTGTTTCTTACATCTGGAACAAAATGTACTTTCGCGCAAAATTTTTTCGATTTGATTTTTGCCGGACTCGTCGCCACATTTTTTGTAATAGCTTAAACAGCCGATATCAAAAAAAGGAAATTCCATTTTATATTTATCAGTCAAAGATTTTTTCAGCGCATTTAACACCGTTAGTATTTCAGTTCCAAAAGAAAAATCATAACTGACGGATGTAAATTGTAAGCTCGTAGCAGAATTATTTTGAATTGAATTTTCAAGTTCTCGAATTAAAGCCGTCTTGCCGACACCACCCGTGCCCGCGTAGTAAACTAATTGGCGGCCTTCTTTTTTAATCGCTCCGATATTTTGCTTAAAAATATTTCTTTGAAATTCACGATCCACAAAAATTTTTTTCCCATCAATCAAAGCTTTATCACTTTCAAAAAATTCTTTAGCTGTCTTAATACTTCCCAACAAAATCACAGCCATTTTTTATTTTTTGCAGTATAAATTAAATTTTTAAATTTGACAATCCTGAAATATTTATTTAAACTGGAAAAAATTTATTGAACGGAAGGCGTTAAAATGGTTGAACTCCCAGAAAGTAAAAACGGGCGTTATTATTTGTATCTTGATGAAAGCGGCGATTTTAACGAAAATGACGTTGACAAAAGCGGTTCACTGATTGGCGGAGTTTTGTGCTATGATGAAATTCAGTCTTTAAACACCGCCAAAGAAATAATTTCTGCAGTGCGTGACAAGTATTTAAAAAATTATCCCGAATACGAACGTTTTAATTTCAAACATGCAACGGAATTTTTCGGCAATACACCGGAAGAAAAAAATTTAAAAGCCAATATCAAACTTGAAATGTTGCACGCCATAACAACAGACAAGTATGGATTTATTCCGATAGTTTTCAGTCAATCTGAAAAAGTTCATATCAAAGACTCAACGACGACTTACATAATGTTTTTGGTCGACGGGCTTGTAAAGCTTATTCAAGATTGCAATTTTCAAAAAAATTTTCATCTGACAGTAACTGTTGGCGGCAGGCGAGATATTGCGCGTGAAGAAGACTTTGAAAAAAAGAAACATACCAAAAAAAATTTTTATATACAGCTCCCTGATATTAAAGCGGAATTTGAAAAGTATATGGCAATGGCGCAAGTGCGCGAACAATATTCATTTAAAAATAATTTCAGCGTTACTTTTAGGACGGCTAACGATCATGAAAATGAATTGCTTGTTTTGGGCGATTATATAAGCAACTCTTTCTTTACCCAAAAAACTTTCACGGGCAATTTGCAACAGCAATATCAAAAAGTTGCAAAAAAATTTCACGTTTACCAAATTGCGGAAGAGCCGAACGTTGAAAAGTTGAAACGTTACATGGCGGACGGCAATTACAGTATGGCTCTGTTTTACGCAATGGGAATCGGTAAAGATACCGACGAATATAAAACCTTCAGAGAAAATTTTAAATTTGCGCTAAAGCGTATGCCCGCCGCCGAAAAAGAAATTGTACTTGCACATTACGGGCAACTTTTGAAACGCCTTTTAAGCGTGTATCGAAACAGCGAAGAAGTTATTGCGCTGATTGATAAAACAATGAAATTTATCGGCGGCAACAAAGAAACTTTAGGCGAATGTTTGAACGAATTTGTTGCAAATTTGCGCCTGTACAAATTGACGGCTATTACACATTTGGGCAAGGTTAAACAATTTCGCAGAATTGCTGAAAATGATTGTCTTCCCGCAATAAAAGCCGGCAGCAACCTTGAACTTTACATAATTTATATTAACCGAATGATAGTTCATCTGCAGGATATTTTTGACTACGCGGAAAGTTTGGAACTCGGAAACAAAGTTTTAGATTTGCTGGACGATTTACTCAAGCCCTTGAATAAATTTAACGCCGCCAACGGCACGAACTTTACAATTTATAATGATCAATATTTTCGCGTTTGCGGTTCGCTTGCCTTGACGTGTTATTTTACGTTGAATAAATCTGAAGAAAATTTAGACCTTGCGCGGGATTGTTCAAACATTGCGCTAAACGGCTTTACCCGCGCCGCCGACAAAATGCGCCAATATCAAACGCGCGCGCAGATTGAGGCGGAAGTCGGAAATTTTGAAACTGCTTGCGAAATGCTGAATAGCGGCTTGAACATTACAATAGAAAATCCTACTGCGGAACAGTTTAAAAATTTTTCTGCGTTTGATTGGTATCACTTTGCAAAGTTTTCTGAACGTCTGCTTTGTTCCAATGACGATAAATATTTTGAAATTGCAAAACGTGCCGTTGAAATTGCCCGCGCAGAATTTTTAAATTACCGCAATAAAATTGGCGACACGCCCGAACACCCCGATTATATTACATTCATTAAAATTGGAGAGTGCTTTAATATTTTGGGCGAAAGTTCACTTGCAATGCAGTTGCACGCGGCGGCAATGCGCGGCGTTGATTCGGAAATTGGCGACAATGTTTCAGCTAATGCAAACGCGGCGGCTTTTCGACTCGTTATTTCGGCAAATTATCTGTTGACGCTCGAAAAAAATAACAGCCGCCAAAAGGCTGTTGACGTTATACAGAAACTTAAAAATTACTTAGACGAATATTTTGCTCAAGTGAATATTGAATCAATGAAAGTGCCTTTTGAAAATTGGCAAGAATTGATGGCCGGCGTTGAAAAAAATTCTGCTGACAAAATTGCTATTCTTGAAAAAATGAGCCGCGCTATTTTATTGTAACTAAAAATTTTTCTTGCCAAAATTGAAATAATCAATTATACTAGGGGCTGTAAAAATCCGCGCCGCAGGCGTTGTGACGCCGTTTGTAGCACTTTGGGAGGTGAAAAAGCCTTGAAATTGTCAGAAAATAAAATCCCCGCCGCAAAGTGCTATTTTAGCCCGCATTATTACGCCTTTTGTTAGGGGTAGGGTTTAGAAGTGTTGTCTCCGCAAGGAGTCTGAAACGTACTGGTGTCGATTCCGATAGTTGTTATTTCCCCCGTTTAGAAGTGTTGTCTCCGCAAGGAGTCTGAAACAATAATGTGACGTGAGTGTTTTCATCGAAACTAAAATGTCTCCAGTTGTTTAGAAGTGTTGTCTCCGCAAGGAGTCTGAACAAAAAAAATACCGCCTAGAGTAAATGCTCTTATTCATCGCATTTACAAGGCGGCTTTTTTAGTTTAACCGTTACATAAATTTATATTTCAGTATTTTTCTTACCGAATAAATTACTGAAAAAATTTTTTATTGTTGCCAATAAACCTTCCTCAGAAGTTTGTTTCTCTGGGGGCGAAATTTCTACTTTTGAAGAACGCGGTACTTTTTTTGAAGTTTTATATTTTTTCCAATTCGCCTGCGTATAAATGTTTAAATTTGGCGGCAGATTCGCCAGCCTTTTATATTCAACGGCTTCTATCGGAATTAAAATTGTATCGTTAATTTTGTAAGTTGAAATATTTTTTCCGAAAAATGGAAACTGCACAGATTCCGCAATATTTTTCAGTTTGTCATCAAGCAATTTTCTACATTGTTCAGCTATAGCAGTAAAATCTTGTTTAACGTGCGTTGCCGAATTGTAGTAGCCGTGCATAATGTTAATTTGCTGATTCAAGTTTTTTAAAATTCCCTCTGATTTTTTTAAGCCGTTGCCGATTCTTGAAATAATTTGGCACAATTTATTTTTGATTTTAATTTTGTTGTCGTCTGAAATATGACTTTCGACAGAATAAACGCCATTTTTAACAGTAGCTTTTATTTTAAAGCCGAGAAATTCTGAACCCTGCGTTTTGAGATTTAGAATTTTCGATTTTTCAGGAGATATATTTAAATTCAGATTTTCCTTGAGCCAAACTTTAACCGCGTTGAAAACTTTAAAAGCATCTGAAAATGACTTGCACAAAATTTTAAAATCGTCAGCATATCTTACGAAGTAAATTCTATCTTCCGCCGCATTTTTACCCGCTATTTTACATTGCGCGTTTATCCACCAATCAAGCTCATTTAGAACAACGTTGCTCAACAGAGGCGAAAGAATCCCGCCTTGAATCAAGCCAACTTTTTTAGTGCCTTCGCCGTCAATCTTAGCTTTAAGCATTTTTGAAATAATTGCTAAAAATTTTTTATCACGAATGCCGAGCTTGTAAAGTTGCTCAATCAATATTGCGTGATCTACGTTGTCAAAAAAATCTTTTATATCAACGTCAACGCAGTATTCGTACTTCGTCATTTGCAACAGCAGAACCGTTTTATTTATGGCGTGTTTTGTGGAGCGTAGCGAACGAAATCCAAAGCTGTTTGAATGAAATTTAGATTCACAAATTGGCTCTAATATTTGTTTGATACATTGATGAATTATTCGGTCTTCAACCGTCACTATTCCCAAAATTCTTTGCTTGCCGTTAGATTTTGGTATAAAAATGCGCCGAATTTTCATAGGCGTAAAATTATTAAATCGTCGTTTCACGATTTGAATTAACTTTTCTGCAGGTAATTTTTCATAATATGAAACAGTTTTGCCGTCAACGCCCTTAGTATTCCGACCAATACCGAGCCTTGTATTTTTCATAGCAAGCAATATATTATCTTCGCCGACTATCAATTTATATAGATTATCAAAAATTTTTTCGGTTTTACTTTGTACAAAAAGCTGATTGAAAGTTTTTTCAAGGTCGTACTTTCTTGCGACTTGAAATTTATTTTTTGCTTTCATAATAATCATCTTCCTGCAGAATTTTCAAATTATGATTGTGTTTTGAGGACAATTAACGCTCAAGCCCCAATGCTGAATATTTGAACCGTTCGGTAAAAGATAAGCCCTTAGCGAATCTTTAGTTGCGTCAATTATTTTGGTTGCACGTTCCAGCATTTCATTAAAATTTTTTTGAGTTATTCGCGCTTCAAATGCAGATTTTTGGACACGAACGCCGTAACCTTCCAAAAATTTTGCCATTCGATTTCTTTTTTTGTCGTCAATTATGTCATAGATAATCAACGCCTTATAAAATTTTTCTTCGCGGGAAATAATTTTTTTATCTGATTCTGAACGGCTCATATTTTTTTGCATCTCCTTCCATCAAGGCGCGGGCGTAATTTTCGGCTTGCGTTCGTATCAAGTGCCGGTATGAATATTTCTTTTCTGATACTGTTTGTAATTTTTTCTCGTAAGCATTGAGAAAAATTTTGCGCCCTGCCGAATTTAAATAAATTCCATTTGAATTTGGAGGCTCAAAACAATTCGATTTAATTTCGTTGTGGCTGACGAGTGCCATAACCATTGAATCTATTAAAATTGGTCGCCATTCTTCCATTAAATCCAATGCTAAAGTTGGGTGATGTTCCTTGAGGGCGTGCATAAATCCAAAGTAAGGATGTAGTCCGGCGTTGTTTATTGCGGTATGTACTTCCGACATTAATAAAGAATAACCGAAACTTAGCATAGCATTGAACATATCACGCGGCGGGCGGCGACTTCTTTTTTCAAAGGCAAAATCTTTTGGAACCATTTCAGCAAGTGCGGCAAAATAATTTTTGGCGGCTATTCCTTCATAGCCCATTATTCGGCTAATCAAAATGGTATTCGGGATAAATTTTGAAATTGTTTCAATGGATTTAATAATTTTTGCTATGTTGTCAGAAATTCTGCGTCGGTAATATCTGCGCAAAATAACTTGCTGATTATGCAGTTTCGCCTCAATAATTTTTTGCGCCATTGTCAAATAAAATTTTGAATCTTGCATTTTTATTTGTTTTGCTTGACGCAACACATTAACGCGAGACATTGATTCAAGGCGACCGTAAAATTTTTGCATACCTGAAACCCACGGTAACAGGCACACCAATATTTAAAAATTCTACTATGGCTTGTGAAGTTATTTGAACGCTCCCCAGTATTACCATTCCGTCGATAGTATTTTTCGGAATTTCGGCAAGAATTTTCTTGGCTTTTTCGATAATAATTTTCCCGCCGCTTAACCTTATTAACGCACCATGTTCGGTTACATATACAAAACTCATGATAACACCTCCAATTTGAATTTTTCTGTTTAAAAATGCCGGTAATTTTTTTCATATGCACCACTCCAATTATTTTATAAATATATCGACTGTAAAAACTAAAAGCTAAAATATTTGCAAACTAAAAAAGCCGCCGTAATGGCGGTTATTTTTTTCAGACTCCTTACGGAGACAACACTTCTAAACGGGATAATCGTATAGCTGAACTGGCAATAAAAAAAGCGTTTCAGACTCCTTACGGAGACAACACTTCTAAACGTTGTTCGGACTTGTAGGAGGCTTAGTTCCAGGAGCATCTGCAGCGTGGTTTCAGACTCCTTGCGGAGACAGCACTTCTAAACCTATTTTGGACATCTACTCAGACGTGATAGTAAAGACTGCCAAGTTTCAGACTCCTTACGGAGACAACACTTCTAAACCAGATGAAGCGGAAAAAACAATTAGCAATATCAAAAAAGTTTCAGACTCCTTACGGAGACAACACTTCTAAACCCCTACCCCCTACAAATGGCGTTGGAATGCGGGCTAAAATGGAAGTTTGCGGCGCGGATTTCATTTTCTGACAATTTCAAGGCAAATTCACCTCCAAAAGTGCTGCAAACGGCGTCACAACGCCTGCGGCGCGGATTTTTACAGCCCCTAGTATAATTGATTTTTTCAATTTTGGCAAGAAAAAATTTTAATAGGCTCTGAATTTAACAAAACGAAATACTGAAACCTTCTTAGTTGAACCGTCCGTTTCTGTAATTTCCGAAACGATTCTTTCACTGGTTGCCGCCATTACGGGGATTTTGTGTCTTTTCAACTCTTCAACCATTGCAACTGTATAATTAAATTCGCCCTGACAAAGTACAGCTGTCGGTGAAAGTTTTAATATTTCCTGCAGATTTTTTAAAACCATTGCGCGCACTTCTTCAGCCGTGCAACTCGGCGGAACTTCAGGAAATGGAAAATCTACTATTCGCCCCAATTTTTCCGCCGTCTTAATTTGCGCCGCACTCCAATTTGCCGCCGTGTGATTTGTATGATTTACAAAAATTTTCTCTTGCAAATTCATTGATACCGCCTTTTTGTTTTTCATTTTACATAACAAAAATTTTGTTGTCAATTTCAGCAAAGTTTTTTATACTGTGAAAAATTTTGAAAAGAAGGTATCAAAATGCCGACTTCTATGGAAATTGTTTTGAGATTGCCGGAAAATGAAAAAGTTCATCGTGCAATGGGTTCAATACTTCAAGGCGCGTTAATGGAAATTATCGGCGTTGAAACTTCAAAAAAATTGCATAGCGAAGGACTTCGCCCTTACAGCCAATTTGTTTACTTTGATAAAAACAGAAATCTTCCGATTTGGCGCGTTAATGTTTTAAATGATTGGGCTTGCGAAAAAATTTTAGTTCCCCTTATGCAACAACAACAAATTTTTTTGCGCCATAAAAATTACCGCGTAAATTTACTGCAACACAAAATAATTTCTGAAGAATCTTACGCGGATATGTCTGAACGTTTTATGAGTAACAACTCTCCAACTTCAAAAGGGGTTGACGTTGATTTTATTACTACTGCAAGTTTTCGTCGTGACGGTCGCTATGTAATTTTCCCTGAAATTTATTTAATTATCCAAAGTTTGTTAAATCGCTGGAATAATTTTTCAACGGCGTTTACAGTTGAAGGCGAAAATTTACCGCACATTTTGGCTAACTTTTTTGCAGTTAGAGAGTACAATTTTTACAGTCAAGTTTTTTTATTGGAGCATCAAAAATTTGATGGTTTCTGCGGCAAAATGAGTACGAATTTCAACGGTGATATTACTACAAATAAACTGTTGGGATTGCTTTTTGAATACGCCAACTATTGCGGAATTGGAATTAAAACAGCATTGGGTATGGGCGCAGTTACGACAAAATTAAACTTTAGTTAAATTTCAATCATCAATAATTTAATTTTGTTAAGCTCCAATAATTCATTGAAAAAATTTTGACAAGCCGCGTTTTTTCCTCTGCCCAATATACAATCGTCATATCTACAAAAAATTCCACATGGGCAAAATCTGAAAGTTAATCGTTTAAATCTGTAATGTATGCAAACGCCGCGTAGTTTTGAACCGGCGCATTTAAATTCATTTTTTGTCCGTAGAATTCAGACGCGAGAGCATTGAAAGAAACTATCTCAACGCCCGCCGTATGTGCATTTCTCACGCCTTTTATTAGCAGATGTGTTTCTGCGACGTGGGAAAATTTCCCCGCTGATTGAACACTGCATTAACGCGGCTTCAGTTTAATTTTATTTATAAAGTTTTTGGCTTCCGACGAAATTGTTTTTCTGCTGCCCGTCGGCACTGTCAGACTCAATAAATTTTCTGTGCAGTTATCGCCTGATATATCCTTTTAAAAATTGCCGTCATTTTTGATTTACTAGTTCATTGCAACGAGCGTCATTTTTACTCAGAAAAGTTTTTTCATCTGAAATTTTTAAAGTTCCGATATTCCAAAGTCCGCCACGATGTCCCTCTATACAAAGAGCCGACAATAAATTTAAAGGGCTTTTTTAATTGAAGAGTTTCTGCGACGAATATATTTTGGCAATTCCTATGAATGTTCGCTGTTATCTGCTGTGTTTTTTAAAACTTGAAGAATTTTTTCCTCAGACCAGCCGGTCGCTTTAATAATATATTCTATCGGTGTTTTAACATTGATTAAATTTTTTATCATTTGGATACGTTCTTTTTCTGCACCTTCCATTTCTCGTTCCTTCATATACATTTCCAAAGTCATAAATTCCAACCTCGCCTTCTCATTAGATTTAACAATATGAACAGCGTTATCAAGTGTTTGAATGAATTCTCCCGAAATAATACCGTTGTCAACGTAGTTCAAAAAATTTTTGAGATCAGATGAAATGTCATCAATATAACCTTTAGTGGAAAGAAAAATTTTAACAGATCCATCATTGAGAGTTAAAGACGAATCTTCGTCACAATGTTCCCTAAAAGTATAAATATGACGCCCGCGCTTAAATCTGTCGAAAGGACAAATAAAGATGATATACGATTCACCTAAAGCGGAATAATGTTGCCCGTGTTTGAGTTTATCACCATCAATTAAACCTTGATAATAGCGCATTCGCTTAGAAAGGTTGTCGGAGTCAGCAACTTGCATTTCAATATCAAAGGAGCGGTGAAGGTCATCGTGAACATAAACATCAAGACGAATCCCTTTGCTGTCAGTGCGCGATTCAATGACTTTTTCACGTTCCGGATAATCAATATTTTTAATATTAACCTGTAAAATTAATTCGAGAATTTTTTTGCAAAGGTCAGGAAAAAGTTCCAAAGTTTTGCTGAAAATAAAATTATCTTTAAAAGTTAAATTAAGCCATTTTTGTTGAAGAAAATCAGAATTATCCATAGAAACTCCTTATAAAATTGCTTGTGCCAAAGTGTTTTGCAGTCGCCAAAGTTTCAAGTATTTTTATTGATTATAACATTGAAGATAAAAAAAAGTCGATATAAAAATCTAAATAATCTTCGAAATGTTCACTTCCGAATTTCGCACGGCGAAACGCTAATTTAAGCAGATTCTAACGCCATTTAAAGGCTAAAATTCAGTAAAAAGCCCATCGCTAACGCTCTTTCAACCTGCCGTAGACAGATAATTTTGACTATATAAGAAAAACGACAGGAGGAATAGAAGTAACGGAAAAAGCGTCACTGACAAATATTTCCGTTGCTTTAATGTTATCCGATGAGCCATACGCAACTAATTATTTCCGGCTATAATGTTTTTATAATAAAAGTGTTGGACAAGGCAATTTTTGCTAACCTTTCTATTTCTTTCGCTGATAAAAGAATAGAAAATGAACTAAAACGACAAAAGGAGAAATTCGACATTGAACGCAAAATCTCACCCCCTTACTTCAACTTTTAAAACAAGAAAACTCGCAGATGTTGGATTTTGCTTGCCTTCATTAAAAACAACTCAAAAAAATTTTTTAAAATGGCGGATGAATATGAAGGCGTAAGTAATCTCCGCTATATAAAAATCGAATTTGCTCTCCCCAATGAATTAAAAACAGTAGAAGAATACCGACAAATTATTGACGCCTTTATTTCAAAGCACTTGAAAGACCATTATTACGCCTACGCCATTCACAATAAATTTGGCACTATGTCCAACGGGCAACATCATCCACACGTGCATATTATGTTTTCTGAACGCCTTATTGATTACATAGAAAAAATAAAGGAACTCCTAGATAAATTTTTTCAAATATCCAGCGCGAAAGAAAAAAGACGGCTCTTAACTGTCTTTTCAAGAAAAGTATAAACGCGGCGCGCCCAAAAATCGCAACTGGGCTGATAAAGCTTTTCTTTATGTCCTTCGTGCCGACTTTGCTCAAATTCAAAATGAAGTCTTGGCGAAAAATGGCTTTTCAATCCATGTTGACCATAGAACTTTAAAGGCACAAAAAGAGGAAGCCGAGAAAAACGGCGATACTTTTCTTGCACGGCTTTTTAATCGTATTCCCAAAGAATATATCGGCGTTATTTCTTCAAAAGAGGACGAAGACCCGAAAATTGAACAACTGAAAAAATTTCGTTCCCTACGTCAACAACATTTAAATTTAATTCTTCAGCTTGATTCTTTAAGCAAGCAAACTGAAGAATCAGAGACGAAAGACCCCGCGCAAGTTTCTTGTCTTAATGCTAAAAAATTTATAGATTCTAAAGAATTTCAGTTGCAGAAATTTCAAACTCCGCAACTTCAAGAACTGCAGTCAAAAATGTTTACAGCAGTTGCGGAAGTCAACCATTGGAAACTCATTATTATTTCTTATCACGACGCGCAAGAACAAGCTAAACTCGAATATATGACAAAAAATGAACGTGAAATTTGGCAACGTTACTTCGAAATTCTTGCTCAAAAGAAAAATTTAGAAAATATGTTGAAAACGCTGAAAAAGCCGGATTCTGAAAAAATCGAAACAATAAAAGCTTATGATAAACTTGTTTCCGACGTCAAAGCTAAAATTTTTTCACTGTTTTCGACTTCCGCTTTATTGAAAAATTCGGTAGAAGAAATAGAAAAAAAGTTGGATTCTCCCGACTTTAAAAATAATATTGCGCTTGTT
>Ga0247611_10007488_pt1 | contig 13704 bp, 11 predicted proteins | sample 177DNAGHGhighgp2_FD_192422 | JGI IMG/M metagenome (GOLD analysis project Ga0247611, IMG submission 192422) | Sheep rumen microbial communities from Palmerston North, Manawatu-Wanganui, New Zealand - 1770 DNA GHGhigh gp2 | ecosystem: Host-associated > Mammals > Digestive system > Stomach > Rumen...
TTGAAGCTCTCGCTGAATCTTCTTCTTTTTCGTTCCTCAATTGTTAATTTTTCCATTGTTGATCCGTTTTTGGTTTGGTGACTTTGGTCTTTAAAACGGTCAACCTATTTCAGGCATTGACAAGTGATTAGGGAATAGTGATTAGGGAATAGTGATTAGGGAATAGTGATTAGGGAATAGTGAGTATGATTTGTATTATTAGATTTCCGTGAGCAGCCCCGGAGGGGCAAGAGCTCGGTAGAAATTGACATAATCAAAGCAATTCCTGCTGTGCGCGGGCGTAGTCTTCGGGGATGCCGATGTCGATGAAGTAGCCGTCGGAGGGCATGGCGTAGAAGAGTTCCTGGGTGTAGAATTTCGTCATCAGGTCCTTTTCGAAGGAGAATTTCCGTGGTTGCGGGTGCTTCTCGAACAGTTTGCGGTTGATGAGATAGACTCCGCCGTTGATGTAGCCGCGGCCGAAAGTAACCTGTTTCTCGATGAAAAGGGCGATCAGGTTGTCGTCGCTGATGGTGACGCTGCCGTAGCGGGAGACGTCCTCCACCTCGCGCAGCACGATGGAAAGCAGACCGCCTTTCTCTTCGTGGAAGCGCTCGAAAGCGTCCAAATCCACCTTGAACATCGTGTCGCCGTTGATGACTAACACGTTGTCCGTTGTGCATTTGGACATGGCGAAGAGAATGCCGCCGCCGGTACCCAACGGTTCCGTCTCCACGGCATAGTCAATCTCCAATGATTTGTAGTGTGTGCCGAAAAACTCTTCGATTTTCTCGTGCAGATAACCCACCGACAACACGACTTTATTGTATTGGTAATCAATTAGATAGTCAAGGATATAAGTCAAGAAAGGCCGTCCGTTGACGGGTGCCATCGGCTTGGGCAGGTCTTTGACCACGCCTTGCAGCCGGGTGCCGAAGCCGCCGGCCAGGATGATCGCTTCTTTTGTCATATTGTCCATGTTTTGAGGCCTTCCGTGACAAATTCGTAGCGTTTCGATTGTCCACCGAACTCTGCGAGGCGGTCGATGACTTTGTAGCGGGCGTTGGAGGGGCAGTAGAAGAACATGAAGCCGCCGCCGCCCGCGCCGGAGATTTTGCCGCCGGTGGCGCCTGCGCGGATAGCCGCCTCATAGACCTCGTCGATGAAGGCGTTGGAGATGCTGTCGGCCATCTGCTTTTTGTGCTGCCAGCCTTCGTTCAGGATCTGCCCTATGGCGTCCAGGTCGCCCTTCAGCAGCACCTCCTTCATGTGGAAGGCCTGTTCTTTCAGGGCTAACATCGCGTCGATGGATTTCTGCTTCTTTGCGGTGACGTTTTTCTGTTGTTCCTCGATGATTTTCGCGGAAACATGGCTGGTGGCGGTGTGGTAGAGCACGAGGTTGTGCGCCAGTTCGTCAAGGTAACGCTGGCGGATGCGCAACGGGTTGACAATCACGTTGTCGCCGATGAATTCCATGTAGTTGAAACCGCCGAAGGTCGCGGCATATTGGTCTTGTTTGCCGCCGGCCATCTGCAGGTCCACGCGTTCGATTTCGTAGGCTAATTTCGCGATATCGTATTCGCCCAACGGGAGCTTCAGCCACTCCACGAACGCGCCGAGGATGGAGACCACCAAGGTGGAAGAGGTGCCGAGACCGGAGCCGGGAGGCGCGTCCACGAAAGTGCTCATCTTGAAGGATAACGGCTTGTGTGTGAATTGTTTGACGATACGGTTATAAACTCCTTTGTGAAGGATGAAATAGCCTTCGGGGGTTAAATGCTCCGTTGCCTGTAGCGTTTCCCCCAACTCCTCTTTGGCAGGATTTTCGAACACAATCTGCCCGTTGTCCAACGGTTCCAGGGTGGTGTAGGCGTACATGTTTATCGTGGCATTGAGGATGGCGCCGCCGTAGATGTCGGAAAACGGCGAGACGTCTGTGCCGCCGCCGGCGAGACCCAACCGAAGAGGAACTTTACTGCGAATTATCATAATACTTTATTACAATGCAAATTACAACAAATACAACACTTGCTTATGTTTTCTAATCAAGCGTGCAAAGGTATATAAATTTTGAATACGAACGAATGACGATTTCCTCTGTGGAAACGTGCCCTGGTGCGTCTTTACAACGGTAAATCGAAACATGTCTGTTATTTCATCGTCTCCTTGATTGCCTCGATGAATTTCGACCAAGCGTACTTTTTCTTCTCCTCCGTCACGTTCCGTTCGAATTCCTCTTGCTTATGCTCCTGGAAGAAGCGGTGCAGTGCGTCTGCGATCTGTTGGGCATTGGGTTCGACCACGTAGCCGATTTTGCCGTCGGGGACGATTTCGGGCAGGCCGCCGACATTGGTCACCAACATCGGTTTCTCGAAGTGGAAGGCGATTTGGGTGACGCCGCTCTGCGTGGCGGTCTTGTAGGGCTGTGCCACGATGTCGGCCGCGCTGAAGTAGCGGTTCACCTCGCTGTCGGGGATGAAATCGGTGCAGAGTATCACTCGGTCTTCGATGCCCAACTCCTTGATTTGCTTGAGATAAGGTTCTGGGTCTCCGTAAAACTCGCCGGCCACGATGAGTTTGACCCCGTCCTCTTTCAGGCGGTTGTCGGCGAAGGCATCCAGCAGAAGGTCCAGTCCCTTGTAGCCTCGTATGAACCCGAAGAAGAGCACGTAACGGTTGTCGGGGTTGAGGTTCAGCTGAGAAAGGGCGGTCTCGCGGGAAAGTCGTTCGCCGTAGTGGTCATACAACGGGTGGGGGCTGAAAACGGCGGGCTTGTCGGCCGTGAACAATCGCAGGTCGGCCAGCACCGACTTCGACATCGCCACGAAGCCGTCGGTGGGACGGATGAAGTAGCGGACGAACATTTTGTCGCCGATGCGGTGCTCGTGCGGGATGACATTGTCGAGGATGGAAACCAGCCGGGTGTGTTTGTTGCGCCGGACGATGCGGGCGATGGTGCCGAAGCAGGGTGCCATGAAGGGCAGCCAGAACTTGGTGATCATCAGGTCGGGTTTCTTGCGTTTGATTTCGTGTCCGACTTTGAACCAGTTGAACGGGTTGTAGGAGTGCACTTTGCGGACGATTTTGAGTCCTTCCGGAGCCGGTTCGGTGCTGTATTGGGTTTTCCCAGGGAACAGGAAATCAGGATACTGGTGGGTGAAGGTGTAGATTTCCACTTCGTGCCCTTGGCTTTGGAATTCGTAGGCAATCCGCTCATTGAAGGCGGAGAGTCCCCCGCGATAGGGGTATGCTGTTCCGAGAATGATGATTTTCATAGGGATGAATTTGAGGTGCAAAGGTACACAAATTTCCGATACACCATCTCACGTCACACGTCGTAAAAAATTTCGTACTTTTGCCGTTTCTAATTTTGGAATATAAAAACAATTGAAAATATGAAACCGATTTTGAAGAAAACCCTTATCAATTGTGGAATTATCCTATTCTTTTTCTTGGTGGCCGCCATCTACATGTCACCTTCCTTTGACGGTAAAGTCATCCAGCAGGGAGATACACTGAAATGGAAAGCAATGGCAAAGGAACAACAGGATTTCCAAAAAGCCACAGGGGAACACACTACTTGGACAAGTTCAATGTTCAGTGGTATGCCGTCCTACCAAGTGACTACTCCACCCGACAAGTCCGTATTCAGCAAGATAAAAAACGCCATCAGTTTGTATTATGCGGGATATAGTGGAAGCATTGGCGTATTACTACTCTATTTGATTGGTTTTTATGTTGCTTTGATAGCGATTGGAGTTTCACCCTGGTTGAGTTTGCTGGGAGCTATCGCATTCGGATTGGGAAGTTATAATATAATTATTGTTGAAGCCGGACATTTATCCAAGGCATATGCAATGTCCATGATGGCGCCCATTTTGGGGAGTATGCTCCTCATCTTGCAGCGCAAGAAGTATTTGTGGGGCGGAATTCTTTTCGCCACAGCGTTGGGTGTTCAAATTGCCTGCAACCATATTCAAATCACCTACTACACCATGTTGATTGGCATAATATTGGGACTTGTTTATCTTGTTTATGCCATTAAAGGTAAAGAATTCAAGCCGATTTTAATCGGTTTGGGAGTGATGCTGATAGGGGTTGCTTTTGCCATCGGGGCCAATGCCCGTCTTTTGTTCATCAACCAAGAGTATGTGAAGTACACCATGCGCGGAGGCTCCGAAATCACGGTGACGCCCGAGGATTTGTACAAGGACGGAGAGGCCAAGTCCATTGCCACTTCAGACGGTCTGGACATCGACTACGCCTACAGCTGGAGCTACGGCAAGGGCGAGACCTATACGCTGCTCGTTCCCGGCGCATACGGCGGCGGTTCTGGTGAGACCGTAGGCACGGACTCCGAATTTTACAAGGTTTTCCGTCAGAAACAAGCGCCGCTATATTGGGGCGACCAACCTTTTACCTCGGGTCCGGTTTATTTTGGCGCCATCGTTATCTTCCTCTTTGTTTTAGGCCTTTTTGTGGTGAAAGGTCCCGACCGTTGGTGGATATTGTTGGCCACTATCCTCGCCATCCTGATGTCATGGGGCAAGAATTTCATGGGATTCAACGAGTTTTTGTTCAATCACATGCCGTTTTATAACAAATTCAGAACCCCGTCGATGAGCCTGGTGATGGCCAACGTGACAATGGTTATCATGGCGGTGTTGGCCTTGAAGGCCATTTTCGACAAAGAGAATCCAGTGGATAAAAAGAAACTCAACCTCGGACTTTACATTTCCACGGGCATCACGGCAGGCTTTATCTTGTTGATGATGGCATTTTCCGGACACTTCTCATTCTCTGGTGCAAGCGATGCGCAGATGGCCGCACAATACGGCGGTCAGTGGGATATGATCAAAGATGTGTTGGTGAAAGACCGTAAAGCTCTCTTCATGGCTGATTCTTGGCGATCTCTGATTCTTATTCTCGTGTCGGCTATTTTCGTGTGGCTCTACATCAACCAGAAAATCAAACACTCAGGTATCATCATCGGTGTTTTGACTTGCTTGGTGTTGATTGACCTTTGGGGTGTGGACCGTCGCTACCTCAACGACTCAAACTTCATTAACGAGAAGCGGCTCAAACTTAAACCGTCTCAGATAGACCAGACGCTTGACCAGTATGCTGCTCAATTCAAGGATGAGGACTACCGGGTGTTTGACCTGTCGGTGAACACCTTCAACGACTCCTATCCGTCCGCTTTCCATCATCAGATTGGTGGCTACCATGCGGCCAAACTGCGTCGTTATCAGGATATTATCGACTTCTACTTATCTCGTCACATCAATGCAGGTGTGCTCAACATGTTGAATGCCCGCTACGTGGTGGTACCTGGACAAAATGGACAACCCATGGTGCAGCGCAATCCAGAAGCCTTGGGCAACGCATGGTTCGTGGACGCATATCAGCTGGTTGACGATGCCAATGCGGAAATTCTTGCTCTCAATGAGTTGAACCCGGCAGACACAGCGGTTATCGACAAATGTTTTGCCGCCATGGTGCAAGGCAAGAACCTGGAGCGTGACAGCAATTCCGTCATCGTGATGGAGCACCAGAAACCGTATAATCCTGACTATGTGGTGTATAAGACCAAAGCGTCAAAGGATCAGCTTGCGGTCTTTTCTGAGGTTTATTATGCCCCTGACTGGCGTGCATACATAGATGGTAAACCGGCCGACTATTTCCGCGCCAACTACATTCTGCGTGCCATGATTGTTCCGGCAGGCGAGCACAAGATAGAGTTCCGTAACGAAGCCCCGATGATGCATAAATTGGACAAAATATCCGGGATTTGTTCCATTTTATTTGTATTGGCGGTGGCAGGTAGTTTGGTGTGGTATTACAGAAAGCCGAAAAAAAAGTAAATCACCATGTTATCCGTAATCATTTGCACCTACAACCGTGACAAGTACATCTATAATGTTCTGAAAAGCCTGGCAGAGAACACGCTTTCGCCAGAAAAGTACGAGATTGTTTTAGTGGACAACAACTGCACGGACAACACGCAAAGCGAATGCGAGCGTTTCGTACATGATTATCCTGAAGTGACATTCCGGAGCTTTGTGGAAACGAACCAGGGATTGTCATACGCAAGGAATCGGGGCATTCAGGAGAGCCGGGGTGACATTTTAGTGTATGTCGATGATGATGCCTTGGTGAACAAAGAGTATTTGCAGACATATACGGATTTTTTTGTCCATTACCCTGAAATTGATGCTGCGGGAGGGCCCATTATTCCACAATACGAGACGGAAGAACCCGACTGGATGTCGCATTTCACAAAAGCTTTGATTACAGGATACAAATATCTTGGCGATAAAATCCGGGAGTTTCCCAAAAACGATTTTCCGGGTGGAGGTAATGCGGCCTACAAAGCATCTGTTTTCGAGAAGGTGGGGCTGTTCAATGTCGATTTAGGCAGAAAGGGTGACAGTCTTGTCGGTGCGGAAGAAAAAGATATTTTCAACAAGATGACCACATTAGGGATGCGGTTCTACTATCTGCCCAATGCCATTCTCTATCATCTTATTCCAGAGAAAAAACTCAGCAAAGATTATTTCGACCGTCTGACCTATTCTATTGGCAAAAGCGAGCGGATGCGCACGTTGAATATCGGGAAGTGGAAGTATGTGAAGCGGCTCATTTCAGAGGCGGTCAAATGGACAGCTTCCATCGTGCTGTGTATCGGGCACACGTTTGCAGGCGCACCCAAACGCGGCTGGAAGCTAATCCAGTTCAGATGGAATGTGACAAGAGGACTGGTGGAAAAGTGATTGATTATCAGGCGCCATTGTGGAACAATGGTGTTGGATGCATCACGTTTAGCTTATCCTTCTTTGATTTTCTTTCATTTACAATCCCATCTACCCCAATATTGCTCGACAAGTTTCTTCTGCTCTTCTGTTATGGTGAAATCAAACTCCTGAAATGCCTTTGCGAACTCGGATTCAACTTCAGATATGGGACTTTCTGTTGCAGACTGCGGTTTCTCGTTAATGAAAATGTTTTGTTTATAAAAACAAACAGGTTTGTTCAAACAGATTGAATAGCCTATATGCGTTCCCAGGCCATTAGTCATCATCATATCGGACAACATTATCAGATCTTTTTGTCTTGACAAAAACATCGGATCGCTGCGGTGACCGTTGGAAACCACAACAAATTTTTCTTTTTCATACCTTTCCACATAATTGGGATGGAGTAGGATGTCTTTCCAATAAAGGCAGACAAAAACAGAGTCAAAAACAGACGATTTTGATTTTATCTCTTCTATCAAATCATCTATTTCATATTCAACATTTGAATTTTCTATAGAATGCTGAGGATAAACCAACAACATTCTACCGATCTTTTTTTTCAAATCACTCAAAGTTTCTTCATCATAGAAATTCTTTGCTCCCAAAATATATGGACCGACTTCTATCACTTTCCTTTTCAGATTTTTATCATCAAGATATTGTGTGATATACTTGTTTCTGACAGATCCGAAGGTGTAAATGTTAGAAATAAGAGGACGCTCCACATACCCCATCAACCGAGAAGATTCCGGGGTTCTGATAAAACAAACCCCGTGCTCCAGATAATCGAACAAGAAATTAAAACGTTTATGTCTCAAATTTGCAACGGCCTTGTAATTTCCATACAGAAATACACTATGGAAATGCTTTGGCGGAGTAAAATCATGTTTCACCAATTCAGAATATTCAAAGAAATCCTTGTTTTTACATTTCTTTGAATAGTACAGGTATTTCAACAAAGAAGCAAAAAAAGTCAACATTTTATAAGAATAAAATAATAACTGTTATTCCACCACTTCCCAACACATCCTGTCGCCCATTTCCAGATTCCGGTTGACCTTGCGACCGAGTAATTCTGACAAATATTTAGGATGCATGCCAAAACCGGGGCGGACGGAACGCACGTTCTCTTCCGTGATGATGTCACCTGCTTTGATGTCTTTGGCCACATAAAGCGAGCGACAATAATCCCTTCCTTTAATTGTTTCGGATTCAGTGGGGTAATTCACAGAGCCCAATGCGGCTTCCACCTTACGAATGTTTTCCACCATCAGTTTGAACTCAGCGGCTTCCATGGAGAAGGCGCTATCGGGGCCTCCTATGCTGCGGTCGATGATGAAATGTTTTTCCACTACTTCCGCGCCCAAAGCCACGGCCGCCATAGGAACTGTGTAGCTTTCAGTATGGTCACTCAATCCCACTTTCACGCCGAAACGTTGTTTCATGTCGGGTATGGTCATCAGGTTGGCGTCCTCGATAGGGGCAGGGTAAGCGGAAGTGCATTTGAGCAAGGTGATGTCAGTGCAACCCTCTGCACGGATAGTGTCGAGTGCCAGCTTAATATCTTCTTCCATTGCGATGCCTGTGGAGAGGATGATCGGTTTATGTTTGGATGCGATGTACTTAATTAGCGGGATGTCTGTGATTTCGAAAGATGCAATCTTATAAATGGGGTTACTCAAATCTTCCAGCAAATCAACTGCACTTTTGTCGAATGGAGTTGAGAAACAAACCAATCCTTCTTCACGTGCAACACGGAAAATTTCCTCGTGCCACTCCCACGGAGTGTAGGCCTTTTGATATAGGGAATAGAATGTTTCGCCCTCCCAAAGACCTTTTCCAACCCTGAAATCGGGTTTGTTGCAGTTAAGGGTCAGTGTGTCGGCTGTATAGGTCTGGATTTTAATAGCATCGGCACCAGCTTCCTTTGCTGCTCTGACAGATTCAAGAGCAACATCTAATTTATGACCATGGTTTGCAGAAAGTTCCGCAACTATGAATGTTTTACTCATTGTAATCTCAATATATAGTAAATGTATTCGTTGTCCCTGTTCTGTTCTATGTAGCCGAGTTTTTCGTGATACTTGACAGACCTCAAATTATCCTGTTTCACCTTGGCTGAAACGGCTTTAATCTCTGAGGGCAAACTGCTTAGTATCTGCCGTTCCCATTTTTCCGTTTGTCCAGAGCCTTGGGAGGAAGGATTGGCAATAATTCCCCGTTCCCAAATTCCGTCGCCTTCTTCGGTAAGATTATATGTTCCGATCAAACCACCACTTTTATAAACAGCAAAATAGAGCCGATTAGTGTTTTCTTTCAAACGCTCAACGAATCTGAAATGGCTCTCCTCTGAAATCACTTCCGGATTCACCATCCACACACGCACATCATCACGATTCCTCAGGGCGAGAATATCAAGGTTCTGTTCCCTAGTGCAATCCACATAATTTATCACCTCATAGCAGTCATTCCATAGAGAATGGAAAACCACATCCTTATACTCACCATTGAATAGGCAATGCTCTTTCAATGTCGCTTCTCGTTTAAAACCATTAGCCTCCAACATAACATATAAATGCGGGCGCAAATCAAAGGCAAACGTATAAATTTTATGAAGATAGAGGTCATTGAAAGCCACTTGTTTGAGCATGGTCAGATAATTGCCCCAATGCTCTGTAAAATGTTCTGCCTCCAACTGGGTGTCCATGATGAAGGAAATCTCGGCATTGCGGTCGTTCCAGTTGATATGGACTAGACCACCATACCCGATGCATTCACCTTTCTCTAAATAAGAGAAGAGTATCTGATCCGGTTTAGGGTTGTCGTACAGCTTAGCCACTACATTGTCGAAATAACGTTGCTGGTCATCTTCGGTTAAGGGATGAGCCTGACGCAAATGATAAATTTGCTCATTGCGCCACTTCATAATGAGGAATCGGTCCTCGTAACGGAGCGGAACAAGGCTATAATCACCTATGGAAAACTTTTGTTGTTTAAGACAGGTGTAGCGAGCCATCATTATTTCGGTTGCTTCATTAATTTATACTTCATCTCCGCCAATTTCCAGTCGGTTTCAGTGTCAATGTCTTGTATGGTGGTTTCCTCCACCTCGATTCCTCCAACGCTTATGTTGCCCGCCAACCATTCTTTTGTTTTGTACCAATAAAAAGTACCCGTATCGTGGTATTCCTTGGGCAAATCCTGGCTACGGCTGTTTTCAAATTCCGGCCAATGACGTGTCATCGTGCCATCCTCAGCAAGGTCGAGACAACGCCAAATCGGGTAGCTGAACTGTACTACCGGATAAACGCATGAAAAGTCTGACTGCTGCATACGTTCAAATGCAACCACAACATCCTTACTCCGCACTAATGGAGCTGTAGCATAAAAGCAGCAGAAGTGGTCAAACTCCCGGCCCAATTCCGTGTATCGGGCTATTACTTCTTTCAAGACATCTGCGGTGGAGGCGTAATCATTGGCGGTTTCGGCAGAACGCATAAACGGCACTTTTGCACCAAATTTCTGAGCGACTGCTGCAATTTCAAAATCATCGGTTGAAACCATGACCTCGTCAAACAAACCAGTCTCTAATGCGGTTTCAATGGAATAGGCAATAATCGGTTTGCCGAGAAAATCCTTGATGTTTTTTTTCGGAATGCGCTTGCTGCCTCCACGGGCCGGTATAATACAGAGATTCTTCATTATCCTATGAATTCTTTCACTTTCTCTATCACCCAATCCTGCTCTTCCTCCGTCAATGTCGGGAACATCGGCAACGCAAGACAATGCCGGTAATATTCCTCAGCTGCTGGCATGTCGCCGGTTTTCCATCCAAATTGGCGGTAATAAGGCATAGTGTGTGCGGGAATATAGAGCACTTGGGCGAAAATCCTGTTGGTCCGAAGGAAATCGTATAATCCTTTGCGTTTATCTGCATCCACTTGTATGATATACAGATGGAAGGCGTGGGTGATATTGTCGGCCCGATAAGGTGTTTTTATCGGAAAGCCTTTGAAGGCTTCGTCATACTTGCACGCAATCTCATTCCGACGTTGAATACTCCAATCCAAACGTTTCAATTGGGAAATCCCCAAGGCGGCTTGGAAGTCGGTGATGCGGTAGTTATAACCCAAATCCTGCATTTCATAGTACCAGCCGCCATCGTTCTGCGTGAGCAAATCCGGGTTTTTGGTGATACCGTGCGTGCGATATAAAGCCACCCTTTCGTAAAGATCCTTACGGTTGGTGGTGACGGCTCCGCCTTCACCGGTAGCAATGTGTTTCACGGGATGGAAAGAGAAACAGGTCAGGTCCGCATACGTACAATTGCCGACCATCTGTTTCACACCTTTGCTGTCGATGAAGCTGCCGCCAGGCGCATGACAAGCGTCCACCACGATGGCGAAACCATATTCGTCAGCCAGTTTTCTCAATCGTTCCTCATCAACCGGATATCCGGCAAAATCAACAGGAACCACCGCTTTGTAGGTTCCTTTCGGTGATGATGCCAGAATTTGCTCCAACTTGTCGAGATCCATGCAATAGGTGTTGGGATCGATGTCGCAAAACACGATTTCCGCACCCAGATACCGGAATCCGTTAGCAGAGGCCACAAAGGTGATGGGGGTTGTAATGACTTTGTCGCCAGATTTCACCCCTAAAGCCATTGCACAAAGATGCAAGGCGGCAGTGCCGTTGCTCACCATGCAGGCATATTGGCATCCCAAATAGTCCGCGAAGTTTTGCTCGAACTCACCGATTTTCGGTCCCTGAGTCAGATAATCCGACTTCAGCGTTTCAACAACCGCTTGGATATCCTCCTCGCTGATGTATTGGTGGCCGTAAGAAATGTTATGGTCAATCATATTATTTCACAACAAAGTTAGGGTCCACAAATCGACGGATTTTCTCACGCATCGTTTCCACCGTCTCCCATTCGGTGTTGCTGTCGGAACTGTAGTGGAAACCATCGGGAACAGGAACGGCATTGTGGTGCTTGATGAATTCTTCGCGAGAGTGCATAAACGACACGGAAGGAAGAATGACGTAGTATTTTCCCAGATCAATTGTGTCAAGGGCGTCTGTGACAGTAATCATTTCCTCATGAAGTTTTTCTCCCGGACGAATGCCGATTTCCACCTGAGGGATATTTGGAGCGATGGCCGTCGCCACATCTTTAATATGATAAGACGGGATTTTGGGTATGAAAATCTCACCACCCAAGTGGTGTTTTATGGCATACATGACCATAGCCACCCCTTCTTCCAAAGAAATATTGAACCGTGTCATACGCATATCTGTAATCGGAATGGCATCCGCGCCCTCGTCGCGTTTGCGAATGAAGAATGGGATAACCGAGCCGCGGGAGCCCATGACATTTCCATAACGCACCACGGAAAACCGAATGTCTTTCGAACCTTTAATGTTGTTGGCAGCGGTAAACAACTTGTCGGATGTCAGTTTTGTGGCCCCGTACAAGTTGATGGGGGCGCAAGCCTTATCCGTGGATAGTGCCACCACATCGTGAACTCCGCAAGACAATGCTGCTTTAATTACATTTTGCGCACCATGAACATTGGTTTTAATGCATTCCTCTGGATTATATTCTGCCGTATCCACCTGTTTGATAGCAGCTGCGTGGATAATTACATCGACACCTTCACAAGCTCGGGTAAGACGTTCCAAATCTCGCACATCCCCGATGAAAAAGCGCATCATGGGGTATTTCTTTTCTGGATATTTCAGCTTTAACTCATATTGTTTCAGCTCATCACGCGAATAAATGATAATTTTCTTGACATTAGGGTAATCCCGTAAGATGACTTCGACAAATTTTTTGCCAAAAGAACCGGTCCCCCCCGTAATAAGTACTGTTTTATTATTCAACATAGTTCGTGACTATTTAACTTGCAAACCAATATTTTCAATCTGCAAAAGTACATTTTTTTCTAACATATCCTGCGAAAATGCATGGACTTGTCGTGCGTCCAAATTCCCCATTCACCGCACCACCGTCACGCTCGTGTTTATCCCTCGCTTTTTGTTGCCGTTGACGACACAGCGGTACTCGATGGCGCAGTAATAGACCCCGTCGGGGAGACCGGCCGCGTCCCACGAAAGCTCCTGCATGCTCGCCTGCGCGTAAACCCGCTTGCCCCAACGATTGTAGATTTCCATCTCCAAACTGACGAAATCCCCCTCCAACTGCGGCACGAACGCATCGTTGAAACCGTCGCCGTTGGGGGTGATCACGTTGGGGACGGTGACTTCGCAGGGACGCCCGTCGAATTGGATGGAGTTGTCGGTGGTGTCGCACTCGGACTGCAAACCACCGTACTGCGCCGCGCCTTCCCCCTGGTCGTTGACCGAGACCCGAAGCGGGTAGGGGTTTTCGAAGGTCGCCAGAAGGGATACGTTGATGTCCAAGGTCAAGGGGATGCATTCGCCGGGCTGCAGACTCTGGCTTACCTCCGTTGTCTGAATCAGATCGCCCGACGAAGTGTAAGTGGACACATATAACGGACCTTCGAACATCAGTTCCCCGGTGTTGCAAATAGTTATCGTCACTTGGATGACGTCACCTTCGTAGGTGATTGAGGGCGTGGATGCGATGGACAAGTTTGCCAGATTCATGAACGGTCGCCCGTACTGGTCCAGCGTGGTGGCCTGTTGCAGGAAGTTGTTGAAGGGCCTGCGGGTCACGCCCTGCGGGTCGGTGAAGGCGGTGGCGTTGTCGAAAAGCGGCACCGGGACCGTGAGATCCTTGTTGATGTTGGTGACGTTGTACATGTACTGGTTCCATACGGGCCGCGCGGGTGCCCAAGGGTGGATGCCGCCGATGACCAAAAGTTGTCCTCCGGTCCATCCGAGGCCGCTGCCCACCTTGCCGCACACCACAATCTCGGCCGCTCCGTCGCCGTTCACATCC
>Ga0247611_10007489_pt1 | contig 13701 bp, 16 predicted proteins | sample 177DNAGHGhighgp2_FD_192422 | JGI IMG/M metagenome (GOLD analysis project Ga0247611, IMG submission 192422) | Sheep rumen microbial communities from Palmerston North, Manawatu-Wanganui, New Zealand - 1770 DNA GHGhigh gp2 | ecosystem: Host-associated > Mammals > Digestive system > Stomach > Rumen...
TTCTTTCATAGTTAATGTAATTCCTTCCTTATTCATATTGATTACTCCTTTCTCAAGGAGTATATTATACTATATACTGACATTTTCAAAAAACGATATAACATGACATTATCATAAAATGATTACACTTTAGTATGTTTTTCTTGACTTTTATTTGTTTTTGTTGTATAATTAAGTGCATTAAATGGGGGGTTTTATGAGTAGTGATGAGTTAAAAAAAATATTTAATGAAGATTGTAGTTATGATGAAAAAGTTAAAAAAGTAAAAATAGCTATGCAAGAAAAATTAGAAGATGCTAATTCTTATTTAACTAGTTCATTTTCTTTTGGTATGACAGATTTTTTATGGATACGGTGTATATATAAATTTATGCCTTTTATACCTCTTATTTTTGGTATTGGTGTTCTTTCACTTGCTAGCTTTACTAGGTTTTTTAGTAAAAGAAAGGCTGCTAAAGATATGCTTGATCATTTAGAAAATAGTAATGATGATTTAAATTCTGAAAATAATAATAATAATAATAATAATCGTAAAAAAATGGTAAAAGAGTTAGAAAAAAAGAAAAAATATGAGAAACAAAAAAGCAATAAGGTTTTAACCCAATTTATAATTTTGTCAATTATATCTTTTGTTTTAGTTGGTATGGTTAGCTCTATTAGTAGTCTTTTATTACCGGTGGGTATAGTTACATCTTTAGTTCAAGTTCCTTCATTTATAAAACTTTTGCTATCAATTAATAAAGAAGAATTGATACAGGGGGAAATAGATAAATTAAATTTTGATATATTATCTTATGAAGATAGGCTTTCTAAGGAAAAAAATCATACAATTAATTCAGATAATTTAAATAATAAAAAAACAAAAAAAGATAAAGATTATAGTAAACAATTTGATAATTCTGTTTTAGATGCTTATTTAAATTATATAAGCAATAGTGGAAATGGTTTAGAGGACGAAAAACCTAAGACTTATTCTAAAAAATGGTAATGTTATGTTCATATTTATAGGGGAGATATATTGCTAGTTTTATCTTTAAGTAATCATTTTGATGATGTTAAATGTATTAGTTTTGATATTGATGAGACTATTACTAGATGGAAGAATATTGATGAGTTTTTTGAATTATCTTTAAAAGATCTTGGAATTATTTATTCTAATGAAATGAAGGGGCAAATTTTTAAAGCGATGCATGATAGAGAATTAATTGGAATGATTTCAGGTAATTATGGTATTGCTAATTACAGTTGGTGTTTAGAAAATAATGTAGAAGCTCTTAGACTTCATAATAGAAGGGGGTATGAGTTAGTTCAAGCTATGTTTAAAAGAGAGGCTGACTATACTTACATTACAGAAGATTGTATTGAAACATTGGAATATTTACATGAAAAATACAAAACATTGGATTGTTTTACGAATTGGTTTTATGATCAAGCAATTAAAAAATTACAAAAACATCATTTAGAGAAGTTTTTTTCAAAAGTTTATGCTTCTGATAGTTTTTCTTTAAAACATAAATATGGTTTTGATAGGCTCTATAGAAACATTGGTTATAATCCTAGATATATTTGTCATGTAGGTGATTCTTTAGCTGATGTTCCTAGTAAAAGCTTAGGACTTAAAAATATTTATTTAAAATATGGATTATTACCTGAAAATATTACAGAAGAAATTATGAATATTATTACTAATTCGGATGCTACAATAACTGAGTTTGGAGACTTAAAAAAAGTTTTATAATTACAGTATATTTTTTATACTGCTTTTTTTGTCAATAAAATGTCAATAATGTATAAAAAAAATCAATCTGTCTTTACAATAACAGTAATATCGGTTATCATGTAGGTAAGTAGTGGTAGATAATGGTAAAAAGTGGGGGATTATATGTTTATAGGAGAGTATCACCATACAATTGATGAAAAGGGTAGAATTATTATTCCTGCTAAGTTCCGTGAAGAACTTGGTAATAGTTTTATTGTTACTCGTGGAATTGATAATTGCCTATTTGTATATTCAAATGAGAAATGGGATATGATTACTAGTAAACTTAATGCTTTACCTTTTACTAAAAAAGATGCGAGAACTTTTAATCGTTTCTTTATGTCCGGCGCTACTAATGTAGAATTAGATAAACAGGGACGGATTAATATTTTAGCTCCATTAATTCAGTATGCAAAGTTAGAAAAAGAATGTGTTATTATTGGTACAGGAGACAGGTTAGAAATATGGGCTCTTGATGAATGGACAAGTTTCTTTGATTCTACAAAGGATAATATGTCAGATATAGCCGAAAATTTATTTGATGAGAGTGTGAACTTTTAATGGAAAAACATAAAAGTGTACTATTACTGGAAACAATTTCCTCCCTAAATTTAAAAGAAAATGATATAATAGTAGATGCTACACTAGGCTATGGAGGACATAGTAGTTACATCTTGGATAGAATAAAAAAGGGTTACTTATTCGCCTTTGACCAGGATAGTGAAGCAATTCGGCATAGTACCAATCGTCTCTCTAAGATTGGTACTAACTTCACTATCATAAAAAGTAATTTTTCTAATATGAAAGAAAAATTAAATGAATTAGGCGTGGATAAAGTAGATGGAATTTTGTTTGACTTAGGAGTTTCCTCTCCACAATTAGATGACAAGGAACGTGGTTTTTCTTATCATCAAGATGCTAAACTTGATATGAGAATGGATCAAAGCCAAAGTTTTTCTGCTTATGATGTTGTGAATTCTTATTCAAAGGAAGAATTAAGTAAAATCTTTAAAAAATATGGGGAAGATAAATTCGCTAATAATATTGCTAAAAAGATTGTTGAATATCGAGAAAATAAACCAATTGAGACTACTTTAGAATTGGTTGAAATAATAAAAAGTGCAGTACCTATGAAATTTCGCTTGGATAAGCATCCGGCAAGACAAATTTTTCAAGCTATTCGTATTGAAGTAAATCATGAGTTAGATGTTATTGAGCCGGCATTGGAACAAGCTCTTTCATTGTTGAAAGTTGGAGGTAGGGTTGCAGTTATAACATTTCATTCTTTAGAGGATCGGTTGGTAAAAAATTATTTCAAAGAAAAGTGTATGGTTGATTCAAAATTAAAGGGAATGCCTAATATTCCTATTGATTATTTACCTGATTTTGAATTAGTAACACATAAACCAATCTTACCTAGCAATTTAGAAATAGAAGAAAATCCTAGAGCAAGGAGTGCAAAACTTAGGGTTATACAAAGAATAAAATAGGAGGGAAATATGAAGAAAGTAAAGAAAAAAATAAAGATGTCTAAGTTTGAAAAATTGTTATATTCTTTTGCTGTTATTTTGTTATTGGTTTCTCCTATATGTATTGTTTTTTCAAAAGCAACACTTTCTAAAATTAATTTTGAAGTAGAAAAGCAAAAGAAAGAAATTGAAAAGCAAAAGAAAACAAATGAATCATTAGAAATGACAATTGATGAATTAGCATCCTTAACAAAGATTCAAGAAGTTGCAGAAGAACAAGGATTGAGTTATAATAATAGTAATATAAAATCAGTTGTTGAGGATAACTAATTAGGATGTGATATTTTGAAATCAAAAAAGAGAAAAAATAGTATTAAATATTCGAAATTATTTATATTAATTTCTCTTTTTTTGTTTTGTCTTATGATTGCTAGAGTTTCTCAAATTGCTACTTCTAAGAAGATTGATGGTGTTGATTTACAAGAATTAGCAAGTCGTAGAACCACAAAAACTGATATTGTATCTGCTAAAAGAGGTTCAATTTATTCTGTTAATGGAGATGTTCTTGCCCAGAATGTTTCTTCTTATAAATTAATTGCTTATTTAGATCCTAAAAGAACTACTAATGAAAAAAAGCCTCAACATGTAGTTGACAAGGAAGATACAGCTAGAAAGTTAGCTCCTATTTTAGGTATGGAAGAAGCAGATGTTTTGAGATATTTAAATAAAGAAAATGTTTATCAGACAGAGTTTGGTGTTAAAGGAAAAGGTTTGTCGGAATTAGTAAAAAAGCAAATTGATGATTTGAATTTACCAGGGCTTTCTTTTTATGAAAGTTTTAAAAGATATTATCCGAAAGGGGATTTTGCTTCTTATACAATTGGTTATACTAAAGAGTCTAGTGATGAGGATGCTACTATTAAAGGTGAAATGGGTATTGAAAAAGAATATAATGGAATACTTAAGGGAGAAGATGGTTATACAAGATACCAAAAAGATTTACAAGGATATAAAATTCCTAATACTTCTGTCGAGGTTAAAGATGCTGTACAAGGTAAAGATATATATTTGACTATTGATTCTAATATTCAATTTTTCGTTGAACAAGCTATGCATAATGCTGATAAAGATTATGACTGGCAATGGTTTACTGTAACTGTTATGGATGCTAAGACTGGGGCAATTCTTGCTACATCTGTATCGCCATCATTTGATCCAAATAAACGAAATATTACAAATTATTTGGATATGCTGTTAGCATCTCCTTATGAGCCAGGTAGTACTATGAAAACTTTTACTTATATGGCCGCTATGGAAAATGGTGTTTATAATGGTAGTGAAACATATAAGTCTGGAGTATATACTACTTCTGATGGAACTGAAATTGGAGATTGGAATCGTAATGGTTGGGGGGTAATTAGTTTTGATAAAGGATATGCTATGAGTAGTAATGTTGGTGTAATTAATATTATTAATAGGCATATGTCTAGTGTTATGCTTCGTCAATATTTTAAAAAGCTAGGATTTGGTAGAAAGAGTGGCATAGAACTTCCCAATGAGGCAAAAGGGAATTTGGAATTTAAATATGAAACTGAAATTTATAATGCTGGTTTTGGACAGGGAATTACGACTACGCCTATTCAAAATGTTAAGGCCTTAACTCCACTTACTAATGATGGTATGCTTTTAAAACCTTTTATTGTTTCTAAAATAGTTAATTCTGATACAGGAGATGTTGTTTTAGAAAATAAAAGGGAAGAAATTGAAAGAGTTGCTTCAACTTCAACTGTTCAAAAAATGATTGAGTTAATGAGTGATTGTGTTAATGGCATTGGTAATACTGGTAGTGGTTATCGAATTGAAAGCGGAGAATTAATTGGAAAAACAGGAACTGCTCAAATTGCTAATGAGAAAAGTGGTGGATATCTTTCTGGTAAGGAAGACATTATTTCATCTTTTTCAGGTATTTATCCGAAAAGTAATCCTCAAGTTATTATTTATGCTTCTGTTGCGAAACCTAGTGGTGGTAGTCAAAAACCAGTTAGTAATACAGTAAAAGAAATTGTTGCAAATATTTCTAAGTATTATGGCAATCAAGATTCTGATACATCGAGTTTGGTTGTACAAGATTATAAAGTAGATAATTTTATTAATCAAAAGGTAGAAAAAGCTACTACTTTATTGCAAGCAAATGGAATTCGTTATGTTTTGTTAGGTAATGGTGATAAGGTTATGAAACAAACTCCTTCAGCTAATGATACGATTACATCTGGGGATGTTGTATATTTATTAACAAATGACTCTAATATTGCTATTCCAAATGTTTTAGGATTATCTTCAAAGGTTGCTAAAAGTATCTTGGAACAGTTAAATATAAAAGTAAATCTTGATGGAGTAGGATATGTTGTTAATCAATCTATACCTGAAGGTACTGTTATAACTGATGGAATGGAAATTACGCTTTCTCTTTTACCTAAATATACTATTGAATAGGAGAAAAATATTATGTTAAGTAAAATAAATATCCGTAATAATATTATAGTTATACTTTGTTTAACTATTATTGTTTTGTGTATTGGTTTTTCCTTTCTTTCTGTTAAGTTAAAAAAAGAAAAAGATACTGAATTTGCTTTTCAAGTATATTTTGAAAATATTGAAAAGTCTAGTTCTGTAAAAGGTTCTTCTACTGAGCCTTTTGGAAAAGCAGAAATTATTAATCAAAAATTAGGAATTAATTATAGTTTTTCTTTATCAGCTATTCATGATGAAATAACTTATTTAGCAACTATAAAGAATAACAGTGATATATCTTGTGAAATAGTTGATGTTGTATTGTCTCCTGATTATATTAATAGTGATTTTAAAAAGCAAATTGCCCCAGTAGAGATTACAACATCTGATTTAAAGGGAAAGATTATTCCTCCTAAAGAAGAATTAGAATATAAAGTAACTGTTTATTATATGCCTTCTTCTTTGCCTCTTTCTACTAAAAGTTTTTCTTTTCAAGCTAATATATTAGCAAAATCAAGATAAAGGATTTCTCTTATGAAAAGATGTAGTTGGTGTAATCTAAAAAATGAAAAATATGTTGTTTACCATGATCAAGAATGGGGAGTTTTATGTTTAGATGATCATTATCTTTTTGAAATGCTTATTTTAGAATCTTTTCAAGCAGGTCTTTCTTGGGAATGTATTTTGAATAAAAGAGAAGCATTTAAAAAAGCTTATGATAATTTTGATATAGAAAAAGTTGTTTTATATGATGAGAAAAAAATAGAAGAATTGAGAAATAATTCTTTTATTGTGCGAAATCGATTAAAAATTAAAGCTAGTATAGAAAATGCTAAGATATTTAAAAATATTCAAAAAGAATTTGGAAGTTTTTCTAATTATTTGATGAATTTTACAAATGATGAAATAATTGTAGAAAGAGATTGTACTACTAATGATTTATCTGATTCTATTTCAAAAGATTTGATTAGTAGAGGAATGAAGTTTGTTGGAAGTACAATTATTTATTCTTATTTACAAGCTATTGGAATTATTTTTTCTCATGATTCTGATTGTTTTAAAAATTTAGAAAGATTCTAACTATAGTGTAGAAATTAGAATAGGAGGGGGATTATGCCATCTTATATTGGACATATTACTACGGCAAAATTATTGCTTTCTAGATTAAATATTTCTCATGAAGATCAAATAAAATTTATTATTGGAAATATTGTTCCCGATATTAAACAAGTTGATATTGATTATACATTAGATGAATTTGTAAATAAAAAAAATATTCAGAAAAGTAAAAGAGTTACTCATTTTAGAAAAAACACTAATAAAATATTAGAATACCCGCATTTAAGAATATTTTTAGAAAAATATAGGGAAGAAGCAAAAAAACATGTAGAAACTTTTGCTTATCTTTTTCATCTATATACAGATCACTATTATTTTAAATTTTTTCTTCCTAAAGTAATTAAGTTTTATAATTATGAAATGGAAGAAGTAGATGAAAGAGATAATTTTTATTATGTTAAGATTTTAAAAAATAATAAAATACTTAAAGCTAAAACATTTTTTAGTAAATTAAGTAGTCAAGGTTTATATAAGGAATATACTAAGTGTGATTCTTTTTTAATAAATAAATTTCATTTAAATATTAATGTGGATTTATTACGTAGATATGTTAAAAAATACTCTTATAATTGCTATATAGAAGAAATAAAAATAACTAAGATTTATGATGTTTTTGATAAGATAGAAAGAATACTTAAAAATAAAACGTCTGATGAAATGATGGTTTTTGAACCAGATGATTTAGAAAAATTTGTTGTTGATGTAGTGGATTCATTTTGTGAAGAGTACTCAGATTTAATAAATAATTTCTTATAGTGGGGGATTTATGAATAGTGAAGCTATAATTGAAAGAGAAAAGAAGGTTATTCAAGATATTTGTATTTTATATGGTTATGATAGTAATATTAGTCATTTACTATATTTAATGATACCTGCTTTTATTATAAAATATGGTATTTCTAATGAAAAATTAATTCTTGATGTTTTTCGAGATATTCAAATTATTCATAGTAATAAAAAAAGTAGTTATGTAAGAGCATATTATTCTAGTACTCTTTTTTTTCATAATGGAAAGTATTTATCAAAGAAAGTAATGGTTATTCAAAATTATGAAAAGATTCCTTTGGTAGAATTATTAGATAATTTAATACATGAATTTAATCACGCTATAAATTCTTATGTTAATGAGATTGTTGTAAGAGATAAATATATTTATTTACGTACAGGTTTAACTTTTCGTATTTATAAGAAGAGTAATTTATCTTTTATTAAAAAACAAGATTCTTATATATTAGAAGAAATTATTAATACTAAACAAACTTCTGATATTATTAATATAATAAAAGAGTTTAAGTCTAATAATTTTTCTATTCAAAATACTATTTACGCTATTAATAATGAAACAAATATTAAGTATTATTCTGATGCTTATTCCTTACAATCTTATGTGTGTCGTGAATTATTAAAAAATCGTACTTTTTTATCTACTTTAGAAAAATTACGATTAAGTGGTGATGTTCTTGAAATTAAAAAGTGGTTTGATAATATTGTTGGAAGAAAGGGAACTTATCAAGAGTTAATAAATTATTTAAAAGAGCTTTTTGATTTAGAAATGAAATATTCTAATCAAAAGATTATGAAAGGTATTACTGCTAATAAGATAAGAAATATTACAGAAAAAAATAATAATATTGTTTTACAGTTTACTAGTAGTGTGCATTAAAAAAAGAAAGATTTATCGCTTTCTTCTTTGTATTGGTTTTATTTCTTCTTCATTATAAAATGGACAAGAACAATCTAAATTTAAATAGTGTAAGTATTCATTATTCTGATCTATATGATTAATATTATTTGATGTCATATAGTCAATTATTTCTTTTTCTTTATTATTTAATGTTTTGTTTAAATAATCAGTTGCTTCTTCTAAATCGGCTATTCTTGTTTTATATGTTGTACTTATATAGGCTCTTAAAATACGCATATATTTTTCATAAGATTTTATTTTTTCTTTTGTTGTATTCCAGTATAAGGATTGCGGTTGTTGTTTTAGTGTTATAGAGTTTATTTTTAGTAGGTATATTGGTCCAATATAAGTTATTTTCATTGTATTTCCTTCTTTCATTTTTTTGTTTATTATAGAATGGTTTAAATTTCTTGTAAAGATTTTTTAAAATAACTTGATTTTTTAAACCTAATTTGATATTATTAATTTGCAGTTGTTATGGCGAAGTAGCTCAGCTGGCTAGAGCGTTCGGTTCATACCCGAAAGGTCGGGGGTTCGATCCCCTCCTTCGCTACCAATAAGTAATTTAATCGAACTCAAAAGCTCGATTTTTTCTTTATAAATAAAACTTTTAATTTTTAAAATTCTGTAGTGAACGAAAGTATTGATAATATTTTTATAATTGTATATAAAAATGAAATTTGTTGAAAACGATTGTTGTGAATTAAAAAGAATATTAACAAAAGATATAAAAAAAGTAATAATAGCTTTTGCAAATACTAATGGTGGAAAAATTCAATATATTGTTATGTCATTCACCTAGAGGGATTATAAGAAATGGTCAAATATCTGATTATTTAGATTATTTAAAAAAATTTAATTTAATTTTATCAGGTCATATGCATGGAGGATTAGTACCTGAATATATGAGAAATTATAATTCTGGTGGTGGCTTTGTTGGTCCATATGCTAGTATTTTACCAAAACATGTTTATGGTGTTGTAAAAAATGATAATACAATTTCCTTAACTTCTGCTGGTGTAACTAAAATAGCAAGAACATCTGAAGTAGGATTATTTTTAAATAATTCAGTAATAGAAAAAATAATAGATTTTGTTTATCCTCCAGAAGTTGAAATTATTGATTTTATTCCTGGAAATAAGACAATGATAAAAAAATTAAATTAATTTATATTTTAATTTAAATAGTTTTAAACTAAATAAGAGCTAGAATTTCTAGCTTTTCGTGTTTATAATGGAAAGTTTTTATAATATAAATGATTATAATTTTACTCTAATTTTGTTAGAGTTTTTTTATTATTTTACATTTTTAAATATATTATTGAATGATAGTATTGATTTTTTAGTATTTGATTATTTATAATTATGATAGATAAAGATAGGATGTTTAAAGTATGAAAATAAATAAACTAATTTTAATAATGTTTTTAATTGTATTATTTATACCTATATTAGTAGATGCTGACGATTTATATTCATGTGATATTTGTAGTGAAAAAGGTATACCTGAGTATTATATTGATAATTTAAAAATAGGTCAAGAATTTAATACAGGAGATGTTATATATAGAATTACTCCTGATGATAAATTATTGGATGATGAAGATACAATATGTAATCTTAATATTTATTGTCCAAGTAGAGCGTATGGAATTATTTATTTTTTTGATGAAGTTACTATAAATCTTGGAGGAGCTTATGCTAGTACAATTGTAGGATATGGCGACAATTTACCTTATTATTCTGAAGTATATAATGAAATCAATTTTGATAAAAACATATATTGGAAATTAGAAAAAGTAGAAAGAATAGAACCAGAGGAAGCAGTAGCATTATATTTCAAAAGTTATCATAGAAAGGTAAATTTAAGTATTACTAATAAAGTAAATAGTTTAGATAAATATAAAGCAAATAAAGATGAATTATTATTATATAGTGTTTCAATTCATAATTATGGGGATGGTTATTCAGAAAATAATATAATTTCTACGGTTGTTCCAAAAGGTCTTGAAGTAGATAAGACTAAAATTAGTGATAATGGTACTTATAATGAAGATAAAAACATAATATCTTGGAATTTAGATGAATTAGGTCCTAATAGAGAATATACTTTTAATTATTATGCAAAAGTTATAGATGATAGTATATCTGAATATATAGGTAATTCTTATATTACGAGTACTCAAGTATCAGAAAGGGTAAATTCAGATGATACTATTGTAACTATTGATACAATTAAAAATCCAAATACTGGGACTAAATCAATTATTATTTTTATATTTTCATTATTAGGAATTGGTATAATTTCTTATTTAAAATATAAAAGGAGTTTTAATCTATGAAAAAAATAATGTATATTATGCTTTTAGGGGTTTTATTTATACCGATTTTTACTAATGCAAAGGAATATTGTACTATTGTTAAAGGAAGTGGTTCTAATATTGGTGATGAAATACAATGTGGAACTGAATCTTTTTATATTTTTGATAATAGTAATAAAAATGATTTAAAGTTATTAACTAAATATAATTTAATGACTAATATTGTGTGTGACTTATTTATATTTAAAAACACATATGATTCTGATTTATCTGGTTATAGTTCTGATGCTGAAGAAGAATTAAATAGTTTATTGGTAAGTCAAAACGATATTAGTGAAGTATATAATACAACTTATAAATATGATGAAAATAATAAGATTTATGGAGCTAAAGTTTGTTATAAAAAAAATATTAATGCTGATGAGTTATATAAGCAAAATGAGAATGCGCTTGCATATAAAGAAACTAATGATGCGTTAGATTTTCCTTTTTATGGATTGCTTGAAATGAATTCTTTCGGATATGAAGTTTACGAAATAAATAACGATAATTTTGAATATTTAAATGGATATAAAGATAGTAGAGATTATGAAGTATATGGAGAGAATTTTATAGATTTAAAAAGAAAAACAGAAGAATTAAATATTTATGCTGAGTATTTGGAAAACATAGGTTTTCATGTTGACAATATTGATATATTGTCTTTAAAAGATTTATCAGATATTATTTATAATATATCTAATAAAAAATTAGATTACTTTGAATTAAGTAATAGTAGTAGTTGGATTTATCGAGATTCATCTAAATATATTTCTCCTCACTTTGTAATTACTGATTTAAAAAATATTATTCCTAAGCAGCATGCTTGGTTATATAGTACGTCTTATTTATTAAGAACTATAGGATTTGAGAGTAGTGCATCTATTTATAAACAACTATTTGTGCTTTCTACAGGAGATTTATGTGCTTATAGCGCAGATTATTGTGGTAGTGCTGGCTATATAGCTGGTATTAGACCTACAGTAACAATATCTAAGAGTAATATAAAATATAGTATTAAAACAAAGACTGATGGACATGGAACGATTGATGTTGTAGATACTGCATTGGGAGGAGAATCAATTTCGTTTAAGGTTATTGCAAATAAAGGACAAAAATTAGCAGGTTTGACAATTATAACTGATTCTGGAGAAAAAGTAGAATTTGATGAAGAAGAATTTACGACTGACAGTTCGGGATTATTAAGTATTAGTACTAATAAATTTACTATGCCATTTGAAAATATAACAATAGAAGCTAGATGGACAAGTAACATAATTAATCCTTCTACTAAGACAGGAATTTATATTTTTATTATTGTTTCATTATTTGTTTGTTCTGTAATATTTTTGGGGTTAATAAGAAAATAATAGTGAAGGTATTTATGAGAAGAATAATATTATATAATTTAATAGTATACGATATAGTAGGGAGAGTAATTTATGAAAAAAATAGTATTACAGATTATATTAGTAGTTTCCTTTTTTCCTTTTATAGTAAATGCCGAAACATGTGATATAAATAAGATATCTATCAGTTCAATAACTGTTGAAGAGAAAAATGGTGGAGTAGAGGAACTTAGTGATGCTACTATAAATCGTATGGATATTAATTTGAATCTTGCTATGACAAGTGTTGGAGATAGTATAGAGTATAAAATAATTGTTAAAAATGATAATAATGATGATTTTGAACTAGATAAGAATAGTATTAATATTAATTCTGACTATATTGATTATGTACTAGAGTCAGAAGATAGTTCTAATATTGTTAAAGGAAATTCTAGTAAGTTAGTTCATCTTAAAATATATTATTCAAAAGAAGTGGTTACTGATGCATTTGTTGCTGGGGAATATACTGAAAAGAAAAATATAACTTTACAACTAGTTGCTCCCAAAACATCTAATGTTTTAGATACTTTAAAGAATCCAAATACAGGGGTTCATTTATATTTATTATTGTCAGTAATATTTTTAGTTTTGTTAGTTGCTGGATATATAATATTTAAGAATACAAAACATTTAAGATTAATGCTTTTAATAGTTGGAATAGTTATTAGTATTCCTTTAACTGTTTCTGCTTTATGTAAGAGTGAAATTACTATTAATTCAAATATTAAGATTAATTATTTAAATTCATTATTTTGTGCAAATTCTGATTATTTTCCAAAAGCTTATTTTCCATATAGAAAAGGTATGGATTGGATTGAATTTGTTGATTATATTGTAGATAATAATCAACAAGTTAAAATTTATTTTTTTAATGAATATATTAATGAGTTTGAAGAAGGTTATTTAAAAAGATATACTAATGAGACATTAAAATATAAAGATCACTTTGAATATTCTGATTTTTTTATTCCAGTAGGGGAACATTTTAATCCTGATATTATAGATGATCCATTCTTTTCATTTGGTAAGGGTTTTTTAATTTCGGAGCAGACTTTTATTTATTATTTTCCTAATCAATTTGATATGATTCCTGATTTAGAAACATTATATCCAGAAGAGTATAATAAAATTGAAGCTATTGTTAATGATTACGATTGGAATCATGATATTCTTGATGCTAAATATGGTTGTTATTGGTTTAATGGGGGATAATTTAATATTAATTATAAAGTTTTTTGTATGATATAAATAAGTGATAAGAGTTATTTTTTTCTCTTATCGCTTTTATTATGTTTGACCATTAAGGTCAAACAAAAAACTACCGGCTATGCCGGTAAGAATTCAAAAACAGTAGTGTCGCAGTAATCATTTACTCCTCCTTTTGATATAATGAAAATGGTCGGCTAACC
>Ga0247611_10007490_pt1 | contig 13701 bp, 11 predicted proteins | sample 177DNAGHGhighgp2_FD_192422 | JGI IMG/M metagenome (GOLD analysis project Ga0247611, IMG submission 192422) | Sheep rumen microbial communities from Palmerston North, Manawatu-Wanganui, New Zealand - 1770 DNA GHGhigh gp2 | ecosystem: Host-associated > Mammals > Digestive system > Stomach > Rumen...
ATTTTTTAAGGTTTTAGCACCGTTTTTGGGTGGTCATGCTCCGAAAAACTACTGGCTTTTCGGCCGTGAAACTGGGTGGTCATGCTCCGAATTATCCACACCAAAATTCAGTCATCCACTTTCAGCGACGCGCCGAATGCTTTAGAACCCGACAACATTCTATATGCCAGACAACAATGGAGAAATAAATTTATCCCGCTTTCTGTCCGACAACGGGATTCCCGTTCCCGACAACCAGACTCCCGATACGAAGATGGGATCCACCATCAAAGAATGGATTGTCAACATCATGAAAGTGGAACCCGAAAAAGTGGTCAACGAAGCGAGTCTGTCCGCTGATTTACACATGACATTTTTCAAGTTTATGCGGCTCCTCGGCAAATTGAACAAAACGTTTCACCTGAACAGCGCAATCCTAGATGCCAAAACGAAAAACACAGGAAAACTAGTTGCCAAGGATGTCAAGAACAACAAGAATTTCCCGCTTGTGCTGCCCACCGTCGGTGAATTGACCGCCTTTTATGAATGGATGTCGAAACCCGACAGAGGACACCTTGCCTTCAACATGAAGGAATCCTTGCAGGTAGTCCGAGAAAGACTCCGTGAAAGAGAAAAGGCAAACGAATGGCTTCCCGATGGCGTCATCCAATACGTCAACAACATTCCCGACGATATAGCGATTGAGGACCTGCCCATTTATCGGGATTATCTTTCAAAATTCACCCCAGGGCCCTTCTTTCGTGACAAACGCCTGCTGACGACCGCTGACGACCGGATTTCCAAAGAAGACGGCGACCTGCTCTTCAAGATGATCTGCGGAACCGTTATAGTCACCTACGACCTAGTGTTCAATGAAGAAGGGGATGGATGGGAAATCACCACACACTATGAAGATGAAGCGGAATCTATTTCGAAAAAAATATACAAACTGCACTGGACAGCCATTAAAAAATTTTTCCCATCGCTCTTGTACGGATATCTTATGGATGAATGTGTCCTCAAAAATGGTAATCGCTATATGGAAGATACTCTGCAGAAAAAAGTTGAGGCTTTTGAGCAAAAAATGCAGGCATTGGAAGCAAAATACAATCCTAAGCCCATCCATGACGAAGACATCGACATCGATGCCGAACTGGATAAGTTGCTCAACAGTTAAGAATAGGTGTTAAAGCGCTGATTTGAAATATTCCAAGAACAAATAAAAACGATTATGGCATCAGAATCCGCTTCAACAGCAAATACCGAACTTTCTGAACTCCGCACCTTGCTTTTCGTCAATCTTGACATTCCCATAGACAAGGTTCAACAGTACCTTCAAAATATGGAGGCTGAACCTGACAAAATCCTGCAATACAGAAAATTGCTGACCAAAAAACTTGACAAAACGGTCAAAGACTACGAGAAAAAAAATGCAGGTGAAATAACTGAGATTGCTTTGACCCGAACAGACCTTTGGAAAAGCAATATCGGACCTGCTTCCATTGCAGAACTGGCGTCCATGAGCAAGCGATGGAATATCGCCATAGACAAACTCTACAGCGGAAAAATCACGCCCGAAATCATCAAGCAAATGCTGGATATCTTTTTGCTAGGCCAAGAAGAGTACAAAACACAGTTGTCAACCGCTTTCTACACTTACTTGATGAAAAAAAATCATTATGGGGCCTTACCCAAAAGCAACCTTTTGGTCGTAGGTCCCAGTGGATCGGGAAAGACGTACGGCATGCAGGTTCTCAGTTCCCTGTTCCACGTTCCCTTCGCCATCATCCATTGCAATAATCTGGTTCAGGAAGGAATAGTCGGTTCCACACTAATGGATCCCTTCACTTCCCTGCTGAAAAAATGGACCCGGGAAGAGCTTGAACACACTATCGTATGCTTTGACGAATTCGACAAACTATTTGAAAAGAAAAAAAATGGCGACGACTCTGGTTCCTTCAATGCCCGTATCGTCAATGAGATGCTGAATATCATTGATGACAAGGGGGAGGCGGTGTTTAATGAAAGTGAAAAAAAGAACAACAACACCCGCATCAACATATCAACTCAGAAGATGATGTTCGTCTTCACCGGCGTTTTCGATGGGCTTAAAGTCCAAGAGGAAACAGTAGAGGAAAGGCCCATCGGTTTCATCCGCCAAAGCCCAAGCGTCAAGAAAACCGAAAAACTTATTACCACTGAAGATTTCATCCGCTACGGTATCAAACCGGAAATCATGGGCCGCATTCAGAACTTTGTCATCATCGATGCCCTGAGTGAAGACGACTTGGTCCGGTTGTTTGACATGGGTGCCAACTCACCTTTAGCCGAATTCGAGCAGTATTTCGCGTACAACAATATCAGCACCATCCTCACCGAGGAGGGTAAGCGTACCCTTGCCAAGATTGCCTGCCAACACAACCTCGGTGTGCGCGGACTCAAGAGCATCCTCCAAAAAGTGCTTTCAGAAGACATGTACGATTTGGAAGTGGGTGAAGACAACATTCTGAAAATCACCAAACAATATATTTTCGACAATCTGCACGACTAATCCCCCCCCCCAGAAGCGACGAACCGAATGCTATATAACCCGGTACAACTAATATGACAGGTTACCAAGCGTTCAACATGAAAGATGTTTTACAAATAATTCGCGAAAGAAAAAAAGAAGAAATTGAAAGCATCGAACTTGAAAAAGATGAAATTATTGAAGAATATGAATTGGAAACCCAAAAAAAAATCCTCTCTTATATCAGCAATATCCCCGACAATATAACGGTTGAAGAATTGCCCATTTATCGGGATTATCTTTCAAAATTCACCTTAAGCCACCTTTTCCGTGACAAACCATTGCTAACCAAGTCCGACGACGTCATGCTTTCAAAAGCCGACGGCGACCTTTTGCTCAAGTTGGTCTGCGGCTCGTTTTCCTCCTCCTACCAGATAGCTTACAATGAAGAAAAGGGAGGTTTGGAGCTTACCATACAGGTTGAAGCAGACGAAGAAGTACACACTGGAAAATTAGAGGAGTTGTGGCTGTTTCAGCTTGAGAATTTGTTTGTAATCTATCTGAATGAGCAATTAACCGTCGAGTATTATCTTCAAAACAACACAGACAAAAACTTTATTAAAGAAAATATGGACATCCGACTTATACTTTTCGAACAAAAGATGCGGGCATTAGAAGAAAATTACCGGCAACGGAAAAACGACAATGAAGACATTGATGCTGAACTGGATGAGCTGCTCAGGAGTTAGTTCAGTATTACTCACCGATTCATTCGCGGAACTTTTAGCATCCTGAGAGCAGCGTGTTCGGGTGTCGCAACACGAAGTCGCCAAGTACGAAATTCACCCCACGCCCCAATTTCATACAATAATCCTACCATTTGAAACATTTCGCCACTTCCCCAGAGGTGGCGATTATTCATTTATCTTATTTTTGCGGCATTCGTCGAGTTCTGGCGAACGAAACACATTCAAATTTTAACCAATTAGAATCAAAAAAATGGAAATGACCATTCAGGAACGCAAAGACCGGGCTGCGGAGGCATTGTTCATCGACGTGACGTGCCCCATCAAGAAAGCCACCGGTTATTTGCAAAGCATTGAACAAAGCGAACAAGCTGCAGACTTGATCAGGAGAGAGTTCCAGGACACGAGAATTCCCTCCTCCAGAAAACAACTGATGCTTTTGCCGGAAGATGAACGAAAGTCTATCATCAAAAAACATGTGGACGACTGGGGCTCAGAAGTCGGAGAGCCATCCATTACGAGTCTGGTGAAATTGTGCGACACATGGGACTGTGCTATCCAACACGTTTACAACAAACCGATTACTCCGCTTCAAATAAAGAAGATGCTGCAGATGTACGTCATCGGACAAGACAAATATTGCGAACAGCTCGCTTTGGCCTTCTACCTGTACAACGACAAGCTCGAAATGGACGAATATGAGAGCCGTAATGCGATGCGGGACAGCCTTTTTGTCCTAGGACCGAGCGGAAGCGGGAAAACCTTCGCGATACAGACCCTTTGCCAACTTTTTAACGCCCCTATGGTGCTTGTACACTGCAACTCCCTTGTCCAAGAAGGTATTGTCGGGGAAAGCCTCAGCAATGTTTTCACAAGATTCTACGAAAACCATGGGAAGGACGCGGAAATGATGAAGCGTGCGGTCGTGGTCTTCGACGAGTTCGACAAGTTGCTTTTGGATGGGCACTACAACGGACGCATCCTGAATGAGATGCTGAACATCATCGACGACAAGGGCGAAGTGACATTCGATGAAAATTTCTGCACATCAGGCAACGTCAAGAAAATCACGGTTCCGACCCATCAGATGCTCTTCATCTTCACGGGTGTGTGCAATGGTTTGGAAAATGTCACCCGTCACAGAATGAATCTGGGTGGTTTGGGCTATGCCACCGAAGAGGCGAAATCCGCAGGTGTCGAGTGGATCGAACATGTGACCAAAAGCGACCTGGAGGCGCTCGGTTTCATCCCTGAAATTGTCGGCCGCATCCAAACCCTCACCCATACCGTCAACCTCACGGAGGACAAATTGGTGGCCGCCCTGGACTCGGAACTCTCGTCGCCGTTGACCTCCTTCACGCGAAAGCTGGCCAAACACGGAATCAGACTTGAGGTATCGGATAGCGGGAAAAAGGCTATCGCCGCCGCATCGTACAAGAACCAGCTTGGTGTGCGCGGCATGAAAGGCATTTTGTATGATGTCCTTCGCGGTGAGCTGCCGCGCCTCCTTTCCGAAAAATGCGAGAACGAACGTGTGTTGAGCATTGACAAAGAATACGTCACCAAAACGTTGAATACAACCCTATAATTTCTTAATTCACATAAAAAACAGTAAAATGAAAAAAACGTATTTGTTTTCATTCGAGGGGTTCATCAATGAACAGCGCTTCATCCCCGAAAAAAAGGAGCATATCGAAGACTATGAAAAAATCTACGGTCCCATGCCGGACGACTTCAAGGAAACGGACATTTACAAACAATATGTGAGCAAATTCAAGCCTTTGAAACGGTTCAAGCTCATCGTGCCAAACGAGCTGGAATCCGATTACGATTGGGAACTGCTCGAGCAACTGGCCGCAGCTTCCTTTTCCTCCGATTACTGGCTTGAGCTGTCGGAAGACAATACCTCGTACCAACTCTTCCTTTCCGTCAAATCCGGCGGAAAACAGGTTGTGAAAAAGGTCGAGGAATTGTGGTCTTTCCAAATTAACCGGCTCTTTGAAATCTATATTAACGAGCAAATAAATCTATTTGCATTGATGGATGACGAAGATGAGAGTGATGCCGTTCACGCCGAGCAGGAGACCAAAATCAAAAAATACAGTCTCCAAACCGCCGGTCTGACGGATGATGACCATTTTTTCACCGAATTGGATGAAAAACTGGGGGAAATCACAAAGCTATGATTTCGAAAGAAATTGTATCTTTTCCCCCGTTTTTAATCCTATGCGAAAGTTATTCTTCCTTTCAACCCCGACAAGCCTCCTCCATTTCGATGAGGACACTTTGATGTACGTCCAGGCTGACGGCAATTATATCATCCTGCATTTCCGAGACTCTACTTCCAAAGTGATGACCATGCAACTGCATGAATTCGAAGAACTGTTGATGCGCAGGGCGGCGAACAAGTTCAGCAAGCTGGTATTCGACGGACTGGTCATTGACAACAAACCCGCAGAGACCGCACTACGCCGGGCCCTTTGCGAGCGCAACGGGGAAATCATCGTGGTGGAGTGCGACAATATCACGTTCCACGATTTCGCCCAGACGCTGGCGGATTTCAACGTCCAGAATGCCATTTATCTCATGGGGGCCGACGCTTACGGTTTCTATCGAATGGACAACGAACGTGTTGCGGAACATGGCAACGCCCAGTGGAACCAAGAGCCCAACGTGACGTACTTCGTATGGAAACAATAAGAGATATGAAATACGTTCCCATTCGAATAAAAACAAGCGGACTGAGAGATTGGGACTTTCCCATAAAGAATATTCCAACAACAAATAAAAAGAAAAGGGGCACGCAACCATGCTGTAAGGTGGTTACGTGCCCTTTTTTGTCGAAAATCACCTGCCTTCTACTCCTCTATCAGTTGGGCGAATTTAAGGCGTGCGTGGAAGAGAATGTCCAAAAGACGGGGAACGATGTCATCCAGTTGAGGCGTACCGTCTAACAATGACTCCGTTGATAACCAAACGCTATTTCTCACAACAAAAGCCTTGACCACCTTGATCATCGTGTTCAGCTCATTGACGGCTTCCAAAACCATCATACGGTTGTCGTCCGTCACTTGGAAAATGTTAGGCACTCCAAAACGGAAGAAACGTTCGTCATCATCGTCTTCGAAATAGACGAAGGTAAGCATCTGAAACTTGAAGACGATATCACCGTCTTCATCAACTTTGGGGCAAAAGCCCTGTTCCTTAAGGTATTCGAATACCATTTCTGAGGTTTTCATAACATGTGAATTTTAATGAATAATTTATCTGATTTTGAAACCAAGTCTGTCTGAAAGCAATTCACGACGCTCAATACCATCCATCCTCTCCTGCAATTTTTCATACCCCTTGAGCACTTCTTCGTTGACCGAAGGCGACGTGTCCCGAATGGTCCGTTCAAGCAACGCCTGCGAGATTACATTGTGGGTGAATGCAGCCGTCATGGCGGCATCATTCACCATAAACGCGATGTCGCTGGCGATATATCCTTCGGTTTGGGCAGCCAGTGTCTCCAAATCTATCCCTTCCTCGCAGGGACGTCCCTTCAAATAGAGGGCGAACATCTCCCGCCGGGCGTCATGATCGGGCAGCGGCACATAGATGTGCTTGTCAATACGGCCCGTACGCAGCACGGCCGGGTCAATCTTGTCGGGCCTGTTGGAGGTGGCGATCACAAAGATGCCCCGTTTTGAGCAGTTGTTCAATTGCGAAAGAAACTCGTTGACCTCACTCGAAAAACTGTTATCCTTGACAAAGGACCTGTCGGGTACAAAAGCGTCAAACTCATCGAAGCATAGCACTGTGGGGGCTTTTTTCTCAGCCTCCTTGAACAAATCCGCAATTTTTTGCTGTGTGCCGTGGATGTATGAACTCGACAAATCCGACGACTTAACTATCATGAAGTTGAATGCCGTCTGCTCAGCGAATTTCTCGGCAATGAATGTCTTTCCACAACCGGGAGGTCCGTAAAGCAGGAGCCCGTTGGGAGGAGTCAGCCGATATTGCTCGGCCAATTCCTTATTTTGGATGACAAAAATCACCTTCTGCTGCAACAAATCTTTCAATTCCTGCATACCGGCAATGTCCTCAAATCCATGCCCCGACCCTTTCTTGGCCACAAAAATGTTCTCCTGATCTTGTTTCTGTTTCGCGTCGGAGGTCTCACTCCGAAGTACACCCCCATCCTTCCGCTCGCGAGGCTTCCTTCTTTTTTGAGGTTCTGCAGAAGCGAGATCGAAAAGCAACTCGTCCACAGAGGTATAGCCTTCCATGGTTGTCAGGGACAACCCTTTCTCCAGCACGCATTTCATCTTGTCGCTCACCGGCAAATCTGATAAATCAAGCGGATTCTGCTTCCTGAACTGCTTCATCCCGTGCATTCTCACAGAGAAAGAGCTGCCTGTGTTCTCTTCTTTCTCCCAAGGGGCGCGTCCAGTGACCATGGCATACATCACGGCACAGACGGAAAACAAATCCGTGTATTCGTTGAAAATACCCACAGCTGTGGAATTAGCGCAATAGTTTACATCCAAATCACTGTTAGAAAACGGTATACGACCACAGCAGGACTGTGAAACGTGTCCCATATCAATAATTTCAGGCGTACCCTGCATACTGTCGGAAAGCATAATATTGGCAGGAGTGATATCGTTGTGGAGGAAACCGACATCGTGAATGCACTTCAAGCCCTCCAACACGCCCGACAAAATCTCTGTTGCCGTCTTTTCATCCAGCTTCCCTTCCCGGGCTATCCTGTCGGCAAGCACATCTCCCGTGAAATAAGTGGTCACCACATACTGGCATTCCCCAAAAGGCGAATCCAACGTACCATGCGTGATGTAGGCAACCACATTTTTGTGCTGGATTTTCCGTAGAACGGAGATTTCCATCACCTCATGGTCTTCACCGCCGAGAAGCGCCGCCGGCATCATCTTTATCACATACAACTTGAGAAAATAAGGCTTATCATCCTCATTCACAACCTTATAAGTCTCCGTATATTCGTTCTGCTTAATCAAACATTGCACCCTATAGGCACCTACTGTAGTTCCTTCTTGTAAAACACTCATAAACAGACATTTATATTTCAGAAAAACAACTCAACGAGTTTAACAATTACTGTTTGCAAAAATAAAAAAAAATCGGACAATATTTTAAAATACTTTTTTCCCCTTAACGTGACTGCCTTTCGATATTTTTGTACTTTTGCAGCATGTGTCAATTGATACATTTTCGGAATATTTTGCGTACCTTATCGTGTTCATTATGGAAGATAAACAGATTGAAAAAAAACAACGATCCCTGCTACTCTGGTTCGACCGGATTCTCGCCCATGGACTAATCCGGCAGATTCTGCTGCTGGTAGGTATCCTGTTCGTCTCCTTTTTATTCTCATACCTATTGCTTTCCCTTTCGGGAGATGAGTGGACTTCCTATTGCACGAAAAAAAACATCAGCAAATGGGTGTTCCCGTTTTATCTGCTGACTGTCCCGGATGCTTTCAATGATTTCTGCACAAGTGAACTGGTTGGAAAACTGCCCGTGTTTCTTGCCTGCCTCATCTACATCGTCGGGGTCATCCTCTTCACGGGAATGATCATCTCGGTGATGACCAATATGATTGAACGCAGGGTCGAAAACCATCTGGATGGCCATATCCATTACCTGAAATCAGGCCACTACGTCATTATGGGATATGACGACATCATCCCATCCTTCATCCACTATATTTTCAAGGAGAACAAGGACGCCTACGTGCTCATCCTTACCTCCGCCAAAGTGACCGATGTAACCGAGAAACTGCGGAAATCCTTCAATAAGAAGGAAATGGATCACATCATCATCAATTACGGGCACCGCACCACCATAGAATCGTACAAAGATATCCATTTGGAGGCAGCCGAGCAGATTTTCGTGGTGGGACTGCGCTCCAAACCCGCCCACGACGCCATCAATGTGGAATGTGTGGACACCATCTGCCAATACCTCGAAAAGGAAAACCAACCGCAGAAACCCAAAAGCATCACCTGCGTGTTCAACGACCTGGACACCTATTCCGCATTCAAAACCACGGAAATTTTCGAAAGGGTGAGGAATTTGGGAATGGATTTCATCCCATACAACTTCTATACCGCCTGGGCAAAGCAGGTGTTTGTCAAACACTATCATCATGATATGGGTAATTTTGACAACAAATATGATTACCCTTCGGTGTTCGGGAACGGGATCACTCCTGACGACCCCAAATACGTGCATCTTGTGTTTGTCGGCTATACCGATTTTGCGGTGGCGTTTGCCATGGAAGCCGCTCAAGTGCTCCATTTCCCAAACTTCAACAAAAATCCCGAACTCAAAACGCGCATCACGTTCATCGATCTTCATGCCGACCGGGAGAAAAACGAGTTCATCACGCGAAACCGGCACTTTTTCGATGTCCAGCCCTACCGCTACCAGGATTTGTCAGACGATTCGACCGACACCAGCAGCAAAGTCATTCCGGCCCCAATGCCTGTCGGTGATTTTCTGGATGTGGAGTTCGAATTCATAAAAGGCGATGTGTTTTCCAAACAGGTTCAAGAGATGATAAAAGGATGGGCAAATGAGAAAGAGAAACAATATCTTTCCATTTTCCTGGCCATGGAAAACCAACGCAGTAACTTTATGCTGGGAATGAACATGCCCGACGAGGTTTACGACCACGATATCCCAATCTTTATCTGCCAAAACCTTTCCGACAATTTTGTCACCAACCTAAGAACCGCCTCCTCAAAGGAGGTGGATTACACCATTATGGGATCCGACAAAATCCTGCATACGGAAAAACGGCACGGCCGCTATGCCAACATCTATCCGTTTGGCATGAACGAAACGGTCTATACTGCGGATTGCAAATCCCTGAAACGGGCAAAACTCATCCACTACCTCTATTGCAAAACCGACGACGAGACTTTTAAGTTTAATGAGACAGTTTTGAACTCTTCAGAAGAGGAGAAACAGAAAATTTGGAAAGAGGCTGACGAACTTTGGCGTAAGCTGTCGGTGGCCCTCAGGTGGTCGAACCTGTACAGTTCCTATACCATCCGGACCAAAATGGCGACGCTGAAGGCCATGCGCGGAATGAAACCGACAGACAGCGACATACTTGAAATCAATACGGATGAAATTAACGAACTCGCAAAAGTGGAACACAACCGGTGGAATGTGGAGAAACTGATGATGGGTTACCGACGCCCCAAACCGGAAGAGGATGCCTACATGGCCCCCGACACCGGGAAAGCCAAAAAACTGGCCTTAAACAAAAAACTGTTCATTCATCACGATATCCGCCCATTTGACAAATTAGGCGCTGTAGCGGAATTGGACCGAGAATTCACCCGCTATATCCCATGGATTCTCGAAATGACAGAAGAAAAAAAAGACATTCCTCGTACATAAACCAAACCTTATGCCCCCAAAATCCATCCACACCCCCATCATAGCACTGCTGCTATTCCTGTTACTAGTCGACAACGCCTGCCACAAAAGCGACAACGCCCAGCTTGCCGCCGGGGATTGCTTTGTGACTTCTGTCAACAACAACGAGCTGATAGTCAGGCTGGATGATTTACAACCAGACAAGATTTCCGGCTCCTACTTCTACACCAACGCGCTGTTTGCAGACCCGCATCCCTTCACGGTGGAACTGAAAGGGGCAAAAGGCAGGCTGAATGCGGACGCCCTGCCGGGACCCGCCACGATAAAGTGGACATCGCAGCAAGACAAGCTGAAAGTACGCTGTAAAACAGGAAACCTTCCGCAAGAGATGGTGCTGGTGAAATGCACATCGCGGGATAACACGGTGTTCCACCGACAGTTCTGCGATTCGCTATACAGTGTGAAGATGACCCCGGACGTGGAATACGCCCGCGCCAACGGCTTCTGGACCAGCTACCCCGACGAAGACAAGCCTTTTGCAGAAATCTACACGGAACGGATCCCCCAGCTGATCAAAATGGAGGAACAGCCGCTGTGCATGGACATTTACGAACCCGTTGACGACCCCGCAAACATGCGCCCGCTGGTGCTGATGATTCACGGCGGGGCGTTCTATAATGGCGACAAACAGGACGAAACCTATGTGAAATGGTGCCGCCACTACGCTTCCTTAGGCTATGTGGCCGTGTCCGTCAATTACCGCATGGGCTTTCTGCCCTACAAAAACGCCATCGATTGCGCCGGTTACCGCGCCACCCAGGACGCCAACGCCGCACTGCGCTATCTGATGCATCATGCCGCCACCTACCGCATCAACCCCGACTGGGTGTTCACGTGGGGCACCAGCGCCGGCGCCATCACCGCGCTGAACGTGGCATTCATGAAAGACGCAAACCGACCGGAATCCGTCACAAAAGAGGGAAAAATCAATAAGTTAGCTCCAATATGCACCGAGACGTTCCACGTGAAAGCGGTGGCGAACATGTGGGGAGCCGTGCACGACACCGCCATCCTCGCCAACCATAACATCCCGGTCATCTCGTTCCACGGCGACGCCGACGGCATCGTCCCCTACGACTACGGAATCCCGTTCAAAGACATGCTCAACTCATCCGTGACGGAAGAGGTGAACCGTCAACTTAACCGCGCCGTCTCGCTTGTCGATGATCCCTCGAGCAACAAATTTCTGGACAAAGCAGGGTCGATTTTGACTCCCATAACGGAGAAAATAGGGGATTGGACCGAACCTTTCACCAGACCAGTATGGAACATGATCATCTCACCCATGTACGGTTCCGCCTGCATCCACAAGTATTTGAACCGGCACAACATACGCAACAAGCTGTTCACCGAGGAGGGCGCGGACCAACACAGCCTCCACGTCGATGAGCACCGCAATATCGTGCCCTATTTCTATACCATCCAAGACTCCGTGGCAAGGTTCTTCTACACGGAAATCATCGAAAAGCCTGTTAATATACGGCAGGAAAATCCTATGGCACAATATTTTATCATTGACGGGTCGAATGTCGCCGAAGTCCACTGGCAGGTGGACGGCGGAGCCCTCCTTGAATTGTCCGGCAACAAAACCAAAATAGTCTTCTTCAAAGATGCAGCACGCCACACCGTCCGCGTGTGCGGAAAATACAAAAACGGGGTGGAATTCTGCGAGGAGATAGTCGTGTAACCCGGTAGAAACGTGCCATGGCGCGTCTTTACACCCCAACGGTGATGGGCTCACCGAGAAATTTCGGTTGTTTGCCGAACATCACATCCAACACGACCTTGACCTTGGCCAGCATCTCGCGGGTGCGGTTTTTCACATAGTACCATTTTATATCGACATCGTTGGCGTTATAGGCGATGGCGTCCAGGCCTTTGTGCTGCGCGATATAGACGGCCCGCTGGTTGTGCCAGCGTTGGGAGATCACTGTGACGGAGTCCTGTCCGAAGACCTCCTTGCAGCGCACCATCGAGTCGAACGTGCGGAAGCCCGCGAAATCCGAATAGATGACCGAATCGGGCACGCCCAACGCGATGAGCGACCGCCGCATGTACTCGGGCTCGTTGTATCCCTGTTTGTGGTTGTCGCCACTGACGATAATGTAAGTGATTTTGCCGGCGTGATAGAGCTGCGCTGTCGCCTCCATACGCTTGCGGTAGTAGATATTCGGGGTTCCTTTGGCATTCTCCGGGGTGGTGCCCAGCACGAGCCCCACGCGACGGTATGGAATCTCGCCGACATCTTGGTACATCCGCCCTTCGGCACATTTGTTTACCTTCCGGTTGCAGACGCCCACGACAATGCCCATCAAGACTATGCAAATGCCGAGGAACCACAGTATTGTTTTTCTCCGTTTTTTCGGGGTAGTAGTTTTTTTCATTGGGGTTGGATTTTGAGCGGCAAAGATACTTTTTTTTAGCGAACAGTGAATGGCTATTGCACCCTCACGGACAAAATCTTCCAAAATTCCAGGCGGTCAATCCAAGGCATCGCCAGGAACTGGTTTGTGGATTTTTTGCACTTTGCCATTTTCTTTCCGGAAACAGCAACTTTTCAATCGAAAAATGTCAATTTTATCATTTTGATTTTTAGTGAGTTAAATATTTTACAACCTTGAATTGTTTGCTTTTATTTTGTAACTTTGCAGGCAACAACTTTAAAATTTAGAGATGAAAAAGAACGAGGCTGAACTTGTTGATAATATGCATGCAGACGGACACCCGCCAGATAAACTAAAAACGCAAAATATGAAGAAACAAAAAAGTCATTCTCCTGAACTGATAAGCAGACCTTTAGTCACTACGGCTTCTCAAGAAAATGACGCGGCAAAGATACAAAATAAAATTATAACTACAAAACAAAATTTATTGAATGTGGCCGAAAAGTATGCTCATGTAAATGATCCAGAAGGATTCATAACGAACTTGAAGAATGCTTTGGGCATGAATGCAGATAAGGCAAGTAACTATAACTATTTCGTCATCAGAGAA
>Ga0247611_10007491_pt1 | contig 13701 bp, 11 predicted proteins | sample 177DNAGHGhighgp2_FD_192422 | JGI IMG/M metagenome (GOLD analysis project Ga0247611, IMG submission 192422) | Sheep rumen microbial communities from Palmerston North, Manawatu-Wanganui, New Zealand - 1770 DNA GHGhigh gp2 | ecosystem: Host-associated > Mammals > Digestive system > Stomach > Rumen...
CCATCGGAGCCCACGCTACCGATGGTCTGCCCTGTGTTCACATGTTTCCCCTTGCTCACGCTTACCGCGCCGAGATTACAATACACAGAGATATAACCGCCGTGACGGACCATCACCAAGTAGCTGCCGCCGAAGTTATACACGGCACTTACCTCTCCGTTGAACACGGCACTTACGGTAGCCCCCGACGAGGCTTTGAAATGCACACCTTTATTATCAAGCATCACCCCTTTCAAGCCATCCACGCTATTCTGTCCATAATGACGTACGATGCGCCCTGAAACGGGTCGTGGCAATCTACCCTTGTTACCTTCGAAGCTACTGCTCAACCGACGATCCTCTGTATTCAACGTGGAGACAGAGGTGGTTTCCTTACGAGCCTCAGCCAATTCACGCTCACGGCGCTTATTCTCCACTGCCGCCTTGCGCTCCACTGCCTCACGGTCGGCCTGAGCCGCACGCGCCTTCGCCTCAGCACGTTCCTTGGCTTCCTCATCTTTCTTTCTGGCAGCAGTACGTGCCTCCTCCTTGGCTTTCGCCTCCTTGGCTTTCGCCTCGGCTATACGACGCTCGTTTTCCTTGGCAGCCTTCTCAGCCTCAGCCTTTTTGCGCGCCAGCTCCTCCTCACGTTTCTTCTTTGCGGCAGCCAGTTCTGCAGCTTTCTTCCGTGCTTCCTCAGCAGCACGAAGACGCGCCTTCGCCATTTCCTCAGCCACCAACCGGTCGATCTGTGCATTCAGTTCCTGGTCCTTCTTCCGTTGCTCATCGATGACACCTTGAATGACTTTCTGCTGCCTTTGAAGCGTACTCACCACCTGCTGTTGTTCCTCCTGCTTACCCTGTAAGGCTGCTTTCTCTTTCTTTCCTTTATAGAGCAGGTTGCTTTTCTCGCCCCGCACCTTTTTCAGTTCATCTTGCTTCTCAGCAATTTGCAGCTGTTTGGTTTTCAATTGCTCACCCTGCGCCCTTTGGTAAGCCGCATAACGTCTCACGAAGCGCATACGTCGATACATCTGACCCAGATTCTTGGCAGAGAAGATGAACATCAGCTGTTCCTGGAAGGAACGGTGGCGAGCCATATAGCGCAACGACTTCACATACTTCGCTTTCTTGTCATCGAGTTGTTTCTCCAAAGTGGACAACTGAGTCTTCAGCAACTCGATATTCCCCTCGATACTGGTGATGTCGCGCTGGATTCCCTCGATAGACTTCTGGTGCTGTTCTATCTCACTGTTGATGACATACAGGTTATTCAACCGGTCCTTCACATCAGCGCGGTTGGCTTGCAGCAGTTTCTCCTGTTCCTTGATCTTCTTCTGAATCTGCGCCCGCTGACTCTGCAACCCCTTGATCTCTGTATTGGTATAAACAGGCTTCTTCTGCGTGGTGGCAGTCTTCTTGGTGGTCGCTTTCTTGGTGGTCGCTTTCTTGGTGGTCACGGCTTTCTTCTGCGTCGTTGCAGTTTTCTTGACGGACACCGCTTTCTTAGCAGTTGTGGTCTTCTTCTGCACAGGCGCAGTCTTCTTCACCGTTGTCCTTGCCTTCTGCTGCGGTTTCTTGGTCTGCGCGAAGGACGACAAGGTGAATGCCAATGCCAGGGTCAGGATCAGGATTCTTCTCATTTACAGATTCATCAGTCTATTCAGTACATCTTCTGCCGACACCTCCTTGTATTTCTTCGACAAGGTGGTACGGGCATCCCATTTACTATCGGTGTTCAGACTCTTCATGCGGATATTCACGTTGACATGCTTTGCCTTCTTCGTGGCCGAGGTATTCATGTCGAGAGTGATATCGGCGGGGAACTGCTTCACACCCAGCGGTCGGAAATCGCCGTAGGTGCACTGCAGCTTGGTGTTACCGCTCTGCTGACTGCTGTACTGGGCGTCCACCTGCTTGATCAGGGCGGAGTTGTTATCTGCCTGCCACACATACGAGAGTCGATCGCGTTTGAGCGACAATGTGGAATTCTTCGGGTCGTTGTTCAAGGTAATGTCGAACGCTTTCAGCTTGTCCTTGGTGATGGTCTTCTCGCCGGGCAGGAACAGCTGATTCCAGAACAAGGCCTGCAACGAGTAGAAATCCAGTCCGTTGTTCTTCAGGAACTCCACCTTGTTATAATCGCCCTTCACATACTCCGTATGAATACGGTCAACGATCATCACATAGTCCTTCGTGAACTCCAAGCGTCCTGCCTCCATACCGAGAATGGGCACAGAGAGCTGGATGCGAATCACATCATCGCGGCGCATCTGGATCTTTCCGCTCACTTCGATTTTCTTACTGCCCGAGTTGATGGTGAAGTCGATCTTCGACGTGATATTCTCCACATACACAGCATTGTCGAGCACCCTTTGTGCAAACTGCTGCTTCCGCACCTCCTCCATCGACTTGGTGTCGGTAGGCTTCACCTGTCCCGACGGTGCGGTTGTCGGCTGCACCACGGTAGGTTCCTTTACCAAGTGTTTCTTCGTGCCACATGAAGATACAACTATGGTTGCTATCAGCAGCACGACCTTGATCAATCTATTCTTTTTCATATCTATTTCTCTATTACTAATCTCTTGCTTCCTGCTTCCTGCTTCTTACTTCTTACTTCTTCAGATACTTCCTCTGTCTGATTTTCCTAATTAGCACCTTGCTGTCGTTTCCTGCTTTCTGCGCCTGCTTCCAGTAATCCACGGCTTGCTCCATATCTTTGTTCATTGCATAGATATCGCCTGCATGCTCAATGATTACCCCGCTAACCGTGGAATCGTTCTGCAAGGCCTGGTCGATATATATCTTCGCCTCCTCGTAGCGTTCCTGCATGAAGAGAATCCAGGCGTAGGTATCCAGGAAGGTACTGTTGGTGGGCTCCGCCTTGATGGTGCGGTAGCTCATCTGCTCCGCTTTCTGAAGTCGTTCGCCCCGCTCACTCAGGTAATAGGCGTAGTTGTTCAGCACCTCGATGTTATCGTCTTTCCATTGCAGACTGCTGTCGTAGGCCGCGAAAGCCTCATCGTCAAGACCCTTATCATGCAGGATCTGTCCCATGATGGCATAGAAGTCAGAAACGAAATCGGGATTGCTCTCCTCATTGATCTGCGACACCCCTCTGCGGAAGGCATCAAGGGCTTTGTCGCGTTCATCCTTCTGGAAGTGTGCCAGACCGAGGAAATAGTAGAATGCCATCTCGTCGGGGTTGTATTCCGTGGCCGGCTCACAGAGGTTGATTACCGCATTGTAATCCTGACTCAGCCATTTCGACTGCACCAACTGGAGTCGGACACCCACATTATCGGGTGCCACCTCAAGTGCCTTGGTTAGTACTGCATTGATACTATCCTCGGGCATCTCCTTCAGCTTCATGTAAGCCACATAGAGCTCATACATATCCGCATTCTTCTGCGGTTCAGCAAGGATACGGTTGAAGAGGGCAAGCACCTGGGTACTATCGCCACCAGCTTGCTCGTTGTCGGCCACCACCTGTCGCATCAGCGTCACCTTGTCGTCGATAGGGGTGTTCTGACTGATCAGCATCTCCTCTTGAATCTCCTGTGCCAAGGAGTCGGCACCGGTACTACGGTAGTAGTCGAGCATCGACATCTTTGCTCCTATATGATCAGGTTCTTCCTCCAGCACCAGCCTGTACTGCTCCAGCGCCTCTTCTTCCTTTCCGTTCTGCAACAGCCAGTTACCCATCATCACATGGTAGTTCATGTCGTTCGGATGACTGTCAGAGAGATCTTTCAACGTTTCGTATTCCTTGTCGGGCTGACCGAGTACGGAATAGATCCGCATCTTCGAGAGCGCCAGTCGTTCACTCGTCCCCTCCAATGCCTCCACCTGCTCAAGAGTAGTTAGCATCTTCTTGTAGTCTTTCTGCTGATTGTACAACTGCAATAGGATATCCAGCACATCGATGCGGTCCTTGTTGTTGGCATATAATCGTTCATAAGCCTTCACCGCTTCGTCGAACTGTCGGGAGTTCACATGTGTAATGGCCAGCCGTTCCAGATAGGTATCATTACCCGGGTTCAGGTCGGCCGCCTTTTTCATGCACGCCAGCGCCATCGAGTCGTTATTCAGCTCAGCATAATAGGCAGCCTGTGCATAGTACACCTCTGCCGCCTGCGGATCGATGGTCTCGCAGTGCTTCAGCAAGTCGAAGGCTGCTGCGAACTTCCCCTGATCCTGCAGGTTCTGAGCCTCGAAGAAGAAGTATTTCAGTCGTTGGGAATCATTGAAAGAGAGTGGGGTTCGAGGAGTGTGGAATGTGGAGTGCGGAGTGCGGAGTGTGGAGTGAGATGTGCGACCACCCTTTGTGGACACACAAGAAGTCATGACCACGGCAACCGCGGTCATCACCACACATCTCCATATCGCTCCTGTATATTTCAATTCTTCAATCCTACTTCACTCCGGTATGACCGTATCCGCCAGCACCTCGTTCTGTCTCGTCAAGCTCTTCCACAACCACGAAGTCACCTTGCTCATGCTTGGCAATCACCATCTGGGCAATGCGCTCGCCATCGTTGACAACAAAATCTTCCTGTGAGAGGTTGATCAGACAAACGCCCACCTCGCCACGGTAGTCGGCATCGATGGTACCAGGCGTATTGATCACGGTGATACCATGTTTCAGGGCCAGTCCGCTACGCGGACGCACCTGTGCCTCATAGCCTTCAGGCAGGGCAATATATAATCCTGTCTTGATGAGCTTGCGCTCCAGAGGTTTCAAAACCACGGGTTCATCCAGATTGGCACGAAGATCCATTCCTGCACTCTGCGGAGTGGCGTATGCGGGCAGCTGCTGGTGCCCTTTGTTCACTACTTTTACGGTTATCATTCTTATACCTATTAAACAACTTGCAAAAGTACGAAAAAATCAAGCAACAAGCAAACGATTTACGAACATTAACGAAAATACGCATACCCATTATTTGGTCACGACGCAAAAACGTTGTAACTTTGCAATCGAAACCTACTTATTTAGTATGGACTGGAAACAACTCATCAGTAACAAACGACTCGGACAGGAGAACCGTCATAGCGAGCGCCATGACGACCGTACGGAGTTTAAGCGCGACTACGACCGATTGATCTTTTCTGCACCGTTCCGCCGACTGCAGAACAAGACGCAGGTATTCCCTTTGCCGGGAAGTATCTTCGTACATAACCGCCTTACACATTCGCTGGAGGTGGCCAGCGTGGGAATGTCGTTAGGAAATGATGTGGCGCATCGTGTTCTGAAACGTCAGCCGGAACTTACCAGCACGCTGTTCCCACAGATCGGTACCATTGTCAGCACAGCCTGTCTGGCACACGACTTAGGTAATCCACCCTTCGGTCATAGTGGTGAGAAGGCCATCCAGACATTCTTTACTGAGGGAAAGGGTGCGGAACTTCAGTCGCAGGTCAGTAAGATCTTCTGGGATGACATCACGCACTTCGAGGGAAATGCCAATGCTTTCCGACTGCTTACCCATCGTTTCAAGGGTAGGCGCGATGGTGGGTTTGTCATGACTTATTCCACCCTGGCCTCTATCGTCAAATATCCCTATGCCTCGTCGGCTGCAGGGAAGAAAGGGAAGTTCGGATTCTTCAACTCAGAGCAGTCTATCTATCAGCGAATCGCCGATGAAATGGGCATTATCAGACTCTCTGCCGAGGGTGAACCCTTGCGTTATGCCCGCCATCCACTGGTCTATTTAGTGGAGGCTGCCGATGATATCTGCTACGAGATTATGGACATTGAGGATGCGCATAAGCTCAAGATTCTTTCCTTTGAGCAAACAGAGCAGATGCTCCTAAGTTTCTTCGATGCAGAGGGTCAGCAGAAAATCCGTCAGCGCATCAACGATGAGGGTATCGACGATGACAATGAGAAAGTGGTGTATATGCGGGCTTGCGCCATCGGCAAGTTGGAGAATACTTGTGTAGAGGCTTTCATGCAAAACGAGGAAGCCATCATGAGCGGTACCTTAAAAGGCTCTCTTATCGACCATATCGACGATGTACAGCGTACGGCCTACCAACAGTGTATGCAAATCTCTGTAGAGAAGATCTACCGTAGCAAGCCCGTGCTTGATGTGGAACTGAGCGGTTACAAAATCATGGCAACGCTCATGGAGGCCATGACCGAGGCTATCCTCTATCCCGACCGTTTCTACTCCCGTCAGCTCATCGACCGTGTCAGCAGTCAGTACGACATCAACGATCCTAACCTTGAGGCCCGTCTCATGGCCGTTATCGACTACATCAGCGGTATGACCGACATCTATGCCCTCGATGTCTATCAGAAAATCAATGGTATCAGTCTGCCGATTGTGTGAGGTATGTCTTATTTTCGCTATGGATGAAAATAAAAGAATGCTCCGCTAATATGCCTAATTAACTTATTGTCAGCAGGTTGTTGGCGGAGCAATATCCATTAAAATCCTCCGCCACTAATCATCAGGTAATCATGTAATTACACTGATTTGGCGGAGGAATATGTGAAATCGTATTCATGATGAATATTAAGCCCATTACCCATTATATACACTGCCAATCAGGCTACTTACGCATAGAAACAAGGCTGATTACCACCCAAAACCAGGCCACTTTCTCATAGAAACCAGGCTGCTTACTCGATATTCCCACATTGGGAACAATTACCCTTCACTGACTTTGACTGCTTAATTCTCCGAGTTTGACTGCACCAAACTCTACCCACCTCTTTGCATCCTCTGACCATTGGCTCACACTGTTATTAAGAACTACCCGTCCACGCTTGGATATGAACCGGGTAGTTCCGTTGTCAGAGGATTATTATGCTTTCTTTTTGTTCGGTCTCGTCAAAAATAGTATCCAACACTGAACTGCCAAGCATGAAAGCGACTCCTACCTGTTTCATTGGCATAACTCGTATTCCAGTTAACCCATGTTTCAGCATTCTTCTTGCAGACAATGTTGTAAATACTGATACTCTGATTTTTCTCAGAGCTGCCCCTCCACGTATGCATGATTACAACGTCAGACAGGTTCAAACCTCCCTTTACACCGTACTTGATAACTCACATATCGTGTAATCTTGCACGGGAAAGTGTTAAAGCTCCATTAATTCAGGATATAATTCGCACGGGTAACCAATATCCGGCCTGTTTTAGCATCTAAACTACAGTACCCCTCAGCATTAGCCCCGTTTATATATACCAAGTAATATGTCAGACGAGGGGCAAACTGGTCTGAATCCTGTGACAGAGGATATTGGCCAATCACCAAGTTGGCTTCTCCAATATACTCGACAGGCACGTTCAAGTACCTGGCATAGATATTCCTTGCCGTCGTTACACTAAAGGCGGGAGTGACATCTAAATCTTTGACGGGAAGATAGGAACCAGTTACAAGTGTGATACGTTCATCATTCTTATAATGGATCGCAAATCCTGCTCCACCTACTTTAACCCCCTTGTAGTATTGGTCATAAATTTCAGTATTGCGAGTACCATCAGTACTCTTCATAGACCGAACCCACTGATAGTTTTCAGAGAAATCAACACCTATATATGTGGCTACGAACTCCTCTGATGTTGATGGACGATACTCTATCGGTGTATTCCTAAACGAAACCTTAGTAATACCATTTCCGTCCCGGGTAATCTCCTCCTGATGAGCACCCGTATTTTCAGTTTCCTGAGACCGAGGATTGAAGTTCCAACAGTTTAATGAGGGATTGTTGAACTCAGGTTCCATATTTGCCTGAGCAAGAAAAATCTCTTCATTCTGAGAAAATACATCCTGGGAACTATCACCCAAATCGTCTTTGTCGCTACTGCAGCCTGCAAAGACGAGCAGAGCAAAGGCGCACCATAAATACATAATCTTTTTCATATTCAATTAGTTTATTTAATTATATCTTCTTTCCTATAAATGCAAAGATATGAAAGATTAGTAATTTCTGTTCACAGTTCTATATGAAAAGATACCATGAAAACATCAAGAGGCTATCACGCATGGAAAAATGATTGATTATCAATGTATTATAATCACGAAAATCTTTACACCATTTTTACACTTAGCTGTAAATACTCATCAGATTTGACTTAAGAGATGCTGCGGAATCCTCATTAAACAACTTGCGGTTTGCTTTTGCTTTGATGTTTGTGGCGTTCTGCGGACTGGTATTAAGAAGGAGGTTTATCTCGTTGTTTGTAAACCCTGCTAAGAGCAGAATGCACATCCGTAGTTCAAGGGGAGAAAGCAAATCGTCTTTCCCAACAAGTGAATAGGCGGTCGGGGCAAGAAAGGAAAACTGCTCAGTCAGTTTCAACCATACGGCATCTTCTGAAACAACAGGTACGACTCTTCTTGAGAGCCTGCTTTTGAGAAGAGTTATAACACCTGATTCCCTAAACTTGGATAACTGACTTTGTGTGTTAAGCCCGTCCAGCATGTTTTGATATACCCTAAGTTTCTTGCGAAGAATGCAAATCTCCTCCTCCTTGTCGGCCAAAACACTCTCATCGTTGATCCTGAGGTTTGAAAGTTCTTCCTGTACAATGTCATACTTCATCAAAGTATCATTGTATTTGTATGTAATCTCTCGGATTCGGTGCATCCTTTCTTTCTGCAATACTCGATAATGATATATGATAGTTAGGGCTATGATAAAGAGGAGAAGAATAATTGTAATGGCAATCCATTTTGTACGTTCAGCAAGACGTGTACTCTTATTGGCTTGGTCTTGGAAACGCTGATAGTTATACATGGATGTCATCTCATGAATCGTCTCTGTTCGCCTAGTGTTACTGAGAGAATCAAGAGCAGCCTCATATAGTTGGGCGTATTTAACAATAGAATCAGTGTTACCGGCTTGTTGATAAATCGACAGTAACCCTCGATACGCATCAGATTGGTAACCTTTGTATGAAAGTAATCTTCTAATATACAGTTCAGCTGAATCTGGCTGACTATTCTTCATATAAAAAAGGTATAAGATATAATAGTATGATGGTAGGCCTGCTCTATTCTGAATAATACCATCTGCATTAAAATACTCCGACTTCTTTTTGAACACGTCAATACGTTTACGGGCTTCAACGAGGTCACCTTCCCAGACAAGCTTTTCGACATATATAGAGTTACCGTAAATACGTGCAGCTTGCATAGAATCGTTTCTTCCCAAATACAACCAGTAAGCCTTATCCAACACTCTCAATATAGCCGCAGTATCCCCTAATAGGAAATAAGGCTTGACCATCAGTTCATAACTCTTTATATATACTAATGTATCATGAGCTAAAAGGGAATACTTCTGGCAGTTCTTCCTTGCAGCGATTTCATCAGTGGGTAAGTTTTGCTTATGGAAGATTTCAGCCATCTGACCGAAGATGCTGGTCATGAGTCTGTAGTTACATTCCTTGCTCGTCGTGTCGGCACATTCCACCGCGTCCTGATAGCATTGCAGGGCCATAGGGGCCTCGCCCATGTCACGGTAGGAACAGCCCAACAGGTAGTGAGCACGCATCCGTTCGTTGGCAGAGCCATGGCGGTCGTAATAGTGCGCCACCTCTTTCATTATGCTGTCGGTAGTGAAATCGACGTATGTCTTGTTCTGCGCATCTGCAAGAAGCAGTTCATAGTACATGCGGTCGGCCATCCCGGCAGTCCGCATCGTATCTTTCAGTTGTTCCAGAATCAGCAAGGCAGAATCCGGATGATCGTTCATCATTGCCTCAGCTTTAAGCAGGGTTTCCCCGTACTCCTTTCTTGGTCCACAAGACAGGAGCATAAAGAAGATAACGGCGATATAGGCAATACGCTTCATATTTCAAATGTGAAACGCCCCCAAAAATATGGATGATAATTACTTATTCTCTTTATAGATAACCGCATTTTCTCCGCTGGTTATCTTCAGTGCTTCGGGATGCTCCTTGATGAAACTGTCGATATGACGCACGCGCTTTTGTTCAAGAATTTCATCAACAGCAATAAGAATACCCGTTTCTTCCACATCACCAAAGCCGTAGTTGATGGCGGTTCCGAAGAGTTTCATGGTAGGAGATAATCCCATGTAAGCGTTTACCAACGGTGGGATATTATAACCCATTTTACGAACCTCGGAGTTCAGAATACGATAGTCCTCCTTGAAGTTCTTCCCACTAAAAAGGCGCTCAAGCTCATCGGGGTCAGATTCCAAAACAAGCGGTTTCATCGGGGTAATCAGGTTCTCCTTATCGTCGAAATGCTTCTTCAAGAAGTAGAGAATCATATCACGACCCTTACGCACATACGAGGGGTACATGGTCATCTTACCAAAGAAATATTTCAGATTGGGGAAGAGTACTGTGAGGGCTCCCAGTCCGTCCCAGAGGTTGTCCAAAGCAAAGATACTCTTGGTGTTCTTCTGTACGTTCTGGTATTCGAGCGACACGAACGAACGCCCTAACTCAACGGTATAGGGCATATAGTCGCGTAAGAATTTTTCAGAAAAATGGAACATATGACTGGTGGCGAGGATAGGCTGTCCTTGATCGTCCAGTTCCCAATCGGTTCCCATCAGGTAACGATAGCCGCCGATGATCTCTTCCTCGTCGGGATTCCATACGATGAGCTGCTTGTAGCAGTTCTCGCAGGTGTCGAACTCATCGATGTCCACCTCCTTGCCTGTGCCGCCGCCTGCCTCGCGGAAGGCGATCTCGCGCAAACGACCGATCTCGCGCATGACGTTGGGTGCCTGATGGGCGGTCACCACGTAGATCTCGTTGTTGCTCTTGTTGGTCATTCGGAGCTGTCGCTCACTGGTGAGTTCACTCTTCAGCAGCTCTTTGCTGACAGGACTGATAATCTCTTGTTCCATGTTTGTTTGAAATTCTATAGTTGATAGACAATGTCCTGCACATACTGTGCCCATTGTGCTGGTGTTTTCGATTTGTCGAAGGTCTGCCAAGGTATCGGCTTACCGATGCTCACGCGGAAAGTCTTGTGCACGTTCTTGTACATCTCGTCCACAAGGAACAGCATGGCGATATTCACCTTCTTGATGTGTTTATCGCAGAAACCACTAAGGCGGTAGAAGAAGTTTGAGTTCTGTCCGCTGAAATGGATGGGTACCACATCGCGCTGATACTCCACGCTCTTGGTGATGAAGGTCTTCTTCCAAGGCAGATCATGTATTTCACCGTTGATTCGGCGTGAACAAAGACCGGCGGGATACATCAGCATGTGATTGTCGCTCTGGAAACCAGCCTCGACCATAGCAGGGAAGTTACGGCTCTGCTTTCCTGTTTTGTTAATAGGAATACAAAGCGGAGCCAATCCGGGGAGGTTCATCAGAATGTCGTTTACCAAATAGCGGAACTTACTGTCGTAATGCCTACCGATGATACTGCCCAAGGCTACGCCGTCGGCTCCGCCGAGGGGATGATTGCTGACAAAGGTGTATAACTTTCCGTCATCCTTGTCGGGAAGGTTCTCCTCACCCTCCAACTCAAGCGTCATATCGAGGTAGCGCACGCACTCTTCGAGCCACTCCGTACCTGTGAGATGACGACTCTCCCACAAATACCGGTTCACCTCATCCTGGTGCAAGACATGTTTGAGCCAGCTGACCACAGGGGATGGAACCCATTTGGCCTTGCTGCCCATCTTTGCCTTCAGAATGCTCTCTACGTCGACTGTCTTTTCAGTTATTTGATCCATGATGTTAGAAACAGTATGCAAAAATACAAATTTATTTGGATAACGGTGGCTTTTTATTGAAAAATGTTCAAAAAACTATGATTTATGTAGTAAAATGTTGCTTTCAAGGTAAAGGAGTTCAGCAGTTATGGGGTTATTGCGTTATGCACAAAACAGCACTTTTGTGTAAAAAATCAAGAAAAATTGCAGTTTTTTGATATTTTTGTGGAGAAAAGTGGTGGAAAGTGGAGGAAAAGTTGTATCTTTGAAGCCGAATTCACATATTAATAAGTACGCATGCGATTTTTAGGTAATATAGAAGCAAAAACAGATGCGAAAGGACGTGTTTTCCTTCCGGCGATATTCCGCAAGGTGCTGCAGGCAGCGAGCGAGGAATCGTTGGTGATGCGAAAGGACGTGTTCCAGCCTTGTCTGGTGCTCTATCCGGAATCGGTATGGAACGAGCAGATGGACACCATGCGGAAAAGTCTGAACCGCTGGAACCGCGAAGAGCAGGAAATCTACCGTCAGTTCGTGAGTGATGTGGAGCTGGTAACGCTGGATGGCAACGGAAGGTTCCTGATACCCAAACGTTACCTGAAGATGGCTGATATTGAGCAAGGTATCAAGTTCATCGGCATGGGCGACACCATCGAGATATGGAGCAGCGCCAAGACCGAGAAGCCGTTCATGGATCCAGATGACTTCGGGAAAGCACTGGAGAGAGTGATGGCAGGCTCCGTCACAAATGATGATAATGAATAAATGACAAATGAGATAGTGTATCACGTACCGGTGCTCTTGAAGGAGAGCGTTGACGGATTAGCAATCCGTCCCGACGGCATCTATGTGGATGTGACGTTTGGGGGTGGCGGGCACAGCAAAGAGATACTGCAGCGACTGGACAAGAACGGTCATCTGTACAGTTTCGACCAGGATGCAGATGCAGAAAGGAATATACCAGGTGATGAGCGGTTCACCTTCGTTAGAAGTAATTTCCGCTACCTGCGCAACTGGATGCGCTATTACGGCGTGGAGCAGATAGACGGTCTGCTGGCCGACCTTGGGGTATCGAGCCATCATCTCGATGATGAGACACGCGGATTCTCGTTCCGCTTCGATGCCGCACTGGATATGAGAATGAACACAAAAGGGGGAACCACGGCAGCGGAGATCGTGAACAAGGCCGATGAGCAGAAACTGGCCGACATCTTCTACCTATACGGGGAACTGAAGAGCGCCAGGAGAATAGCAGCAGCCATCGTGAAGGCCAGGACAGCGAAGCCCATAGTAACCACACACGACCTGCTGCATGTCACCGAGCACCTGTTCCTGCGGGAACACGAGAAGAAAGATGCCGCCAGGATGTTCCAGGCACTGCGCATCGAGGTGAACCATGAAATGGATGCACTGAAGGAGATGTTGCTGGCTGCCACCGACCTGATCAAACCAGGCGGGCGCTTGTCGGTCATCACCTACCACAGTCTGGAAGACCGCATCGTGAAGAATGTCATGAAGGCGGGCAACACAGAGGGGAAAATACAACAAGATTTCTACGGGAGGATAGACACTCCCTTCAAGGCCGTGAACGGAAAAGTGATCGTGCCCAATAATGAGGAACAGCAAGAAAACCCGCGCAGCAGAAGCGCCAAGTTAAGAATTGCCGAAAAAGTATTACATACAACATGAATGAAGACAAAAGTCTTTTAAATCTGAATGAGAAAGCAAAGAAGGAGGATGCCCACGAGCAAGTCCCTGCGGGAGCAGGGAAGCTCGTGGAGCAGCCCGATGCTGTAAAAAACAACGGCAATGCGACCAAAGAGAAGGAGGAACCGCTCTCGCTGCAAGAGGCCTTCAAGGAACAGGCACGCGAGGACGAGCAGCCGATGTCGGCTACCTTCACACTGAGGAAGATCCTTGGTGGCGACTGGTTGACTACCGACTTCCTGAGACGGCAAATTGGGGTAATTCTGCTGATCGTAGGTTTCACCATCGTATATATATCCAACAGATACAGTTGTCAGAAGGATATGCTGGAAATAGACCGACTGAACA
>Ga0247611_10007492_pt1 | contig 13699 bp, 12 predicted proteins | sample 177DNAGHGhighgp2_FD_192422 | JGI IMG/M metagenome (GOLD analysis project Ga0247611, IMG submission 192422) | Sheep rumen microbial communities from Palmerston North, Manawatu-Wanganui, New Zealand - 1770 DNA GHGhigh gp2 | ecosystem: Host-associated > Mammals > Digestive system > Stomach > Rumen...
TTTTAAATCTAGAAATAGACATCACTGTGCCAACAAAATCGAATTTATGTTCTTCTGCGTATTCAATAGCTTGACCCAATCTTTTTCTAAAACAAAGGCGGCATCTATCCATTCCTTCCCTTTGATCAGCATATGGCTTTAAATCTTTTACGTAGGTTATATTATCGTATGGAAATTCTATGACTTTAATAGGGGCATTAATATCTTTCAAATATTGTTTCAATTCATTTAAACGACGATGATATTCTTCTTCAGGATAGATGTTAGAATTATTATAAATAATCGTAATATCAAAATATTCTTTAATTAATTCGTAAGGGTAAGTAAAACAAGGGCCACAACAAACGTGTAATAAAAGAGTGGGCTTATTGTTTTTATCGATAGTGTTAAGCAGTTTTTCTTGCTCTTTTTGATAATTAATTTTTGTTTCTTCCATAAATAAACATCGCATCCCCAAATGAGAAGAATCTATATTTTTCATTAACAGCATGCTTATAAACTTCTAAAGTAAATTCTCTTCCCATAAAGGCGGATACAAGCATGATTAACGTCGATTTTGGCAAATGGAAATTAGTGATTAAAGCATCCACAGTTTTCCATTCATATCCTGGTTCTATAAATATATTCGTAGCTTCTCTTGTAGGTTTGAAATAGCCATATTTAGAATAATTAGCTTCTAAAGTTCTAACAGATGTCGTACCAATTGCAATAATGCGTTTGCTCTCTTCTTTAGCCTTATTTAATTTAGCAGCGGATTCTTCGTTAATTTCATAGACCTCGCTATGCATGACGTGATCTTTAGTGTCTTCAACTTTAACTGGCCTAAATGTACCTAAACCAATATGAAGAGTGACATCAATGACTTCCACACCTTTTTCTTTTAATTTATTAAATATTTCTTCTGTAAAATGAAAACCCGCAGTTGGAGCAGCCGCACTACCTTCATATTTAGCGTATACCGTTTGATAACGGTCATTAGAACATAACTGCTTAGTAATATATGGAGGTAAAGGCATTTTGCCTAATTCGTCTAATACTTCTAAAAATATGCCTTTATAAATGAATTTAAAGACACGGATGCCTTCTTCTTTTTCTTCAATGCATTCCGCGATGAGCTTACCATCACCAAAGTCCACTCTTGCACCTACTTTTAAACTTTTAGCGGGTCTAGTTAAACATTCCCAGTTATCGCCTTCAAGCTGTTTTAAAAGAAGTAATTCGCAGTGCGCACCAGTCACTTCTTTAATACCTAATAGTCTTGCAGGAATAACTTTAGTGTTGTTTCTTACTAAGACATCACCTTCATTTAAATAATCAATGATGTCATAAAAATGCTTATCTTCATATGTGTGAGTTTCTCTATTAACCACTAAAAGACGAGAATGATCTCTTTTTTCACTTGGAGATTGGGCGATTAACTCCTCGGGTAAATAATAATCAAATAGGTTAATATTCATTAGAAACCTCTTTCATCACCGAATTCGGCAAGCTTTTCTTTCATGAATTCTTCATATCGATCTTCTTGAATAGCAATTCTTGCTTCTTCCACTAATTTAATTAAGAAACGCACATTATGAATCGACATTAAACGCTTACCAAACGTTTCATCACAAACATATAAGTGTCTTAAATATGCTTTAGTGTAATTCTTACAGCAATAGCAATCACAGTTATCATCTAACGTAGTAAAGTCTTCTTTATATTTTTCATTTTTAATATTGACTCGACCATGACTTGTCATAAGAGCGCCGTGTCTAGCAAGTCTAGTTGGTAAAACGCAATCAAACATGTCAACACCACGTAAAATACTACCTAAGATATAGTCAATAGAACCAATACCCATCACATATCTCGGTTTATCTTCTGGGAGATATTTAATAGCGTATTCCACCATTTCAAAGAATTTTTCTTTTGGTTCACCAATTGATGTACCACCTATTGAATAACCAGGAAAATCCATTTTCACTAGTTCTTCAGCGCACATCTTTCTAAGATCTTCATAATCGCCACCTTGCACAATGCCAAATAAGGCTTGATCTTCTCTTTTATGCGCATCAAGTCCTCTTTTAGCCCATCTTAAAGTTCTTTCAGTGGATTTCTTACAATATTCATAATCGGCTGGCCAAGGAATACATTCATCAAAGGACATGGCAATATCAGAACCCAATTTTTCTTGAATACCAATTGATACTTCAGGAGAAAAGAATAATCTATCACCATTTAAATGGTTTTTAAATTCCACGCCATCTTCGCTAATTTTACGATTTTCCGCTAATGAAAAGACTTGGAAGCCCCCACTATCGGTAAGAATTGGTCCATCCCAGTTCATGAATTTGTGAAGTCCACCCGCTTTAGCAACAATATCTTCACCAGGTCTAATGTGTAAATGATAAGTATTACTTAAAATAGTACCCGCTCCCATTTGATGGAGTTCTTCGGGAGATAATGTTTTAACAGTAGCTAATGTACCAACAGGCATAAACATTGGGACTTCACAATCTCCATGTGGAGTATGAAGGACACCATATCTAGCTCCTGTCTTTTTATCAACGTGTTTAATTTCTAAATAGAAGTTTTTCATCGCCACTCATTATAAATGAACATGCCTTATACCTCAATAAATAACATTAACTATAATTTTATTAATTCTTAAAAAGATAAATAGATATCTCCATAGATAAGATGATTTGTAAAAAGGGGCTTTCTAATCACTTATATGTTTTCGAATAGCCCCTTTGTGCTTAAATAGTTTTAATAATTATCTCATTATTAATGTAATCGACGAGATATTTTTCTTTAGTATTAATCTCTCCTGATATTATTTTAGTGGCAATTAATGTTTCGACTTCATTTTGAATAAATCTTTTAATTGGTCGAGCCCCATAATTAACACTATAAGCGGAATCTAAAATGTATTGTTTTAATGAAGTAGAGAAAGAGAATGAATAATAAGATTCTTTTAATCTATCATTTAATTGATTAAGCATTTTATCCACTATTTTCATTTGTGTATCTTTATTCAAAGGTTTGAAGTAGACGATTTCATCAATACGGTTTAAAAATTCTGGTTTAAATGTTTGATGTAATAATTCATTTACTTCTTCTTCATGCCCTTCTAATAAAGCTTGGCTACCTAAATTAGAAGTCATAATGATAATGGTATTTTTAAAATCGATAAGACGGCCTTGAGAATCGGTTAATCGACCATCATCAAGTATTTGCAACAAAAGATTGAACACTTCGGGGTGAGCTTTTTCAATTTCATCAAATAAGACGATTGAATAAGGATTTCTTCTCACTTTTTCGGTTAATTGACCACCTTCTTCATACCCCACATAGCCTGGAGGGGCACCAATTAAACGCGAAACAGAATATTTTTCCATATATTCGCTCATATCAATTCTAATGATGTGAGATTCACTATCAAAAAGTGCTTCCGCTAGAGTTTTAGCGACTTCTGTTTTACCAACACCAGTTGGTCCTAAAAACATAAATGAACCGATTGGTCGATTACTGTCTTTAATACCAGCACGTTGTCTTAAAATAGCGTTACTAACTAAAGTTAAAGCTTCATCTTGACCGATAACTCTTTTCATTAAAATATTTTTTAAGTCTAAGACTTTTTCTCGATCACCTTTTTCAATACGTGACAAAGGAATATTAGTTTGGCGAGAAATGATTTTAGCAATTTCTTCTTCATCGACAACTTCAGAAATTAACTTTTCATTTTCGTTAGATGAAGTAATAGCTTTCAATTTCTTTTCTAATTCAGGGATAATACGATATTGCAATTCGCCTGCTTTTTCATATTCGCCTTTAGAAAAGGCCACATCTAAATCAAAACGCGATTTTTCAAGCTGCTCTTTGATGTTTTTAGCGTTAATAATGTCTTGTTTTTCAACTTGCCATTTATCTTCTAAAACCTTTTCTTTGTCTTTTAAACCATTAAGTTCATTATTTAAATCATCTAGTCTTTTTTTAGATGAATCATCTTTTTCTTTGCTTAATGCTGATTTCTCAATTTCTAATTGTCTAATTTTTCTAGTTAATTCATCGAGTTCTTGTGGCATTGATTCAACTTCCACTTTTATTGATGCGCAAGCTTCATCCACAAGATCGATAGCTTTATCAGGAAGAAATCTAGATGTTAAATACCTATTTGATAAAGTAGCGGCCGCTACAAGAGCGTTATCAGTAATTGAAACACCATGGAATGATTCAAATCGATTTTTTAATCCTCTTAAAATAGATATTGTATCTTCCACAGTTGGTTCATTTACTAAGACTGGTTGAAATCTTCTTTCTAGAGCACGGTCTTTTTCGATATATTCACGATATTCATTTAATGTCGTAGCGCCAATGCAATCGATTTCGCCTCTTGCTAGCATTGGTTTAAGCATATTACTAGCGTCAAGAGCGCCATCGCTTCTACCAGCACCGACAATAAGATGTATTTCATCGATAAATAAAATAATCTTACCTTCACTTTCTTTAATCTTATTTAAGACTGCTTTCAATCTTTCTTCAAATTCGCCTCGATATTTAGCGCCAGCGACTAAAGCACCCATATCTAGTTCATAGATTTGTTTGTCTTTTAAAGTTAAAGGGACATCGTTTTTAACTATTCTTTCCGCTAATCCTTCAAGTATTGCGGTTTTACCAACACCAGGTTCGCCTATTAAAATGACATTATTTTTGGTTTTTCTGGCTAATATTTGAATGATTTTACGTATTTCTTCATCTCTACCGATGACAGGATCTATTTTTCCTGCTTTAACATCATCATTGATGATTCGTCCAAATTTGCTTAGGACATTTTCATCATTTTCATAATTTGGCATTTGATTATTAACCATATTTTTGTCCTCCTTTTTTGAACGTTTATATTATAAAACTAAAATTAGCACTCTACAAGCGAGAGTGCTAATTTTTTTATTTAATTCTAAAGAATTAACTTATTTGAGAATTAATTTGATTAAATCAATGGCACCTTTACCTTCATAGATAAATGTGACTTGATCTTTTTCTCCACCATTTTCGATTGGGAATTCAATAACTTTATTTTCTTTTTGTAAATTGATTTCTTGAACGGCTTCTTTATCACCATATTTCATGATGAGTTTGCCTTTAGCGGTGCCATCAACTTCGATACCGAAACACTTGGTTTCTTTTAAGTCAAAGTACTTATATGTGACAGAACAACCATCGTTAAAGTTCTTAACATATTGGTTTGGATTTTCATCTCTATCTTTACCGCGTTGAGTTAAGAATGGTTCTTTATTGTGACCGGATTTAAAGATGCCATAGAATCTATTACCGTTTTTCGCTCTTAAACCGCAGCAGATAGAAGCAAAGTATTCGCCCTTACCTGGTAATGGTTTGCCATATAAACCTTGAGATGTTCTTTCAACTTGCTTGAATGAACCATCTGGTTCCATAAAGAGTTCTTCCGCAAAGCCTTGTCTAGAGAATTGACATTTATTTGTTTGTCTATGTGCAAATACATAGTATTTACCATTAACTTCAACGACAGAACCATGTGTATTACCAGTGAAATCACATGCATCTTTACTATTTGTAATGCCACGTAAACCAATATCACCATTACTCACTAATGTGCCACCTTTTTTGAATGGGCCTTTTGGAGTATCACCAATGCAATAGAATAATTCGTGACCAGCTTGAGAAGAATAAATGAAATAGTATTTACCATTGAACTTTCTCATCGAGCTAGCTTCAAAGAAGGCATGAATACCATATTCTTTATCTTTATCGCATTGGATGGATGGGACTGTAGTAATTGGTTCAGTAATGACTGTTAACATATCTTTTGGATCGAGTTCAACAACTGCGCCACCTAAAATGTTTTTAGCGCTTAATCCTAAAACAGGATAGAACAAAGCAGAACCATAATATAAATAGACGTGACCATCTTCCACATAAACGGCTGGATCAAATGGAGCGTAATTCTTTTGCCATTTGCCAAGTTCGACTTTACCATGGAACTTAAATGGACCCGCTGGATTATCCGCAACAGCGCAGCGGATTACCCAAGAACCTTTTGTGAAACCAGGTGCTGGGGAATAGTAAATATAATATTTGCCATCTGGACCTTGGCAGACGTCTGGAGCATAGAACTGAGTTTTTCTTTTATTTAATGGGTCATCAGTCTTTTTCCAAATATAGCCTTCAAATCTCCAATCGGATAAATCGTCAATTGGCGCGGACCAAGTAATATAATCATTTAAACAGAAACCACTGCTACCAAAACGGTCATGAGAGCCATAAACATAGACACGGCCGTTAAAAACATGTGGTTCACCATCTGGAACATATTCAAAATTTGGTAAATAAGGATTAGTAACTACTTTTTTCATTATAAAAATCTCCTAATAATTACTACTCAATGATAGCAATCAAAAAGGAGACGTGAAAACAATAATTTTGTTTTAAACGAATGATTTTCTTAAGATATTAGACGACTTTGATAAAATCGTCTTTTCTAGGTTTAATTTTTAAAGAATCAGGGTCTTTCGCGTAGCCTAAGATACATGAGCCAACGATTCTAAAGTCTTCTGGAATGCCCAAAGACTTTTTAATTTTTAACCCTTCTTTAGTTTGAAAGAGTTCGTCAAATTGATTGATCCAGCATGTATCAATCTTTAAGGCATGAGCCGCTAAAAAGAGATTTTCTAAGATGCAACTACAATCTTGTTCAGTAAACCTATCATCTCTAGGAGCGCCGACTAAAAGAATTGTTTTTGCTCCATACATAACGTCTCTATTGCAGTTATCTTGACCTAATTTACGCAACTTCTCCACTTTTCCTTTTGTGTGCACTAAAAAGATATTAGCGATTTGTCGATTCATACCACTTGGAGCGTATTTACCAGCTTCGGCAATTTCTAATGCTTTTTTGAGTGAGACTTTCTTGTCGGAGTAACTTCTGCAGCTCACTCTGCTCTTGATTAATTCAACTGTTTTGTTAGCCATAGTTTTAACCTCTATCGATAATATTTAACTGTTAATAAAGCTATGCTCTTATTAACTTCATAATCGCTCTTTAAATGTGACTCATCAACGGGCATGCCTTTATTATGGCAGTACTTAATAAATTCTTTTGTGAAGAACCAAAGTCTAATATCTTGTTGGATGAATTTCTCTTTATCTACGAACGTTTCAACTTTAAAAGGAAGATAATAAAGTTTCCCATTAACAAATTTGAAGTTTTCTGGAGCATAATCTAACGCCATACGATCTGTTCTTGCGTACCAAAATGTTTTAAATAATAATTCGATAACAGTTTCAGGAAGCTCTCCTCCTAAAAGAGCTTCTAAACACGTATCGCCTTCGATAAATTCGGTAACGGCGATTCTTGTCTTTTTATCATAAATAAGACATTTTGGATTAACGACACCAGACACTCTTAATTTATGTTCAGCGTCAACAAATTTCTCAAATCCTTTTGCGTCGTCTTCAAATTTCTTTAAAAAATAAAATTGACCTTTTCTTGTTACTTTAAAAGAACGGTCACCTAACTGTTCGATAACTTCGAACTCTTTTCTTTTGATTTCTATAATTTCGTTCATATGTAATATTGTATAAGTCTTATTCTTTTTAATAAAGAAATATATAATATTTATCATAGAGGGCCACCATATGAATAAAAATGTTGAAAGATTTATTAGATACGCAAAAATTGATACTCAAGCCGATGAAAATAGCGGCACTACCCCATCAACGGAAAAGCAGAAAAACTTATCAAGATTATTAGTTAAAGAATTAAAAGAACTAGGCTTAGATGATGCTTATATGGATGAATATGGTATTGTCTATGCTCATCTTGATGGAGAAGGCGATGTCATTGGTTTAAACGCCCATATTGACACCGCTTTAGAAGTCACTGATGAAAATGTTAATCCTAGAATTGTTGAAAATTGGGATGGAAATGATATCAAATTAAATGAGACATATACACTATCACTTAAAGAATTTCCACATATGAAAGAGCATATTGGTAAAGACTTAGTGGTCACTGATGGTAATACTTTATTAGGCGCTGATGATAAAGCGGGTATTGCTATTATTATGGGAGTCCTTGATTATATTAAAAATAATCCTAATTTTAAGCATCATCCATTAGCGATTGCTTTTACAGTTGATGAAGAAATTGGTGAAGGACCAAAGCATTTCTCGTTAGAGAAAATGAAAGCGGATTACGCTTTTACAATCGATGGAGGAGCAATTGATCATATCGATAGTGAAAACTTTAATGCTCAGCAATTAAAAGTCACCATTACTGGTGTTGCGGTTCATCCTGGCGAAGGTATCAATACCTTAATTAATGCTTTGCAATTACAATCCGAATTCATCATGTCTCTTCCTCAAAAAGAAACACCATTTTACGCAGATGAAGGATATTGGCATTTAACAAGCGCCATTGGTACAAGTGAAAAAACAGAATTCGTCGCTATTTTAAGAAACTTCTCTAGAGAAAAATTAGAAGCTTTAGACAAACTCATTTATCAAATTAGAGATGATATGTCTAAAAAATATCCAAAAGCAAAAATTGAAGTTGAAATCAAAGAACAATATGAAAATATGAAGATGTATGTCGATAAAGATCCTCGTCCTGTTAAAAAAGCAGAAGAAGCAATTAAAAAGATGGGTCTTACACCTGTATTTTCTAGAATTAAAGGTGGTACTGATGGCGCGACTTTTTCTAAAATGGGTTTAGTGACACCTAATTTAGGAACAGGAAGCGGCAATCATCATGGTCGATATGAATACTTAGCCATTCAAGATTTTGAAAAGATGATTGCAATAGTTTTAGAAATAGTTAAGATTTAAGCATTATTAATTTATGAAACGCATTAATGTCTTTAACATCATTCTGCAGTTAATTGTTATTCTTGGTAGCATTGTCATCGGAATAACGGTTTTAACATATATTTATCAGCATGAATACTATAACAAGATATTAATTGGTTTAATTATCATGAGCGTAGGCTTAATGGGCTTAACTGAATTCTTTACTTTAAGATTTGCAATTAGAATGAGAAGCATACAATACGCTGCAATATCAGCTTTAGAGGTCGTCTTAGGTCTATTATTTATCTTGCTTAAAATAGAAATGAAACAGATATGTATTATTTGGAGCATCGCTAATTTCGTCATTGCTTTAACTCATATCATTACTTCAGTAATAAATATTTTAAGAAAACCATTAATTAATGGAGTAAGAATAATACTTAACGCTTTATTAGTTATTTTTTCGATTATTTTGCTTATTGAAACTATCGATTATCTCAATACATTTTTAATTTTCTTAGGCATTTCTTTACTCGTTGAAGCCTCAATATTATTAATAGAATTTTTTATTAGCCGCTACCAAAATTAATAATTTGTATAAAGAAAAGAGTCATAAAAAATTGCGCTTTTTTTCTTTTGTTAATAAAATATAACAAATGAAAAGAGAACGAATCATCTATTATCAAGACGAATTAAATGATGACTTTGCGGGTAATAACATCAAAGTCAAACCGATAAAAAATAACTATAAGTACATTAGGCGTTCTTGGATTTTTAAAGTTAATGCTTTCTGTATTAAATATTTAATTGCGGTTCCTATTTTATGGTTTTTAGACACTTTTATTTTTAGAGTCAAAATCGAAAATAAGAAGGTTTTAAAATATTTTAAAAAGAAGGGTTATTATATCTACGCTAATCACGTCTTACCATATGATCCGATCATCTTACCTTTAAAAACACATCTAAAAAAGAAGACCGTTATTATTTCTGGTCATGAATTATTTTCTATTAATCCTATAATAAGCGATGCAGTTAGTCATTTATATGCAATACCAACTCCAAATAATGATAAAGAAATGTTTGATAGATTTACTGAATGCATGTCCTATTACATAAATAAGGGCGAACGTGTATTAATATTCCCAGAGGCACATATTTGGCCGTATTATAACAATATTAGAAATTTTAAAGCTGTTAGTTTTAGATTTCCTGTGAATGATAATGTGCCGATATTTATCGCCACCACCACATTTAAGAAAAGAAAAGGTAATCGAAAACCTCGACCAATCGTTTATATTGATGGTCCAATTTATCCCGATGAAAATTTATCAATCAGAGATAGAATTAATGATTTAAGAGAAAAGGCTTATGAGATGATGTGTTATCGCGCTCATCAAGAAGATAACTTTGCCTATATTGAATATAAGAAAAAGGATGATTAATCATCCTTTATTTCTTTTCCTTCTTTTCTTTAGAACGCTTATCGTTAATCTCTTTCATCTCTTTTTCATCGATGAGTTTAACGTTGTTTTTATTTGCCCAATCAACACAGCCATTCAACACTAATTTTAAGAATGGACGAGGAACTTTAACGAGCATCTTAAGAGCAGCATCAGTAAATTTAACATCAGTATTAAGTCTTTCCGCAGCGTATCTCACACTAGAGATATCAACTTCTCGATTTGGAATCGCTATTGGATCTGGCTTTTTAAAATCTGAACACCAGAAATATTTACTATCTCTATAGCCCCAGTTCGTAGGAAGTGGACAATAATTACCACGTGTCGCACCATTAATGATGGAATTATAGTATTTTTCTTTAATTAAGATGTGATCAATTTTAAGAATGAAATGAGCACCAAATTTAGAGGTGATGCCATTGAAGTTATGATATTTATAACCGTCATAATCTTCTAAAACCGGATCATCTTGAGCGTTATCTAATTCTTTAACCCATGTACATTCAAACACTTGTAGAGCTTCATCTAAAATCTTTGGATATTTTTCTTCTAGGTGCTCTTCTTGAGATAAGCCATCCACAGGTGTGAATCTAAAGTTTTTCATCTTTTCTTCAGGTGTGTCACCAGGGAAACCACAGTCCACGTGTTGCGCAAAATTCTTTTTTGAATATGGTAAGAAATTAATTGTGCACTTACCATGTCTTAATAAACCTTTCGCGGTATTTGATGTATTTCGACATTCAAGTACCATCGCATAAAAACCTTTACCCGCGATGTAATAAGGAAAAATTAATGAATAGGCACCATAAGAAGTTAAGGAACCATCTTCATTTAATGTGCCGATAAGAGTTAACGGCATTGGAAAAAAACTTGAAGACTGATAAAAATTATCAGTGATACGGATATCTTTAAATTTGTTATTCATAAGTATTACCTCATGACTATTATATCTTTTTAAAGATAAGTGTGCTAACATAAAAGGGCAAAAGATATATGTGTAAGCATATAGAAAGATAGGTAATTATGGAAAAAGTTAAGGAACAACCAGCGTTTAAGCTGAATTTGAAAAGGACATTTTTAATTGGCTTTGCCTTTTTTGGTATTTTACTTTTATGGCAAGTCTATGATTCCTGGTGTCCACCTCTATTAACCGAATTATTTAAAAACTCATTTGGTGTCACAGATGAAAAACAAGTCCAATATCTCGTTGGTATTATGATGGCGGTCGATAATTTAGCCGCGTTAATATTACTCCCAATATTTGGTAAATTATCAGATAAAACACATACTAAAATTGGTAAGCGTATGCCATATATTTTAGTGGGTACATTTGTGTGTGCAGTTGCTTTCCCGTTTATGCCAATATTCTTCCACTATAACAATGTTGCTGGTTTTATTGCGATGATGCTTATTGTTGTCATCTTTATGATGATGTATCGTAACCCAGCGGTTGCCTTAATGCCGGATTTAACACCAAAACCTTTACGTAGTAAAGCAAATGGCATTATCAATATCATGGGCTATGTCGGTGGTTTATTTGCGACAGTCGTTGGTATTGTCTTCGTATTAAGCGATTATTTAGGCACAAAGAAAATGGCTGATGGCACTTTAGCGCCTCACACATGGGCCTATAACAACATCTGGGCTCTTGAACTTCCTTTCTTAATTGCTTCTGTATTAATGGTTATCTCCGCAGTTGTTTTATTCTTCACTGTCAAGGAAAACAAAGTTGAAGAAGAAATCGCTGATGAGCTTAGAAGAGGCGAGGAAATGAGCGCTACTGAAGATAAAGTTGATGATGATAAACCAATGACTAGAGCTAATAAGATTATGCTCTTCCTTATTTTAGGTGCCGAATTCTTCTGGTTTATGGCGGACAATGGCATTGGTACATTCATGTCTAACTACACTATTTACCATTTAGGCGCCTCTACTGCTTCAAATATGATTAACACTATTTTAGGCGGTGTTGGTTCTGTTATCGGTTTTGCCGTAGGTGGCTTTATCGCTGCTAAGATTGGAAGAAAATGGACGATATTTGGTGGTTTAGGTTTATCACTTCTTGCCTATGTCATTTGGATTATTGGTACATTTACATTCTTAAAAGGTGCTGCCGGTTCAGGTAGCTTCCCTGCAATCATTTGGGTCATTTGGTTTATTAAAGGATTTGGTATGTCCTTAGTCCACCTTAATTCCTTCCCAATGGTTGTCGAACTTTGTAACTCTAAAAAGATTGGCGCTTTTACTGGATATTACTATGCTTCCAGCATGGCCGCTCAAACAATTACACCAGTGGCATTAGGTTCTTTATTACTCGTTGAAGGATTTAACTGGGGATATCTTCCAGTTTACGCTGCCGCTTGCTTAGTGGTCTCCATCGTCATCTTCTTCTTTGTTAAGAGCATTAAATCTAATAAAGTTAAGAATGTGACTGGTTTAGAAGCTCTAGGACAAGAAGATTAATATGAAACCTCTTTGTATAGCGCATCGTGGTAAACACGATAAATACTTTGAAAATACATTAAACGCTTTTAAAGATGCTGCTAAAGGTGATTATTTTGGTATTGAAACAGATATTCATTTAACTAAAGATAATTACTGGGTAGTTCATCATGATCCTGACTTTTTAAGTGATGGTAAGAAATACGTCATTGCTGAAATGAATAAGGATGATGTTATTAAACTCCATTTAGATAACGAACAAAATGATAATGAAGCATATATTCCTCTATTTGAAGATTATCTGAAGATATGTAAAGAAGGCGGTAAACGCCCTATCATTGAAATTAAACCAAAAAATCCTAAAGTTAAATATTTAAAATGGCTAGTTAAATATATCGATGAATATATGGGAATTGATAATGTCCACTTTATTGCGTTTTATCCTTGGCCACTTATTAAATTAAGAAATCGATATCATAAGAAAGTTCATCTTCAAATGCTCTTAGAAGAAGGCCACTACAAGATGCTACAAAAATGGGCTAAGTTCTTTAAGATGGATATCGATATCGAATGTAAATTATTAACGCAAGAGATGGTTGATAGTTTCCATAAGAAAAAACTTAAAGTCAACGTCTGGTGCGCTGACACAGATGATGAATTAAAGAAATTTGAAGAAATGGGTGTTGATTATATCACCACTAATAATTTCAATCAAAATTCATAAGATTAGGGCTAAGGCCCTTTTTGAAACCAATAGTTGCGTATTTTCAAACTAAAGTTGCTAGACCACTTCTTTTATTATTGCTACACTACTAGCATAAATTATGGAAAACGAAGAACTAGCAGAAATTAAAGAAGAAGTTAATCAAGAAGTAGTCGTTAACGAAGAAAAACCAAGAAATGTCTTCACTAATAAGAACTATGTCTTGACCTTTTTAGGCGCCCTTGTTTCTAATATGGGTAACCTTTTATATGGTTTTGCTGTT
>Ga0247611_10007493_pt1 | contig 13697 bp, 14 predicted proteins | sample 177DNAGHGhighgp2_FD_192422 | JGI IMG/M metagenome (GOLD analysis project Ga0247611, IMG submission 192422) | Sheep rumen microbial communities from Palmerston North, Manawatu-Wanganui, New Zealand - 1770 DNA GHGhigh gp2 | ecosystem: Host-associated > Mammals > Digestive system > Stomach > Rumen...
ATCGGAGGACTGTATACTGATCCCTTTTGCTTTTGCCTTATGTTGGATAAGTTCCAATAAGAAACGCAACTTTTTGAGAGAGAAACTATGCTGGTAAAAGATATTTTATTCCGAAAAGGCGTTTGGCGATGCCTCAGTTTCATAGGTCTGCACAACACGAGTTCTATACTTTTTTGTATTGCCACAATAACACGTCACTCAAAAAACAGTCAACAATGGGCACATTGACTAATGTGACAACTCATTTAGACCAACGCATCAATATAATACTTGATGCTATCCCCGAAGCAAAATGCTCAGGGGTGTCGGTGAGATATATACCTGACACAAGGATGAATTGGTATGTCTTACGTGCCTCATACGGGCGTGAAGACAGGGCATTTGAATTCATGGTAGGTGACGGCACCTATGCCTACGTGGCCAAACACTATGTAAAGAAGATTGTCAATGGCAAAGCAAAACGTGTTCTAGAAAACCTGATTCCGAATTTGTTATTCGTATACACAACATCAGCAAAAGCAGATTGCTATATTAAGAACACCCCCTCATTGTCCTTCCTGTCATATTACTATAACCATTTTTCACAACAAGGGGAGAAAAATCCCCCTCTAATAGTTCCCAACTACGAAATGGAGAACTTTATACTTGCCACCCAGGGGCGCAGCGAACACCTGATGGTTGTCACTCCAAAGCAATGCCATTTCAAAGGCGGAGAAACTGTCCGAGTGATAGAAGGTGCGTTCAAAGGTGTAGAAGGCCATGTTGCCAGAGTGGCCGGCCAACAGCGTGTAGTCGTCAATATCTCAAACATCGGGCTCGTTTCCACTGCATATATACCCACGGCCTTTCTCCAAACAATTTGAAAGATTCAATTACATCGGCACAATTTATCCTCTTTCCTATCTTTTTTTTCTGGATACACTTTGCATGCCCCACTATACCTCATAAGAATAGCAAATACACAAATATCAGCACTATATCGTCATGGAACCGATAGTCTCAATCTTCAAGTTGTCAACAAGTTTTGCATCGGCTTGTACAAAATATCTTCTTATTCAAAAGGTTGATAGTTTGAAGCATGACCTCAATTTGATCAAGGGAAGTTTCTACCAAAATGCCTTGGATTTTGTGCAGAAGGCTTCCGTTTGCGAGAACGTCAATAACATTCGCTTTTTTCTTGAATCAGCATATAGTAACTTTTCTCAAAGCGTATTGTTGCACGAAGGGGCATCAGGCAAGTTATTGGATGCATGTGCATCCGCTGGAATAAAAGAGAGTATTGCTGATTCGGTAAAACTCAAAGGCTCTAATGTTATATCTAGGTACTACAATAATATAGTCGAAGGAGTAAAAGACAGATCTTCATCTTCCGACAAAGGGAATGCACAACAATATGAAAAAGAGTTAGAGGTCTTAGAGATGTCACATATTGGAAAGGCGATGTGTGAGTACAATATGCAGGAGTATGGGCAATGCATTAATTCCATTGACAAGGCAATAGGGGCGCATATGGAACCATGGTTAAGGACGGTCAACATGACAAGCGGCTTTCTTTCCGTGGGAAATACTGGATTGATGATAAATTCTTTTTTCATGGAACTTTTGGCATCACCTATAGAGGAGTGCATGAACTATTTTACCATACAACACATAGTTTCATCGAATGCAGAAGTATCTTTAGATAATATGGCGAACCGGAACAAAATTATTCGCTTATTGCAAGTCAATTCGGGAATAGGTGTTCTTGACTATTTATTGCAAACTATAAAGAATTCTGAAGAAATAATAAACTAATTATTAATTAATTCTTTATAATTATGAAAAGATGTCCCAAGTGTAATTGTGGCGCTGAGTTTACAAATCAGTCTGAATATTATGCGAAGAATGTAGGAGGCTTTGCTGCTGGATTAGCTGTGGGCTTTGGTGCAAGTTTGTTTATGGGCAATCATGGTGCTCATGTAGGTAATGAGGTGAGAAAAAACCTCACAGATAGCGTAAAGAAACATTACAAGTGTACCAATTCCAGTTGTAGACACGAATGGGATGAAGAATAATCAGCAACCTCAGTATGAAGGAATTAGCGGTCTTCATATAAAAGTATCGGTTATACCTCCGTTGGCAAAAAGATGTATCTCTGATAGAAAAAACAATTACACCACACCCATACAGATAAAACGACACAATGATAATTGAATTGACATTATTCAGAGAGATTGGAGCATCTGAAAAAGCAAATGAGCCACGAGGTGGAGTTGTCCTAAGGGTCAGAGCGAACAGTAAAAGTGACGACAGAGATTGAGTATTAGCTGTTGCGTTGGCATACAATAGATGTAGTTATCAACGTATCGTTAGATAAGATTGATGGCACGGATTTATTCCTCTCATATAATTATCCTTCGTCAAAGATGGATAACATTGCAAAAGGCACTCTTCCCTTGCTCCGTTCAAGGATCAGTGAGAAGCTACCCATGATTGAGATGCTTGACGGCAATAACTTTGTGGTTCATTTAAATAGTGTTAGTCAGTAGCAAGATACATTGAGATAGCAGGAGGTTATTTATGGCATGCTGCCAAAGCTAACATACAAAAAAAGGCAGGAGACGAATATGGTGCTTAGGTGTCTTGGGATGACTCAATAGATTCTCTGCAGAAACCAACTTTTACCACAATACATATTTAAAGAATCATAACCTGCCATTATGTTAATTACAGATAGACTCAACGAAATCATTGACCAGCGTATCGATTGGAATGGCTTTGAGGGGAAAGGCTACTTTGAAGTCATCAGAAAAAAAAGGGGGGGCGACTTATTTTCCATAAAATGATAACATCGTTACGTTACTTATATAATAATTCATTTAAAAATCACAATTATGATACCTAAAATATTAACTACATCTGCGGCAATGAAGTTTGCTGGTAATCCCGCTAACCGCTCTAGGCATTGGTGTAGGAGTGGCCATTAGAGCAACAATTGGTGGTAATTCAGATGGCGACAATGGCGCAAAGATAGGTGGAGCAATAGGTGGAGCCTTGGGAGGTGGACTTACAGCAGGAACGTCAGGAGCAGTGGTGGGTGCCTTCGCAGGTGGCATAGTCGGTTATGTGGCTGGTGATAACGTGTATCACGCCACGAGCCTTCTTTTTGAATAAATAAACGTAATACAAAGACGTATCAATACCTTTAACGAATTGAGAGAAACTGGTCTAAATGTAGTACTTGCCCTGGATATGTAATTGTTTATAGAATTGATGATTATGGCTATTACTATGGCCAGTTCGATGGTTACTGCGATTTCTATCTTACATTATACGCATGCCCTGCATGTGGTGGTTCCAGTAGAGATTAGTTAACAATAACTCTAATTCACAATTTAAAACAAATCAATTAATATATGAGCAACGAATTGAGACTTGACCCCCAATTTCCTATACCAAATAAATTGGACTTACTAGAAGAAGGGGAAAAACTAATTACTAAAATTAGTCATATTCTACAAGATAGGAGAATGCAACAAGCATCACTGGCTCTTTCAGCAATAAATGTACTTGTGGCAGCAGATCCCGTAATGGCAACAATGAAATTTGGATATAAAATGCGACAAACAATGTTCCCATTGTGCAAAGATGGCCATAAAATATATTATGGGGGGGGAGGATGTGATAAGTGTCCAAAACATGGATGTAATGTTTACCCAGTTGAGGATGACGAATCAATTGCATGGTGTCCTATTTGCTTGAGTTTTGTTCCACGACGAGACAATAACATTGTTTTAGTAAAACTATAAAGGAGAATAACTTAAAAACGGCAAATTTATGTCAATCACAGATAAAATTAACGAAATCATTGACCGTCGAATCGGCCGGAATGGCTTTGAGGGGAAAGGACACCTCGAAGTGATTAAGAAGAAGAAAACGTTCTTCAACGAACTGATGCAGTCCTTACAGGAGTACCAAACGTTGCGGGAGAATATGCTTTCACAAATTAAGGGATGTAGCGGCGAATACTACACCATGTCGATTGAAGACCCGATGTTGCAACAAAAGATTGAACAGGCAGACCCGTCAGCAACAATACTACTACTACAGAAATGTCTGGCAGAATGCGAAAGACTAGAAAAACGTTTCAACCGCGAGACTATAAATATAAGTGTGGTGGGACGTGCAAGACAGGGTAAGAGTCGCTTGCTCCAGTCTATCAGTGGACTTGCGGATGAGGTCATACCTTCGTCAAATGGCGGAGACTGCACAGGTGCCAAGTCTGTAATTGCTAATACAGAAGGAAGTACTCGGGCTCATATTATTTTCTATAGTGATTCAGAACTTGTAGAGCAAGTGCAGAAGTATCTTGAAGAGATTGGTATTGATTGTCGCATTGGAAATTCTTCACAAATTGCAGGACTCAGAGGAAGGTTGGACAACTTCGAAGAAGAGCTTTCCAAAAAGACTGGACGACAGCAATCCCTTTTTCAGCACCTGAGGAAATATGTGGATCATTATAATGATTACAGTGCATTCATAGGTAAAGAAATGGAGGAACTCGATGGAAAGAATATTCGAAACTATGTGGCTCAGTATGATGTCGAAATGCGACCCACATTTATCTACCTTGCGGTAAAAGAAGTACAAATATTCACAGAATTTCCATCAAGTGAGGCAGGGAAAATTGTGCTGATAGACACCATCGGATTGGGGGACACATCTCTAGGCATACGCGAAAAAATGATCCGGACACTGCGGGACGACAGTGATGCGGCCATTCTTGTCCGTTTGCCTGCAGCCAATGGCGATGGAATCAAAGTTGAAGATGATGAACTATATGATTTGATCTGCGAGGCAATGGGGAAAGAAGCATTGAATAAGTGGCTGTTCTTTGCTCTGAATGTTGCCACTTCATTAGGCAATACTAACTCTGGGAATGCAATGGAGAAAGGGCTTAGTGACCGCAAATTAAACTATGCTTTTATTAAAAAAATAGATTGTGGCAGCAAAAGTGAGGTAGAGGAAGGCCTTCTAATCCCAATTCTAGATTATCTATCATCTAATCTGTCGGACGTTGACTCTAATTTGATGGTTGCAGCCAACAGCCAATTTTCCGACTGTTTCCAAAAATACTTCGATCTCTGTGTGAAAGTGAATAATGTGCTGTCCGGGGGCTTTCGCAAAAGCCTTCAGGCTGGAGGATTGTTTGACGAACTATACGAGGACAAACTCGGTTTGGCACGCGAATTGAAGGCATTGATGGACAAATATGCAGACCAAACAGCGAAATGCGAAGTTATCAGCGATAACGTAAAATCCATCATCCGCAACATCGCATCCCATTGTCCCACGCAAGAGGAGATAAGGCATCGTCTTGCCTCCGGTGGCGAAAAAGGGCATGCACCCAACGTGTACCTATACTATGCTGACAACCTACGTGCTGTAATCCGTGACGAATTCGAGGAGATAAAAAAGAGTACCATCGTCAATCTCCAAGACGATTTCAAGAAAGAGGTTTGCGATGTGCTGGGCGATGACAAGGGAGGCCGTATGAAACTAATCCCGACTCTAGGAGAGATACCAGGCAACCCCATTTCGTGGATGGTGGCATTAATGGAAGAAAAGATGTCGGGTTATTCTCTAATTACTGAAGCGATAAGAGACATCACCGAATACCGACTTAATATAGAAGGCCTCTTGGAGTACAAGGTGGACAATGCGTTAGCTTGTCTGGATTACTATCCACAGAACACCAAGTTTGTCATGCCCGATTTCAATGGGATGTCAGATGACGAGATTGTGTTCGAAATTGAACAGACGTTACAAAACGCCATTCCTATTGTTGCAGACGACCTGCTCGAAGGAATTCAAGAGTTGCTGCTTATTCCTTACCATACATTCCGTGCCAGAATACGCAAGTTGAATGACCGGCTTGTGTTCAAGAAAGAAGGTCAGCGGGAGCTGAAAAACTTCTATCGTGAGAATGCCCCTGTCATATGGCCAGACGAGTTCAAAAACGTAGCCAGTAAGGAAATGGCTTGGGGACAATTGAACGATTGCTGTGATGCTTTGAATAGCAAAAGAGCCAAGGAATTGTTTTTTATTAAGATTGACTAGATATGAAACTGTTTGATGACGCCAAAAAAGTAATTGAAGAGGCTGTCGACTCGTTCAAGCAACGGGCGGTGCAGCGAATTCCGATGAAGGTGTGCATGATGGGACCCCGTGCCGTGGGAAAGACATCCATTCTCACGGCTATTTTCAGTGACACACAAGAGAATCTTGGCCTTGCCACTAATCTTTTGCTTAGGGCTGAGGGGGATACCCTTGCAGAGTTGACTGACAAAAAGCACCAGTTGAATGCCATCTTCGCCAACCAAGAGCAAATCACAGACAAACCTGCAGCAGGCCTTGCAGCCACTTCATCGGTGAATACATTTGACTTCGCATTTGGTTTGAAGGGCAAAGAGCCTCGCATAGATTTGGAAATAAAGGATTTTCCAGGTGAGTACGTGCTTGACCGCCCAAATGAGGTAATTAATTTTATCAACGACTCCACGGCAGTATTTATAGCTATCGATACGCCTCACTTGATGGAAAACGACATGATATTCTGCGAGTTAAAAAACCGTCCCTCGGTAATAACGGACTTCTTCAAGAAACAAAGTTTAACTGGAGAAAAACTGGTGTTACTTGTTCCATTGAAATGTGAAAGGTATTTCTTCGAGAACCGTATGGACGAGGTGCTCGCAAAGGTGGAAGCAGTGTACTCGGAACTTATCGCATTGTTAAAAAAGAGTGATATGGTGTCATGTGCTGTAACGCCAATCCTTACCTTGGGTGATGTAGAGTTCTCTCAGTTCAAAAAGACTTTGTTGGGGAAAGTGGCGTTGACCGATAACGGATATCCAGAAGAAACTATCTACAGATTCCGTGGAGACAATCCGCGCTATAATCCGGCTTTTTGTGTTCAACCTCTTTATTATATGCTCTCTTTCTTGGCCGCGCAGTATGAGCGCAGAAAGAAGGATAGAAGTATCATTGACAAGGTGTTCGCATCCATCTACAGTCTTTTCGATAGTGATGAGGCCTTGTTCAACGAGATACTCCAGATGGAAAAATACAGAAAAACCGAACTGCCAGGATACAAGGTAGAGTGTGGAGCAAACCTATTTAAATATTGCAAATAACCTTTAAACTTAAAAAAATGGCACATAAAATATTAATGCTTGGTGGAAGACGCAGTGGTAAATCATCCATTCTGGCTTCCATAGTGTATGCACTTGACCAAAATACCGAGTTGTTTTCCATTACTGACCAGACTGTATATTCACAGAATGATGTGTCTCTGAACGCTAAGCGGATCGAGATTGACAACTACCTCAAACAACGGAGGAATATGGGGCGAAACAGTCACTTCCTAGTCGACATGACACCCACGTTGAAAGAGGGTCATTACAACTTGAAATCACAAATCAAAGGTGCCTCGGATGTATATTTTGAGTTTGTGGATGTGCAGGGGGAGTCAATGGAGGTCACCAGTTCCTATCACAGTAGGGTGAAGGAGCTGGTTTCGCAAAGTGATGTCTTTGTGGTGGCAATCGACACACCCTACCTGATGCAGGACATCAACGAGAATATCAACACGGTGTGGAATCGTACAGAGGAGATTACAAGTCTGTTGGCCAACATCAAGATATCGAACGAGGAAATAGACCGCAAACTCATCATTCTGTGTCCTGTAAAATGTGAAAAATGGACACAGAGCGGACAGAGCGATGATGTTACAAACAGGGTCTGTCAGGCATACAAAAAACTCATCAATACCTGGGCAACCCATAATGCAGTAGATATATGGGTAATGCCTATCGAAACAGCCGGAGGCATTGTCCATTCCAAATTGTTGGATGGATACCGATTGTTCCGCAATGACCGCGACCGCACAGGCGAACTATGCTCTAAAAACGAAATGACTGGTCAGATAATGCTAAAAAACGGCGAGATTTTAACTCCTGCATCAGTTAGTATGGTAGAACATGAACCCGACAAGAGCCTCAAGTATGACTACACCCAAATTCCTCTTTCTTGGTATGTGGTCAATGGCAAAGGATTTGCTCCTGCAAGATGTGAGCAGCCGGCCTTGCATATCTTCCGTTTTTTGGTCAAGAAAGAAGAGAAGGCCGTCCTATACGAACAACAGGCAGTCAACAGTGAACCTTGGTGGTCTCGCTGGTGGAAAAAACTATGGGCTCCTCCTTTTGACAGATACCTTGCTGCTTATAGCCAACTGATCAATAAACTGGAAGATTGCCACATGATAAAGACAAGTGGGGACGGATTCAAGAAAATATGAGAATTAATCCAATTAAAGCATTAATGACATGATAAGATATTATTGCCAATATTCCTATGGAGGATTTAAGACATTCCGCATTGAAGGCAACACAAATGAGGAACTGACGCAAGTGGTGTCTGCTGAGAACAACTATGGTTTTCCGCCGTTAGCAGACCTGTATTTCAATCAAGGTGGCGTGAAAATGCTCTATCGTTATCTGGACGAGAAAACGATATCCCTTCTTGTAAAGGAGATACCAGGACATGGACTTGATACCGATAATCGCCCCATCAGTTGCGCTATTCAGTTCATAGGAGATACAGAAGACCGAGAGATGATGGACAGGCTTACCATCAGAATTGCTAACAATTTGGAAAAGTTTGAGAGCGATTTTGCTGATATGTTCGACCTTCGCGGCGGGTTGCATTTTGATGGTGACAAGTTGGCTGCCATAGTAGAACAATGTAAGACGCCTTGCGACTATGAGGGTGACTCAAAACTGCTGCATATACGCGGACGAGAAGGTTCTATGCTATTCTTCGTTCCCATGTCGGAAAACTTTGGGTCTGACGAGAAGGTTACATCAAAGGTTATTAATGAATTACAACTTCCTGAAGAAGTACGAGAAGCAGACCGGAGGATGACAATTATTGAATTGAAAAAGGTGCAAGGGTTTGTAAAACCAATACCTAAAGCTGAAAAAAGAACAGAGAAGACTGATGATGTTGAATCCGTTGCTTCTAGAATGAGGGATTTGGAGGATGAGAACTCGCACTTACGTTCTGCTGCGGTAGAAGCCACTTCTGAACTTGTCTCTACAAAAGAGGCTTTGTCGAGATGGAAGAGGATGGTCTGGGTAATAGGGACTATTATCTGTTTGTTTCTATTCATCCTTGTCATAACAAAATGTTACACTTTTGTATGGATAATACTCCTGTTAGCAACAATCTACTTCGGATACAAAACATATAAACTCTTTATGTCATGAAACAGACTCTACTCAATCTACAATCCAAAGAATACGAACATCCTTTTGACAAGGCTGCATTAGAAACCTTGCGGAAGGTGCCAGGATTTGACTCTGTGGTAAATTATGTTCTTAACTGGACAACAATACGCTGGCATGTGATAGGACTTTGTGGTAGTAATTTTCATGTTACGAAAGAATCCTGTCCTGAACTATATAACCTGATTCGTGAAACAATCGAGACGCTGGACATTGATCGCTTGCCCGAGATATACACTATATGGTCGTATGGAGTCAATGCATACACCACAGGATACAAAGAAAACACTATAATGGTGATACACACAGGTGCTGTCGACTTAATGACTGACCCTGAACTGAAATTCATTGTCGGTCATGAGGCTGGCCACATCAAATCCGGACACGTCCTTTATCATGTTATGGTTGACTTTTTCTCACAAATAATATCAGACACTATGCTTGCTGGAAAGTTGGCCATACCTCTACAACTGGCTCTGTTTTACTGGTACCGTATGTCAGAATTCACTGCAGACCGTGCTGGGCTACTCGCCTGTCAAGATTTGGACGCAGCACTGAGTGCAATTATGAAAATGGCAGGAATACCCAAACGCTTTTTTGACACAACTAAACCTCAATTATTTGCAAAACAAGCTGAGGAATTTATGTCTAAATATGGCGGTTCTATTAACAGCGTTATTCGAAACATATCCATCCTCGATGATAGCCACCCATGGACTGTTATGCGAGCATATGAACTAATTAAGTGGGTTGAAAGTGGAGAGTATGACCGTCTGCTGTCAGAACATGCTGGGAAGGTATGCCCGATATGCAAGCAGAATATTGATAGGAATGCTATGATATGCCCGATATGCAACCATACATTTTGACTTTGTTGATTCTTAATCTTCAATGCTTTCAACCACCCTACAACTACAAATAATAACATGGAAACTTCGTTAAGAATTCTCCCCAAAAATGCCTTTTTGGGTCCATTAAATGGTAATTGTCAACATGAGATGACAGAACTGGCTATTTCTGCCAGTGAAATAACCCTGCTGGAAAAAAAGGCGCAAGGTATAAAACGTGCCAAAAGTGTCAATGTGCCTCCTCAGGGAAGAAAACTATGTGCCACAAGACACGGATGTCAAGGAGCAACAGACTGTAACTACTGCTATGGTGATTATCCGGGTTGAAAATGGACTCAACTGTTTTTTATAAAAAAAGTTGTGATGAATCCGTTGGTCTATTGATGACTTATCGGTGCAACCTTAATTGCAAATACTGCTATATCCACACAAAGCAGAAGAAAAATATGTCATTAGAAATGGCTCAGTCTATTCTTAAGCCATTTCTAGTTAAACACGGAGGTCAACTAGAAATTACCTTTATGGGAGGTGAGACACTTTTGGCCTTTGACGTTATTCGTCCACTTGTGGAATGGGTGAAAGCAGGCAATTGGAATCGGAAATATCGGTTTTTTGGCAGCACAAATGGCACATTATTGACCCCTGCGATTATGGATTGGCTTAGATCAAACAAAGATACCGTAACACTTGGTCTTAGTTATGATGGCCTGCCATATACACAAATGCACAATCGAGGTAATGATAATATTGATATTGATTTCTTTATTAAGACTTGGCCTAAACAACCAATTCAAATGACTATCAACACCGACTCTGTCAGTCGAATGGCAGATGGTGTAATTTACTTGTTAAAGAAAGGAGCAATGGTCCACCCCAACGTGGCATTCGAACAGGAGGAGTGGCCAGATGACATGATTGTCGAATATGGAAGACAATTATATAAACTGGCACTATATTACAACAGCCATCCTGGCTTGCCCTCCATTACTCCTTTTATTCACGATTTGAATGAATACGCAAACAATATAGGTCACACTAGAACTCAATACGAAATATGTGGGGCTGGCAATGGCTTTCAAGTTTTTGATGTTGATGGCCAAACATATCCTTGTCATATCTTGTCACCATTAGTACTCCGTGGAGAGAAACTACAATGCATAAAAGAAGGTTTGATTACCCAAACAACTGATTTCTCCGACATGGAATGTGCGAATTGTCCCTACGCAGTATCATGCCCTACTTGCATTGCCTGTAATTATCTTTACAGAGGGAGCCTCAATAAAAGAGACAAAACGCATTGCAAAATCATGAAGACAGAGGTACTGGCATTTATGAAGAAGGAAACACTGAGACTTACTAACAAAGAAAAGTTCTCTCCTGAGGATGCAACCCAGGTGGATTTAATAAAGAAAATAATCGAATACATTAATAGCAATCGACAACGATACATTATCAATTGCTATCATTAAATGCTAGCTACTATATACTGCTAATCGATTACTCTGTAATATATACTCTAAAAGGAACTACTCAGTGTACTTATCAGGTTTTAAACTATTTATTTCACTATCTAGAAATTACTGAATCATATTAACCTCTAACTATAAACATTAGGTGTAATGGACAATAATAATGGTTTATTCTTTCATTGAGTAATACCCTTTTATCCCTCAAAAAAACCATAACCAATTAGTTACACTCGGCTTTTTGAAATCGCCCCATCTTTCTAAATATCTCCAAAACCTTTAATATGCCATAACTAATTATATTTGTGTTAATTATATGGTTCAAACCATCATATTTGTCCATTACGTTAAACATTATTTTTAGCAGTGTAGAGTTAAATATTCCACTAATAATCAGCATAGCAAAGGAAATCGACCATGAGACTATTGGCAACAATCAGTCACAATATAGGTAATATTACACTTTTTTGAGAAAAATTGTTGCGGAATCGAAAATAAGTTGTATCTTTGCAAATCCTTTCGACCGAGAGTAATCTTGGCAACGGGCTGTAAATCAGGAGAGGTGCCGGAGTGGTCGATCGGGGCGGTCTCGAAAACCGTTGACCAGCTTGCTGGTCCCAGGGTTCGAATCCCTGCCTCTCCGCTTGGAGGAAAAGGATGGCTCACAGAACACGTGCCATCCTTTTTGTTTTTTCAATGGTTTATTTGTCCTTTACTATTTCAGGTAAGAATTAACCCCAATCGGTCATTAGACCGACATTGGGTCATAACGTCCTCATTTCAAGCTCTATTTATGCCATAGCGGCATTTCTTTCGGCATATGGGCAGCTTCCCTGTCTTGACATAGCCCGCTACGCCTGCGACAGTGATGCTGCCCATATGCTCGAAACAAATACTTGTCTGACACCAATTCTATCGGCCGATTTGGGATTAACAAAGAGGGTGCCTTTATGGGACACCCTCTCGGTAGGGTACTGAGGAAAGAACTCAGAGGCGGCTTTCGACGACAGACCAGTCAACAATCTGCCACAGTGCAGCAAGATAGTCGGGACGGCGGTTCTGATAGTCGAGGTAGTAGGCATGCTCCCATACGTCGAAAGTGAGCAGGGGGGTGAGACCTTGGGTGACGGGGTTCTCGGCATTCTTCTGCTGGGTGATGACGAGGTGACCGTCTTTGTCTGCACTGAGCCAAACCCAGCCGCTGCCGAAGAGGGTGGCCCCTTTTTGTTCGAATTCTTTCTTGAAGTCCTCAACAGAGCCGAAATTCTTTTCGAGAAGGGCCTTGAAGGCTGGACTCATAGGCTTGGGCGCGGGCGAGAACTGCTCGAAATAGAGGGTGTGGTTAAGCACCTGGCCTGCATTGTTGAAGAGGCCGCCCTCGGCTTTGCGTACCACCTCGGCAAGAGGCAGGTTCTCCAAGCCGCTGCCGGGGAGCATCTTGTTGAGGTTGTCGACATAGGCCTTGAGGTGCTTGCCGTGGTGGAAGGAGAGGGTTTGGGTGCTGATTGTCTGGCCAAGGGCCTCATAGGGTAGGTCCATCATGGCGAACTGTCCGTTGGTTGGGATAATTTCTTTCATAGTTGTTGGGGTATTAATACAATTTCTGGCTGCAAAGATAAGAAGAAATTCGGACATAATGAAAAAAGTGAAAGGTGAAAAGAGAAAAGTGATGCTGCCGCCCCTCTAATCACTATTTACCAAACACTCTTCACTTTTTTTGCCATATTGCGATTTTTTTGTATCTTTGCAGCCTCGTTTGAGGCAAAAGACATACAGACAATTAAAAAAGAGATGATATGGACAAGATAATCACATTCCTTAACGACTGCGTGTGGAGCTGGCCGCTGGTGGGGCTCTGTTTGGCCGCAGCCATTTATTTTTCGGTTGGCACCCGGTTTGTGCAGGTGCGGCATCTGGGCGAGATGGTGCGGCTGCTGTTCCACAACGACAAGAACAAGAAAGTGGGCATCTCCTCTTTTCAGGCCTTTGCCTTAGCCCTTTCGGGACGCGTGGGCACAGGCAATATAGTGGGCGTGGCCCTGGCCATTGGCTTTGGCGGG
>Ga0247611_10007494_pt1 | contig 13696 bp, 19 predicted proteins | sample 177DNAGHGhighgp2_FD_192422 | JGI IMG/M metagenome (GOLD analysis project Ga0247611, IMG submission 192422) | Sheep rumen microbial communities from Palmerston North, Manawatu-Wanganui, New Zealand - 1770 DNA GHGhigh gp2 | ecosystem: Host-associated > Mammals > Digestive system > Stomach > Rumen...
GTTCTCCTACTCTGCTGCATAAAAGGGATAGGCGGGGGCTTCTCCCGCTCCCTCGCTATGCCGTCTATTTGCCCCGTACAGCCGTTTTAATAGCATAGTGGCATATTTCTACCCTTAATGCCTTAAAACGCCGCTACGGGCTTTCTGTGGCTTCATTTCTTCAAGTAGTGCGGTTAATTCTGCTGCCGCTCCCTTAAAGTCGTTAATTTCTCTGCCCTCTTTCACTCGTTCTATGCTGCCGTCGTCTGCAAAGTATGTCTTGTTATATTTCTGCATATGCTCTCTGTTGTGGCAATCCTGGCATAGTGCTTCAAGGTTCGCCCAATTAAGCGTTATGGTAGGATCGTTTATATTTTGGGGCGTTAAGTAGGTCTTGTGGTGGCAGATCACGGCAACGCCGCCGCAACGTTCACATATATAATTACGGCTCTGCATATAACCACGGCTACAGCTGCGCCACGCCTTGCCCTTATAAAACGCCCTTGCAAACTCTCTCATTATGCCCCCTGGTTCGGCTGTGGCTGTGTCCTGGCTTTTAAGGTAATAGCCTTTAATAAGCTGTCTATTGTCCTGTTTAGCTTCTCGTCGTCTGCGTGGTCGCTGTAATACCAAAGCATAAGAATAAAGCCGCTTACGGTCTTTACAAGGGGTTCTGCTGCCTGGTTCGCTTCTGTAAGTCCTGTTGTAAGCTCAATATAGCCAGGAAGTGCAGCAAGTAAGCTGTTTATAATATCGTCGTTGTAGTCTACGTCTACCCTTAAAATGTCTTTAGCTTCTTGTAGTGTCATTGTTTGCGCCCTCTCTTTCTCCCTCTGTAGCTGGGTAATGCTTCATAATGTCGGGCTTTTTAAGCCAGGCAATGTTAAAGTGTGCGTAAGCCAGGTGGCTTAACTCTGCTGCGTGCGCTTCTTCTATAAGCTGCTTTTCTTCCTCGGTCTTTGCCTGGGCGTGCATTTTCTTTAAAAGCCTTATAGTGCGCTTGCTGCTGGTTCTCATTTTCTCCAGGCAGCGTTTATAGTGTGATCTGTTTATATAGGCTGTGCCGTCGATCTCGTACATAGTCCTTACCTCGCTTTTAAAAATAGGGCGCAAGGCTTCAAGCCCTACGCCCATTGTAATTACGGTTGCTGTTTACGGCTCGGGTTCTGTCGTTACGGTTATTTCTACCTCTGTGCTGTCGCTTAAGGTAGCAACGCCGCCCGTTATAGCTCCCTCGGACGTATAAAGGGTTATAGCGGTTATGCTTGCCCCGTCGTCGCCTTTCTCGCCGTTAATGTTAAAGTTTTCGGCAATGCTGTTTAATACCTCGTCGGTAGTATTGCCGCTGGGTTCTGTGCCGCCTGTGCTGCACTTCTTACCCAGGTTTTTAAGTGCTTCAAGGGTTCTGCCCATAATGCGCACCCCCTTTACTCTGTAGCCTTATACAGCTTTACAAAAGCGTCTGCTACGATCGGCTTACAATCGGCAATAGCCATAGCTCTATAATCAATTAAGCCCTTTCTAAAGCCGCTGTCCTTGCTGGTCTCAATTACGATACCCTCGGGCATATTGTAGCCCATATACTTTGCAAAGTTACCCAGGTAAATTACGTTGTCGTCGATATAATCATCTATTACAACGTCAAAGCCTAAAATGCGCCCTACGTCGCCCGCTTTAGCTTCTCCCAGGGTCTTTGCTACAAAGATCGGCTGTGCGTTGCTGTCGCTCATAGTAAAGAACACATTGTAAAGTGTCTTGTTATTCATAGCCAGCTTTGCGCCCTGTGCGTATCCTCTCTTAAGAAGTGATACAAAGCTGATTACGTCGTTGTAAGTGATCGGTTTATTTGCTGCCACTTCTACGGCGTTCTGCGTAGCTCCAGCGGTCTTAACCCAGGTTATGCCGCTCTCAATTCCTGTACCCTGTCCGCTGCCTGTACCGTTTACAAGTGCGTCTGCGATACACTCCATAACGCAAGCGGTAAGCTCGTCTACAAGGTAGCTTTCAAAAGCCGAAATGCTCATTTTGCGCACCTTTGCAGAAATGCTAAAGATCTTAATAATCTCGTAGCCGTCAAAAGTGATATTTGTTACGGTTGCCTTTTCTGTGTCTACAGCTGCGCCCTCTGTATGCCAGCTTGCCTTGCTGCCAGGTGTTCCGACAGGAATAGCAATTTTTGTAGGAACGTTAAACGCTCTACACTCGCCCATTAAGCCGCCCATTGTACGGGCTTTCTTAATGATCTCGTTAAGCATTGTGGTAGGAAGTACAGCCGCTGCGTTTGTGCTGGTGTTGTAGTCGTCGTTGCGCTTCTCTGCTTCTTTCATACCGACGTTAAAAGCGTCTTTCTCAACGTCGTTAAGCTGCTGCCCTACAAGGGTCTTAAGAAAAGCGTTTCTATACTCTTTTGTGTCGTAAACGGTTTCAGCGTCAAAAGTAGGCTTTGCGCCCTGGCTCTGTCCTGTAATAAGGTTCATAGCTGCGCCCCTGGTCTCGTGCTTCTTGTCTGCCAGGTTCTCTTTAGCTTCTTTAATGCCCATAAGCTCAATATTAAGGGCGTTAATGTCTACGTTAGCGTCACGCTCAATAAGCCCCTTAATCTCTGCCGCTCTCTGCTCCAGCTGATCTGCTGTATAGTCCTTGTAAAAGTTAAATGCTTCTGCAATAGTTTTAAACTTCATAGTTTTATACCTCGTCTTTCATAATAATTTGATTACATAGCCTTTTAAGGTTCTGTCTTGCCTTATACTTGTTAAGGCTGTCTGTTTGTGCGTTCCTGGCTTCTACGCTCGTTTGCGGGTAAGCTGGGAACGGTACAACGCTGCACTCGTACAGCTTCGCTATTTTGTGAATTGTACGGGTGTTTGTCGCCGGGTCGTATTCGTCGCCGCCCTCGGGAACGGTAAAAGCAAAGCTACAGCCGCTTAAGTCTCCCCGCTTTACAGCTTCGTAAACTTCCCTTGCGCTCTCTGTGTTCGGTAATGTCGCCTTAAACTCAAGCCCTACCGTGCTTGCTTTTAGCTCCATTGTTTTAGGTGTCCTGGCAAGCGGTACTTTGTTTGCGTCGTGGTTGTAGAATAAATGCACGTCGCTTAAGTCCGTCTGATCCAGCGCACCCGCTCTTATAATTTCCGTGTAGCTGCCGCTCACGTCGTTAATTATTGTGGGCGTATCGAACACAATAGCCACGCCCTCTAAAACAAGGTCTTTTGCGTCTGCTGCCGCTGCCGCTGTCCTTATCTCTGCAAGTCTGATTTCTTTCATACAGCTATGCCCCCTTTTCTTGTGGGTTTATTAAAGATATATGTTATTCTGTCGGGTTTACTCGCTTTACTCTGTAAACTCTGTTTACAATCGCAGCTTTCGCCCACGTCAAGGGCGCACCCGCAAAACTCGCATATTTTGTAATCACTTCTTTTGTGTCTCTTGTTCATTTTTCCGTCCTCATATTCCAGGCTTGTAAAGCTCTTTCGCAAGGTTCGCTTTGCCACTCGTCGGCGGCTGGGTCGTCCGTGCTGCAAGTCGTCTTTCCTGTAGCCCCGCATATATCGCACTTAACAAAAATAAAATAGCTGCGTGTCTTGTAGCTGTAGCTGCTATTAAGCCAGGCTACGCCGCCACAATGCGGGCAAGGTTTTATTTTTTCTTTGCTCATACGCTTAAACCTCTTTATTATCCAGGTTGCCTAAAGCTCTTTTAAGCTGGTAATCGGCTGCTATGCTCTGATCTATAAAATCAAGTTTTTGTAGCCGCTTGTCGCCGTCCTTTACACTCGGCAAGTTAAGTATTTCTAAAGCCTGGTTTACAGTAAGCAAGCCCATAGGCATAAGCTCTTTAATAAGCTGCACTTTTGTAGCATTGCTGGTAAACTGTAGCCGCCCGCTGTCGAACACAATAGCATTGCCGTAAGCCTGTTCACGGTCGTTAAAAATCTTTCTTGTAAACTCCATACCCAGGGCAACGGCTATAGGCTCTATTACGCTTTCGTAAAATGCCGCAAAAGTGTTTTCATCGTAAGAACTGTTTACAATGCTTTCACTTATACCCAGGTAGTTATATATTTTTTCTCTTGTCGCCTTGCTCTGATCTGCGTTTATCATTGCTGGCTTGCTGTCTATAGGCGTGTACTCGGTTTTCTGATCTGTAGCCACTACGCCGCCGTCGTTATTCATAGCCAGGTAATCTTGCATAAAGGCTTCTTTCTCTTTTTTGAGTAAGTCGGGTGCCATTATCTGCGTATAGTGCAATATACCTCTTATGCTTGCGCCCGCTTTAATAGCGTTTATAATGCCCTCGTTTTCTGTGTGCGCCAGCTCCAGGGCGGGCGTAAGTGCGGCGTTGTCGTCGCCTAAAAGCCCGTTGTTATTAAAGTTTCTGCGCAAGTGTATAAGATCACTATAAGGCAGCGTTACGGCTGCGCCGCTCTCCAGGGTAAACCGACAGTAAAGGCGGTTAAGCCCGTCGCTCATAAACTGTACATAGCTGCACGTAATAGGGTAAATGCCTGTTACGTCGCCCCTTTCGTCACGCTCCAGCAAAGCAAAGCTGTTGTTATACAGGTAATAACGTGTTGTAAGTTTATACAGGAAGTCGTAAGCGTTCATATAAGGGTTAGGCTGCACCTGTAAAAGCCTGTTTAGCTTACAATTTCCCTCTTTGGTTCTGTGATCCTCATAATTTATAACGTGGCTGCCTTTTAGCTTTCCGCAATTCCTGGCTATAGCGTCTACCGCTCCCCTGTAAATATCATTGCTGTAAGCGTCGCCGCTCCAGGTTGTAAAGCTGCCCTGTTCATTTACAAGGGCTGTAGCACTTTTAGGGGTTGCCACGTTCTTTTTAAATATCTTGTCAAAAACGCTCATTACGTCGCCCCTTTCGGGTTTATTATTTACTATGTTTACATAGTTTACTACGCTTACAATTATATACTTTCTTTCTTAAATAGTCAAGTAAACAACGTTTACACCGTACACAAAGAAAAAGCCCGCCTACATTTCTGCGGGCGGGTCTCTCTGATCCTGGTTATTTAATTAAAGGGTAAGTCCATATTGTCGTCTATCGGTAAGAAGTCCGTTGCTGCTTCTACGGCTTTCGGGTTGTAGGTATTGTCTTTCTCAAAGTGATTAAATAATGAGTAGTAAATAAAGCCCACCTTGCCGCCTGTGCGTCCGTTGCGGTTCTTCAGTATTACGGCTTCAATCTCTCGCCGCTCGGATCGTTTGCAGCGTTTTACGGTCTCTGTGTTCTCTTTCTGTATGGTAGCCGTTGCGCCTGGTTTCATACCTTGCGGCTGCAATGCTATTAAAACGTCGCTGCCGTATTCTATTGCGCCACTTTCCTTAAATGCAGCCATATTTACTTCACTTGCGTAATTGTCACGGTTAAAGCTGCTTATGCCTATTACAGGCGTTTTAAAGTCTCTGCTGATCCTCTTAAGCTCCAGCACGGCTTTATCTGTGTTTTGCTTGTCGCTGGCTCTTACGTCGTGCGGGGCTAAAATCTGCAAGTAATCTATGCACACTATAGGCGTGCGCCCTGTAAGCTCTATATGCTCTTTTATGGTCTCTCTGATCTCGTTTACGCCTATATCTCCTATGCCCTCATAAATAAGCATATTATCGGCGTAAGTGCTGTATTTCTCTATAGCTGCTTTAATAAGCTGCTTTTCGTCGTCACTGTAGGAAGTATAGCGGCTTGTCGTTGTAATGCCCCTGGCTGTCTTTGCATTGTACGCCTTGCCGTCGCAAAGCTGGTAAGTATAGCGGCTTATTGTCTTGCTCATTATCTCGGCTGCTGCCATTTCAAGCGAAAAGTAAAGCACGTCTTGCCCGCTGGCTGCTATCTGATCTGCAATTTGTAAAAGCAAGGTTGTTTTACCCAGGCTGCTTATAGCTCCCAGGATATACAAGCCAGGATATAAGCCCCCGTCTAATTCTGCGTCAAGCTCTGCAAAGCCTGTAGGCGTGTAAACCGTGCTTGCGCCGTCCTTAATGCCGTCTATAAAGTCTTTAAGCCTATTTGCTGCGCTGGCGGCGTTGTGGGCTTCTATGCGCTCTGCTTTCTCTGCGTTCTCTCTGCGTTCGATCTCGGCAATATTAAAGGCTATGTCTTTCTGTAGCTGCTCCAGGTTGCCCCGTAAGAAGTCGTTTGCGTCCTTTCTCTGATCCTCGGGGTAAGCGTCCAGCGTGTAAGCCGCTGCAAAGTACTTAACCCCGGTACACTCTGCCAGGTTTTCTAAAGCCTTTGCCGTCGCTTCTTTTCCTGGTTCGTCGCTGTCAAAGCTCAATATAAGCACGCTGGTAGGCTCTTTTGCCTTTATCTGCTCTATAAGTTTGCTGCTGCCTGTGCCGCCTAAAGCTATTGCCGTGCAGCTCCCGCCACCCGCTGCCATAATGCTTATAGCGTCTATAGGGCTTTCACATACAAAGCAAGGTAAGCCGCTGTAAAGGGCTGCCCTGTTGTAAACGGGTTCTGTTGTGCCTTTTGGCTTTCTAAACTCTTTGCCCGCTGTCGTGCGGGTTATGTAGTAGTTGCCGTGCTGATCGTATGGTATTACTATTGCGCTGATCTTTTCATCATAACCCAGGTTAAAGCGGTCTATGATCTCTTTTGTAAAGCCACGGCTCTTAAAGTAGTCTGTTTTGTCTGCTGCCAGGTGGCAAGCCTTTATATAGTCTGCGTAATTCGTTGCGGGCGGTTCTTCTTTCCTGGGTTCTGCTTTCGGCTTTGCTGGGTGCAGATCAACGCCGCAAAAGTCCGCTGCTCTCTCCAGCTGGTCTTTAAAGTCTGCTATGCCCTCGTGCAGCCCTATAAGGCTAAAAATGTCGCCGCCCTGGTTGCAAGAAAAGCAATGCCAGGTTTTGCCGTCGGATCGGATAGAAAAAGCCCCGTTGCTATTTCTGCCGCCGTGCTGTCCGCTGCCACATAAAGGGCATTTATACATATTGCGCCCCGCTTTGCGGTCTGCTTCGGTTATGCTTCGCACGTAAGAAGTAAGTTGCTCTCTGATCCGTTCTTTTGTAAAATCGTCTGCCATATTAAAAACCTCTTTTCGTTTAGTGTAGTGTTACGCCGTTTTTTGTAAGTGTAAAAGGCGGGTGGCGGCTTGTAAAGTAAGCCGCCCGCTCGGTACTTAAATACTAAAGTATTAAAGTATTAGGATAGATTTTGTAGCCCGAAACGCCCTATATACAAGGGTTTGTGGTTTTGTCCTTGTAACACTTCGGCGCATAATGCGTAACACTTCGGCGCATAATGCGTAACACTTCGGCGCATAATGCGTAACACTTCGGCGCATAAAGTTTACATAGTTTACGTTGTTTACTTCTCTGTTTTTTTACCATTATGCGGAAAAGCTATTACAAGGTTTTCAAGCTCTGTTTCGTTCGGTAAGTAGGCGGGGTCTTTCGGATCGGGTAGCACTATACCGTCGTAAACTTCTGCCAGGCGGGTTTTACTTCTTAAAAGCTCCCAGGTTTTGGAAAAGTTGCGCTTAAGTAATTGCCGCTTGTTTTTGCTGTACTCCAGGCGTTCTTGTAATTGCGGGTTACGTTCTATAAGCGTGCTGGCTTTTATCCTGGGTATATTGTCGCCCGCCGTTTCTATGAGCTGCACAATTATAAAAACGTTCTCTACAGCTTCTTTGTTACGCTCGGCGTTTATGTCTGATAGGATCAAGTAAGAATGTGTAGCCAGGCGTAAAGGTTCGCCGCTCGCTTTAAGTTTCGGTCTGTTGTTCTTGTCTCGCCTTATTGCCACGTCGTAAACTGTGCTTATTAAGTAATTCATATAAGGGCTTGAAAAAGTAATAGTGTTCTTTCTCGGGTCGTAATATTCAAAGTTTAATACCTGGTAATAGGCTGTGTCTGTTTTGCCGTTTGGTTTTACAACTTTCATTACGCCTACAATGTTATGAAAACTTTGTACAGCGTTTATAATTCTTTCGGTTTTCTCTTTGTTTAGGTTTCTTTGCTGTCCTAAAACCTCTGCCAGGTCGGGAATGTAAAGCGTTATAAAGTCCTTAAGCTCTTTGCACTTTGTACGCTCAAACTGTTGTAAAACAATGCTGTAAAAAATGCGTAAAAAGGGTAGGTCTATACTTTCTATGCCCTCTTTGGTCTTAAGGTTCTGTAGCTCTACTTCGCTGATCTCTTGCATACGTTCGTTTGTATCAAAGTACAGCTTGCCGCCCTTAAACTTAAGCCCGTCTGTACTCGTAAAAGGCTGCAAGTAGGCGTTGCCCTCTTGGTATAGGCTCATAGAATACTTGAAACGCTCAAACGTCGGCATTGCAATAGATGTAGGCAGCTTGTTAATAGCTCCAGCTTTTCTTGCGTCGCTGCTGGTTCTTCGTTTTTCGACTTTTGCCAGCTGCTCTATATCGTCTTTATAGGTCTGCTGCAAAGTACCGCTTACAAACTCGGCAAGCTCTGCTATTTCCTCGGGGTCGTACTCGTCCAGCTGCCCCGCTTTACGATCCTTAAGGAATTGCGCCACATATACCCTAAAGGCTTCTTGCTCTGTTAAAGGCTCGCCCTTTTTGCGCTCTGTTTCTTCCAGGGCGGCTTTTAAGCGTGGGTTTTCTTTCATTCTTTCGCCCTCTTTCTCGGTTTCCTGGTCTTTTCCCAGGCTGCCAGCTGTTCGGGTGTAATAATATAGGTTGTGCCTATTTTCGTTGCTTCAAGCTGTTTACGAAAAATAAATTGTCTTATTGTACCCTCTTTAAGCCCGTATTTTTCTGCTACTTCTTTCGTTGTAAAAAAGTCTTTTTTCATATTGCGCCCCCTTAATCTCTATGCGGTAAAAGCGGCTCGTTGCTCGGATCGTCGTTGTAATCGTCTATAAAGGTGTCTACCATAAGCGTTACGGCTTCTTTAATGCTTATGCGCTTTGTGTAGGCATAGTCCTTTATTTTGTCTATGGTCTCTTGCTCCATACGGAACGAAACGACGTTATAGTTTTTGGCTCTCGTCTGCGCTTTCGCCTGGGCTTTCTTATCAACCTCTGCGGGCTGCTGCGTCTGATCCTCTGCTTTTCCCATTACTCTATTAAAAGTGTCGTTAAAGTTTTTCTTTGCCATTGTTACTTAATCCTTTCTATGATCTCGTCGGTAAGCTCTGCGTACTGTATAGCCCCTTTTGCTTTCGGGTCGTACTCGTAAATATCCTGGCTAAAGGCTGGGGCTTCTGCCAGCGTTACATTATTGCTTATTGTGGTTTTAAAGGTCTTGCCTGGGTTCTCTGCTTCTACACGTTCGTAAACTTGCTTATCAAGGTTTTTTCTGCTGTCGTACATAGTGAAAACATAGCCCAAAACCTCTAAAGCTGGGTTTATGCGCTTCTTTACAAGGTCTACCGTGTTTTGCAGCTGTACAATGCCGTTAAGCGGTAAAAACTGTGCCTGTAAAGGGATAATAACGCCGTTGCTGGCTGCCAGGCTCATTACAGTAAACAGGCTTAAGGCGGGCGGGCAATCAAGTAAAACAAAGTCGTAAGCGTCCTTAAGCTGGCTTATTACGTTTGTTTTTATAAGCTGCTCTGCGCCCACTTCTTTTACAAGCTCCATTTCTGCCCCGCTCTGTCGCAGATCGGTAGGTAATACGCTGTAATTATTGTGTACTTGTATTACGTCGTTTACGTCGGCAGCTCCCTTTAATACCTCGTAAAGCGTGTTGTCGCCCGTTTCTATGCCTGTGCTGGTCGTTAAGCTGCCTTGCGGGTCTATGTCTACCAAAAGCACTTTATAGCCCTTATTTGCCAGGCAAGCCCCTACGTTTATGCAAGTAGTAGTTTTGCCCGTGCCGCCTTTCTGATTTATAAAGCTGATAATATTCATACTTTAGCCGCCCCCTGTCTCTTGCCTATACGGTTGCCTACAGCCAGCCCCATTAAATAGGCGTTGTGCATAGCTTCCATTTTGCCTTGCTCTGTTTCTTCCAGGTGCTTAAAGTCAAGGCAAGTAAGCATAGCTGCTCTTGCGTGCTTCTCGTAAAGTTTTCTGCCCTCTGCAATAGTCTTTTCAACGTTTCTCATAGTTTTAGCCCTCGCTTTCTTTTATTTGCTTGTAGCTGTCACGTACAGCCCTTAATAACTTTATTTTCTCGTCTGCTGATCCTGGCTTTTTCTCGTTCTCTGCCTTAAGGGTGGCGTAAACGCTGTTAAGGTAAGCTATAAACGGGTCTGCGTCGCCCTGTATTTTCTCAAGCTCTGCCATATACCTTTTAAGCTCTGCTATGCCCTCTTTTAGGGGCTGCGCCTTGTCGCCGTAAGTTTCTTTGTAGCTGTCATAATATACGGCTATTTCTGCTTGTGCTTCTTCTACGTCTAATTTGTCGTCGGGGTCGTCGCTGTCGCCGTAAAGCTCAATTACTCGGATATTTTCGGCTATGATCTTTAAAAAGCCGCCGTCAATTAAGCTCTTAATAAAAGTGTTTTCGTCGTCGAAAGAATAGCAACAACGCTCAAAGTACTGATCTGCAAAAAGCCTTTCGTCGCTGCCCCTGGTTTGTGCGCCGTCTACAAGGTCGTTAATAAATCCGCTTATAATCTCGCTTACTGTCGTGCCGTTGTAGGCTGCCTTTTCTGTTATTGCGGCTGCCGTCTGATCTGATAAAGGCACATAAAGCGGGCGGGGTCTTATGCTCTGCGCTTCTTCGTTCCTGTCGTAGCGTGTTTTCATACTGTCGCCCTCGCTTTCTTCTCTTCTTCCAGGAAGTAAATAAGTGCTTGCAGTTCTTCTTTGCTCCAGGTTTCTATCTCGCAAAAAATTTCGTAAAGCTCCGGGTCGTCTTTCCTTACCTGTTCTTTCATAGCTGCCGCCTGTTCCTTTGTCATCATAAGCCTTTACCTCGCTTTCTTCGTATTCTGTGTAAACTGTTCTTACACGCTTTACATTATAGTAATGTTTGCATTACTTGTCAATAGTAATCTTTGCATTACTTAAAGTGTTACAATTTTGCGGGGAAATGTTACGCTTAAGGCATAACAAAAGCGGCAGCACCGAAGTACTACCGCCCTTGCCTTAGGAGTTGCCAGCTCTCCAGCTGGCTTAATGCGTAAGAAAAGAAACTCTTGAAAAGACTTTTTTTTACTTAAAAAATGATCAACTTTAGATAGAATCGTACCGTCGCAAGCTCTCCAGCTCGCCGCCCTATAGTCTCCACCGTAGGGGCTTTTCGTTTGCTCTCCAGCAAACTTAATTTACAATGTAAACTATGTAAACATTGTACACAAAAAGCGGGCTTTTGTCAATCGTCCTCAAGTCCGTTATAGCTGCTAAAGTTCTGATTATTAGCCAGCTTACAATAAACTTTTACGTCGTCCTGGTAGCCCTCGTAGTCGTCTACCCTTGTGATCTCGTAAATCTTGTGGTTGTATATTACAAGCCAGGTTATATTTACGGGGCGTTTATTGATTACAAAAAGGGCTGCGGCGTTCTCGTCGTAAACCTTTATACTTGTACCCGTAAGCGTGGCGTTGCCGCCGTTGTGCCTGTAATAAGCCCATATAAGAGAATATTCTTTATGATAAACTTTCGTAGTTACGCCCTTAATTGTCTGCGTGGTATAGCTCCACACGCTTAAGCGTTTGTCTTTTAAGCTGTACTGATTTGCCATTTTTAAGCCCTCACTTTCTTACTGTGTTTAAGTATTCCTGGTAATGATTTACAAGCCCCGTGTAAGCGTCTAAAAGGCTTGCCGTGCCGTCTATCCTGTATTTAGGGTTGTTTGCTTTCTTTGGCATAAGGTTTCCGTTCCTGTCCTCTTCAAGCCCTGTATTAGTCAAGCACCACTTTAAAAGCGGGTTGTTATTGTAATTTACACGCTTTGCCTTAAGGTCTTGCCCTAAAGTCTGCATAGGCAGCGACAGCGTTTTATAACCCTGTATGCACTTAACCATATTAAAGCCCTGGGCTTGCATTTCCTGTACCCAATAGACAGCACTATAGCTGTCGTAATATATCCAGGCGGGCGTTATGCCGTAGTCGTTTACGATCTCCAAAAACCACGCCGTAACGTCGCTGTAGTTTATGCGGTTGCCGTTACATAGCCTTAATAGCCCCGCTTCGTGCCACTTGTCATACGGTATTTTTTCTTCTTGTACCCGCTCCAGGAAGTTATCACGGGGCAAAAAGTACATTTGCGTTACATACCGCTTTTCGTTCTGATCCATTAAAAGGATCGTGGCGCAAGTAAGATCACCTGTTAAGCTCAAGTCTGCGCCGCCTATTGCATAATAGCCCCTAAAGTCTGCAAGGCTAAAAGTTTCTGTGTTCTCTATGTCGTCGTACTGTAGCCAGGCTGTGTTTACCGTTTGGATCACGTTAAAATCTTTGCATAATAGCCCTGTTAAGTCTTTCGGGTTCTGCCTTGCTCTGTCTACCTTTTCTATGATGTCGTCCAGCTTCTTTATACGGTTTAAGCCAGGGTTTGCCTTTTCCCAGGCTTTCGGCTGCAAGTACTCTTTCTTGTCGTCCAGCTCGTAAAGGATCGGTAAAAAGCCAGGGTCTGTTATTATGCCGTCGCACACGTCGCAAGCGTACTTGTACATATCGTCAAAAATGCACTCTCTTACCGTTCCCGCCGTTGTAATCATAATTAAAAGCGGCTGCCGTCTTGCGCTTTGGCTCTGCTTCATAACCTCATATAAGTTACGATCTTTTACGGCGTGCAGCTCGTCTATTATTACAAGCTGGCTGTTAAGTCCGTCTAAAGTGTCGCTGTTCTTTCCCAGGGGCTGCGCCTTGCTCATATTGTAGCCAAAGTACAGATCACTTTTACGCTTCTTACACGCTTGCGCAAGCTCGGGGCTTTGCTTAACCATATTGCAAAGCTCATCAAATATTATTTTTGCCTGGTCTTTCTTTGTGGCAACGCTGTACACCTCTGCGCCTGGCTCATTGTCTGCAATTAAGCAATACAAAGCCAGCCCCGCAAGCATTGTACTTTTGCCGTTCTTCCTGGCTACATAGAAAAGCGTTTCTTTATAACGCCTGTAGCCCGTGTCTTTATGTATAAAGCCGAAAAGTGCAGCTATAAACGCCTTTTGAAATAATTCAAGCTGTATATGCTGCCCCGCCCACTCGCCCTTGCTGTGTCTGCAAAAGCGTTCTATAAACTCTATAGGCTTTGTGGCTCTTTTTTCGTCGTAAATATACGGGTCTTGCGGGTTCTCTATTTCCGCTTGCAGCTTCTCGTAAGTCTTGCGTACTCGTGCGCTTACAATAACCTTGCCCGCTCTGATCTCTTTTACATACTCTGTAATATAGTTCATAGGCTTTATACGTCCTTATCCTCTATAAAGTCGTAAAGCGGGTTGCCTGTGCTGCGTGTCGTGTCCTCTTTCGGTAGCAAGTCACAAAGCTGCTTAAAAGTGCTGTTGTACTGTTTAAGCGTGTTGTTGTAGCTGCGCAACGCTGGGCTTTCTCTCATAAAGTCTTGCTTACCTTGCTGGAAATGCTCAAGCGTTCCCGTTTCTTTTACTTGCTGCTTAAGCTCTGCCAGGGTCGCTTGCATAAAAACAAGCTCGTCTGCCAGGCGTGCAGCAATCGCCTTTTTATCTTGCGGTATCTTTTCCAATATTTCTTTAAGCTCTGTGCTAATTTTGCGTCGTGCCATTAAATACACCTACTTTCTTGTAAAATCAGCCTGTAAACACTACTTACAAGGCTTACTGCGTTTACCCCACCCCCTATAAAGCCTTGTAGGGGTTTTCTTAAC
>Ga0247611_10007495_pt1 | contig 13695 bp, 17 predicted proteins | sample 177DNAGHGhighgp2_FD_192422 | JGI IMG/M metagenome (GOLD analysis project Ga0247611, IMG submission 192422) | Sheep rumen microbial communities from Palmerston North, Manawatu-Wanganui, New Zealand - 1770 DNA GHGhigh gp2 | ecosystem: Host-associated > Mammals > Digestive system > Stomach > Rumen...
ATATATCGAATACTACAACAACGATCGGATAAAACTACGCCTAAAAGGAATGAGCCCGGTGCAATACCGGACCCATAACACTGTTTTATCCTAACTTTAAACTGTCCAACTTTTTGGGTTCAGTTCAACGGTGTCCGGGGTGACATGCGTTTGTTGTCATGCCGGCCTCCGTGCCGGCATCGGTTGTACTTGATACAACTGACCCCGGAACGGTGTCCGGGGTGACAGCTAAAAGGAAAAACGGCCCGCATGCGGGTCGTTTTTGTTCAAAAGGAGATTCCCACCTAAAGGTGGCCATGCGCACTAAGGCAACAAGTTGCTAAGTGCTGTCCGCCCGCACGGAGGCGGGAATGACAATTCCTTCACTAGTATAGGCTAATTAACGGTCGGCGGCTTTGCGGAGCATTTCCTTGCGCTGGGCTTCGGCAAACATCTTGGCCATTTCCATGCGGTTGTCAAGGATTTCCTTCTTTTTGGTTTCTTCCTTGCAGTTCACGCACTTGGTCGCGGTCGGCACAGCCATAAGCCTCGCCTTCGGAATTAGCTGATTACAGACCTTGCAGATGCCAAACGTTCCGTTCTTGATGCGCTTGAGGGCTTCTTCGAGATAGACGAGGTACTTGCCTTCGCGGGCGGCCAACGAGAAGTTGGTTTCGAGCGAATTATAGTCCGTCGCGGAATCGGCACCGTCGGAATCACCACCATCACCAGCCTGGGATTTTTGGCCCTGGAACACGTTCGCCTTTTCGGACTCGCTTTGGGCGGTCACAAGCTCACGTCTCTTTTCCAAAAGCATTTCCTCAAAAAACTTAAGATCAGCATCGCTCATCTTTACGGGTTTTTTCTCAGCCATATTAAACTCCTTCTTTGTGAGTTACACTGTGATAAGTACCGCTTTAAATTATCTTTTTTTTTACAAAAAGAACAATTAAAATATTTTTTTTCCAAAAAAAATGTTGATAAGTCAGTAAAAAAAGGAGATGCCCGGCTGTCATCCCGGACTTGTTCCGGGACGGGCATGACAAAACACCAAAAGACACGTTCAACCGTCTACTTTCTACTATCTACTTCCTACTGTCTACTAGAAAATATCCACGTTGAGCTTAAGACCGTCCTTCTTGACGCCCTCAATCAATGAGTCAAAGTCCTTCTTGAGCTTGTCGAATTCCCTATTGACCTTGGAGGATTCGTCTTGGAACAAATGTACGGAGCCTTCGCTTTCATCAAACTTGGCGACTGCGGCTTTGCAAGAATCCGCCAGAGCATTAGCCCGGTCCATCAAGGCATGTACACGGTCTATAACCTCACTTGTCCTTGCAGCGGTTGCATCACCACGGTCGGCAACCTGCTTGAAGGCGTTTTCAGCGTTCTCGCCAGCGGCATGGAATCCGTCCAGCAAGTCATCGACAATCGATTTCCATTGGCGGACATCCGCTTTTGTCACGCGGACAATTTTTTTAGCCTTCTTCACCACGCGCTCTATGCGCTTGCCGTTTTCGCCGCCAATCAGCGAATCCGTAAAGAACGTCAGAGTTTGTTGGAGGCTGTCAATGTCATCAAAGATTACAGATAAATTCTTCGATATTCCTGAAGTGCCTTCATCGTAAAGGCCCCTGACTGTATCGCCTTCGGCAACCATCTTGTCCGAATTGCCCGTCAAGACGCTCATTTCACGCTCGCCCATGAGCCCAGCAGTCACCAAGCGGAACTCGGAATTCACGGGGATTTTCGTATCCGCATAAACCCGCGCCGTCACATAGACCGCATCGTCCGAGAGCTTCACATCGACGATTTCGCCTTTCGCAATGCCACGGACTCGAACAAGATTTCCTGGCGAAAGCGTACCGATAGTCTCGTACCTGACCACGAACGTATAACGCTTATGATATGGACTTGCCGGATGGAAAAAATATGCCGCCAGCCCGCACGAGACTACGATAATGAGAAAGACAATAATTGCAAGGATATTGCTCTTGAGTTTTATCAGCAAACTATTCATAGAAAGACCAGTTCTGCGGATTAAAATCTAGCAAATCATCCGTGTATTCGCCCTTCGCCTTCGCCTTAATCTTTTGCAACAGCGACTCGTTGAAATCCTTCGCCACGTTCTGCCCGTTCATTTTCATGAGGGCGTTCATCGCAATGACTTCGGAAATGACGGTCATGTTCTTGCCTGGGGCCACGGGCAGTACCACCTTCGGGATACTAACGCCCATGATGTTCTCTTCCAATTCGTTGAGTCCAGTACGTTCATACGAAACGTCCTGCCGCCACGGTTGGAGTTCGACGACCATTTCGATTTTCTTGAGTTTGCGGATAGCGTGGATACCAAACATCGAGCGGATGTCCAGAATGCCGACACCGCGAATTTCCATGTGATGCCGAATCAGCGGATCGGGACGACCAATAATGGACTTGCCCACATGACTGATGTGAACAACATCATCGGCCACCATGCGGTGCCCACTTTCGACAAGGTCGAGCACGCATTCGGACTTGCCCACATTGCTGTCGCCCACGTAGAGCATGCCAACGCCATAGACATCGACGAGGCTCCCGTGAATAATGGCATGCGGCGCAAAGAACTCTTCGAGTATCTGCTGCGCTATCTTGAAAAATTCAAACGTATGAAGCGTCGTGGAAAAAAGCGGGATATGCAAGCGGTTACACATCGCCTTGAGCTCGTCGTGCGGCGTCTGCGCATGCGTCACGACCCACATCGGTGCACGAAATACAGATAAATTCTCAAAAATTTTCGTTCGCGCTTCGGGGCCAACCGACTCGAGAAAATTCCATTCCGTGTGGCCAACGATTTGAATCTGCTGCGAACTATAAACTTTAGTATAACCCGCCATGGCAAGGCCCGGGCGATGAAGTCCGCTTTCTTCGATGCAAGATTCCATGTCTTCGTCGGGAGAGTGCTTCACCAACTGCAAATCCCTGCCGTAGCGGATAAAAAAGTCCCGCACCGGGAAACGTTCCCGGTGCAGGATCTTGAGATCTTTCAATCTATCAGCCATTATGCCAGTTCGGAAATCGGCTGAGACCTATGATCGTTCTGCTTGTCGTTGGCCTTCTTGAGCTGGACCTTGATGCGGTCAAGCGTTACATCGACAGCCTTGCCCATATTTTCTTCGTCGGCAGAAGCGTTAATGACGGAACCCGTGATATTGACAGAAATTTCGCAGTGACGCAGATGTTCGACTTCGTGGTCAAGAATTACAGAGGCGCTAGTGATATTCGGGTAAAATTTGGCCAATTTATCCATTTCTTCCTGAATACGGTCCTGAAGACCTGCCGATGCGTTAAAGTGACGAGCAGAAAACTGAATATCCATGATGAACCTCCGTTATGTTAATGTTTATGATTATTAACGTTTAAAATCTATTGGAACTTCTGTTCCGCAATTAAAGTATATATATCTTTTTCAGCTAAAAAACCATACCTAAATTGAATTTTAAACAAATAATTCATCCATTTTGGAGTATTTATTACCGTTTTCGTTGGTTTTTGGGGAGGATTTTGAGTTCTTTTTCACGATATTTGGCCACTGTACGGCGCGCAACCTTGATTCCCTGCTTCAAAAGTTCATCGCTGATGTCCTGGTCGGAGAGCGGAGAACTCTTGTCCTCTTCGTCGATTAGCGCCTTGATGGCAGCAATGACCTGAGCAGAACCGACCTCCTCGGAGTCCGGGGAACTCCCCTGCTTGATACCGTTTGTAAAAAATTGTTTAAGTTCGTAGATGCCGTAGGGCGTCTCGACGTACTTCTGGTCCGTGGCGCGCTGAACCGTGCTCACCGCCATGTGAACATCGTCGGCGACATCCTGGAGAATCATCGGCTTGAGGAACGCCGGGCCGTTCTCGAAGAACCCGCGTTGACGCTTGACAATCGCACGCATCACAAGTTCAATCGTCGAAAAGCGGTTATCGACAGCCTTGATAAGGTCGGTCGCCTTCGCCAGTTGCGTCTTGACATATTCCTTGTCCTGCTTGGATGCGGAGGGGTCCGTGAGAATCGCCTTGTACGTCTGGTTGATGCGCAACGATTTTTGCATCTTGGTCTTGAAGCAGACAACTTCGTAGTTCCCTTTCTTTTCGACTACCTTCAAATCCGCATTGATGATATGCGAAAAAGAATGCGAAAGCTGGAATCCCGGATGCGGGCGCAAGCGCGAAAGGCTTGCAATGGCCGCCTTCACCTCTTCGACCGAGACATCCAGAGCCTTGGCAATTTTAGGATAACGGAGTTGCAAAAGGTTGTCGTACTCTTTTTCGAGAATTTCTATGGCGAGACTCGGGAAATTCGGGATGGCATAAGCCTGAATCAAGAAGCATTCGCGCTGGTCGCGAGCGCCAATGCCCGCCGGCTTGAAGGACTGCAAGACGTGAATCGCCTCGCGCACCGGGAGGCTAGCATCTTCGAGGGAGAGTTCCCTGCGGAGGACTCGTTCAATCTCGTCGATATACTTGTCATCCGACTGGACCATCACGACTTCGGAATCGCTGTCGCGATTGGCATCGCAAAGGAACCCGTCATCGTTGATGGAATTGATGAGATAGCGGACAAGCTTGCGGAAATGTTCATCGGTGACGCCACATTCCTTGAGCTGTTCCTGCAACTCGCCCGTGCCGTTCCAGAAGCGGAGCTGGTCTTCGAGCTGTTCCTGGAGGCTCTTGCCCACATCCTTGATAGGGCGGTCCCAGTCTTCGTCCGGATCCTTGGAGCCCGCATTCAAGTCCCTGAAAGGAGCGTCGTCGTATGAGGTCCCGTCACCGAGATAACTGTCCCAGTTCATGTCCGACGAAGAATCGCTATCCAGGTAGCTTCCATCGACTTCGGCAGTATCGTCCAGGGAACCCCGCGCCATGTCCTCGATATCTTCGGGGAATTCATCAGATTCATTTGCACGCGGGTCGAGTTCTTCGGGATCCTTATCAACAGACGGCAAATCGTCAAAGTCGCCATCATCGACTTCCAGAAGCGGGTTGACTTCCACTTCTTCCTTGATGGCGGTTTCCAATTCCTGCGAAGTTTTCTGAAGCATCTTCACAGACTGGAGAAGCGCAGGAGATAAAGTCTGTTCCTGCGTTTGTCCGATATTAGCCTGCATTCCAAGATTCATAAAAACTCCTAATCCAAACGGAAAGAATCACCAAGGTAAATGCGACGCGCCTCGGGGTCTTCGGCAAGGTGCTGCGAAGAACCTTCAGTAAGCACCTGGCTCTTGTACATAATGTAGGCGCGATCAGTAATCGAAAGCGTTTCGCGGACGTTGTGGTCAGTAATAAGTACGCCCATGCCGCGTTCCTTGAGTCCCGAAATGATGGACTGGATATCGGCAACGGCAATCGGGTCGATACCCGCAAATGGTTCATCGAGCAAGAGGAACGAAGGGTCGCTCGCGAGCGCACGGGCAATTTCCAGGCGGCGGCGTTCACCACCCGAACAGCTCATGGACTTTGTCTTGCGGATGTGCGTAATCTTGAATTCTTCGAGAAGTTGTTCCAAACGCATTTTGCGTTCGCGACGTTTTAGGCCCTGCGTTTCGAGAATCGCCATGATGTTGTCTTCAACGGAGAGCTTACGGAAAATGGATGCTTCTTGCGGAAGGTAGCCCACGCCCAAGCGGGCACGCTTGTACATCGGCTTGTCCGTCATCTCGATATCGTCCAAGAAGATGTGCCCTGCATCCGGGCGAACCATGCCCACAATCATATAGAACGTCGTCGTCTTTCCGGCACCGTTCGGGCCCAGAAGCCCGACAATTTCGCCCTGCGAAACCTGGATGGACACATCGCTCACCACCTGACGGTGGCCATAAATCTTGCGCAGCTTGTCGGTGCGTATTGTGCTGACCAAATTTTTCACTGTGCATCCTCCGTTTTCGAAGTTTCACCTGTCGGTTTTACCGTTTCACCCGTCGTTTTCAGAGTATCGCCTATCGATTTCTCCCTAGTTTTACGACGGTTGAATAGACTTTCGAGTTTCCTTTTTTCAAGCGTTTTTTTATACTTTGCAGCCTCTTCTTTCGAGAACTCAATTTCTGACTTCTTTCCCGAAAGCGAATCGAGTCTTGCGAGGGAATCCCTCTTCGCATTGTCCTTGATGCGCTGATACTTTTCCATATCGATATAACGTCCGCTCGCGTTTGTCGTGCGGCCCATCAAGCGCAACGATTTCACGGAATTTTTCTTGGGATCGAACATGATGTGGATTGTGTCACCGGTCGCCTCGTTTTTCCCAGAAACAGTCCTATCCTTTTTCACATAGAAGTAGGTGCTCTGGGCCTTGCCCGAAACAACCGCACGGTCCATCTTGCCTTTGTTGAAATACAAATCTAGACGGTTTCCGTCCATCAAGTTCCGGTATTCTTTCAAATCCGTCTCGTAGAAAAATCCCTTGGCGTTCAAGTTCACGTAAAGGCGCTTGATTTTTCCTTTGACAAATTCACAGTAGAGCGTATCGCCAAATGCTTCGGTCACGCTGCCGGGATTGCCACGCTTAGGGCCTTCGTTCTGCACGCCGTGAGCGTTGCGGATGACGAGCGCCGACTTGAGCATTTTACCCGTTTCGTCAAGCACGAGAAAAATGGAGTCTCCCGTGAGATGGTAATTTTTCATGTCGCATGTCGGGTGCCCCTTCATGCTGAGCCAATTGTTTTTACGGTCAAAGTAACCAGTATCGCAAGTGACGACCAAATCCTTTTGAGTGAGCTTTACATTCTGATACGCCTGCGCAAAACTTTTTCTCTTGTCAAAAATAAGAGACTTGGATTCAATCGTTACAGTATCGATTCTTCCGTCTTTCAGTTTCTCGTACTGGTAAAGACGAGGAGAAACGGGAATCGTCAGGAGTTCCTCTTTGCGGTCGTACCTCAGATACTGACCGGTCATGAGATAGTTGCCCGCAGAATCCGCAGCATTCACTTCACCAGAGGCGATAGCGACTTCGCTTTTCCTTTGATAAGAGCCGTTTTTTGCACGGATGAAACCAGACGGGTGCGTAAAGAGGAACCCACCACCGCATTCGACCGTCTCAGTATTACGATTCCAAAAGGCACGCTGCGTCTTGAACGCGATGCTGTCATGAACAAAGTGTACGTTGCCGTACAACAAGAGCGTACCATGTTTGCGAGCGACTTCGAGGTTGTCCGCATGGTACATGATGAGCGGCGATGATTGCGCAAAAGCAAGAGTCGATGCAAGGAAAGCTGCGACCACAATGAGCAAGAGGAAAAATTTTCTCATGGTTTCCCCGCTTTAGGCTGAAAGGGAAGACCATGCAGAGCACGATGTGGCTTCGGCGCCGCATTTGATGCAGGTGCCGCCGGAGCTGCCTGCGATGCAGATGATGCACGAGACGTCGGCTGCGGCTGGGCTTGCGGCACAGGTTTTGACGGAGCCGTAGCAGAAGATGTGGGCTTAGCGGCCGAAATCGCTTGCGACGAAGACGAAGGAGGCGGATTGTTCAAGCGTTCTGCCTCGGCCTGCCGTTTGTCCTCATCCTTCATGCGTTTGGCGGCATCCTGGAAAATGCCTGTCACGTTCGAAAGGATTTTCCAGTTGTCGAGCTGAGCGTCACTTTCAAAGCCCACGCCTTGCAATACGTCACCATCTTCTGAAACGACACGCACATAACTTGCCGTTTTGACCAAATTATCTTTTTTATTCCAAAGTAACGAATCCGCACGAACCGAGGCGCCCTTTGGCGTCAACGCATAGACATGGCCATAAGCATACACGTATGTGAACTTCATGTCAAGACTGCCGGAGTCCGCACGTAAGAACGCCACACGCTCGCCAACCGAATCGTAAATATCCACGAACACCGGACGCACCGTCACGACTTCTTTATCCGCCCAACGTTCGAGGTAAGCGGTTTTGAGCCTCCAGTTCAGCACCCCCTTGTCGTAACTATCCAGAAGCGTCGTATCCGTGAAAAGCATCTGCGGACGCTCGACGCGAATCCAGGGTTTGGGTTCCTCGATTTCTTCGCAGCCGAGCATGAATAGGGCAAAAAAGGCACAAGCAAGAACGCCCCACAAGCGGGATGCTATACGAGGTGCCGCCGAGCAGGATGCCGGAGCAAGCGCATTCTGGACATTCTGTATATTCTGCAAAAATCGTGCCACAAATACAAATTACAAATATATAGGCACGTTATTTAGGGATTTCTTGGAAATTCGAGGGAATTTGGGTGGATTTTTTGGAGAGAAGGCGCATCATCATGCTGAAAGAGTTTTGAGCAGTTCTTTCTTAGTTGCTCCCAAAGCAAAAAACATCTTAATCATCAACTCAAACGAAACGCTCGCATCCGCATGCTCCACTTTTGCATAACGAGATTGACTTGTTTTTGCGATAGCCGCAGCAGACACTTGAGTTTCACCAAGTTTTTTTCTTTTTGCAATGAGAGCTTTTGCCAAAGCAACTTTCATTTCAACAATAGCCATTTCGGCAGGACTCAACTCAAGGAATTCATCCACATCCCCAACTACCCAGCCCTTCTTCTGCAATCTTTCTTTTTTTGCTTGATCCATATTTAATTCTCCATATCATAAAATTTCAAACGCTTTTGACAAAGGCTTATCACCTCATCAGGAGTTTTATTCGTTTTCTTTTCAGTCCACAAAATCACAACAATTGCATCCGCATCTACACGATAAAACAACCTCCAAATTTTATTTTCGTCTTGAATTCGCAACTCGTGACAATGAACTCCAATTGACTGCATCGGACGACTTTGTGGCAAAGACAGATTCACCCCCGATTGCAACAGTCGCAACAAATATCCAATTTCTATCCTCGCTTTCTGTGACAAAGGTGGAGTTTTCGTCAGTTCGTGCAACCAAACTAAAGGTTTATGTTTCGTACTCATAAAATATATATCAGATTTGACATAATGTCAATAGTTTAAAGTTAATGGGACATTATGCATTTTGCAAATTCCATGCCAACGCAAAAATTGCCGATTTTGATTAAAAATCGGCAGTTTTATCCAAATAAAAAGGTGATTAATCGATTTAATCAGTGATTAATCAGTTTTTTGCAAAAAAATTTCCCCTTTATATCCTTTTTGTATTATCTTTAAATTGACATATTTTTAGAGTTCGCTCTTATTCTTGCAATTGAAAAACGACCAAAATTTCAATCATATAGGAATAAGGCTGATAACTCACACCCCAATGGTGTGGGTCGTTTGCGCCTGCTATATGATAGGTTTCTTGGTCGTTACCTCAATTGCCGTGGGTGCTTATGACTCCACACTTTTTCTTTTTCCAGAAAAAATGAAGAATGTAAGCACCTGAGTAAAGCAAGCTCCTTAAGACGTTGTCAAAGGAGATTATTATGAAAAAAACAACACGCCTTATTTTTACGGCTGTTTTCTTTGTCGCAACAGCAATCACCCTTACTGCCTGTGGCGGTGAATCATTCACAGACCCTCGAGATGGTCAAACATACAAAATGGTCAAAATCGGAGATCAAGTTTGGATGGCTGAAAATCTGAGATACAAAACACCCCAAAGCATATGTTTTTTGGAAGACGAAAAGCAATGCTCAAAAGGCAGATTTTATTCAGTTAGTGAAATCGATGAAATATGTCCAACGGGCTGGCATTTACCAACATTGAGAGAAGCTGAAAAATTAACAAACAATCTCAATATGTCAAGAAAATCAAAAAATTATTTTGAGACACTCATTGATGAATTTACAGGCAATGATATAGAAACGTTTTTTAAGGAAAGAATGGGTTACTACCATCCTAACACAGTACCATCCTTTGTCAATGCTTTTCCAGAGAACACTAGTGACGCTTATCTACTTCTTTACAGTTTTCATTGGCGATTAAGAGCTAGCTATTATAAAGTACACTTAGAAAAAGATTCTTTTCCTTTCGGTTGGAAAGGTAACGTTCGTTGCATCTTAGGTCCAGAAAACAAGGAGTAAATATTATGTCAAAAACATATTCCTTGCTTCTAAATATCAATGTTGAAACAGAGGAAACCTCAGACGGAAAGAGCCTTCACAAATACTCTTTCAAGGCTTGGAAAGACGGAAAAATAACTAAACAAGCACGAGCCTTTGATTGGATTGGACCTATGGTAAAAAAGCAAGGGAGTAACTTGCAAAAACTTGGGGAAAACATTTTTTCCGTCATACAAGAAATGGCGACAGAGAAGGAGTAACTTATGTTATCTAAAAAATTCACCATCAAAAGTTTTCATGAGGATAAAAGCAAAGCAACCGGAGATGTAATTGAATTCAAAAAATGTCTCAAAATAAAATAAGGAGGCAGATTTATGCGAAACGCCATATTTTTGTTCCTATATTTAGGTCTTGCATTTTTTCTTACTTCCTGCTCTAGACACGAAGAATTTGCTTGTGAATTGGTAACAAATCTACTAAAGGAGAACTTTGGTGATACATTCAAAGCTATGGGTATGGAAACAGCAAAGTGCAAGGCTGTTGAATTAGGAGAATCCGTTCGCAGCGGATATTATCACAATGCTAAAGCCTATTTGGACAACGGCACAACACTCCGAATAACCGTTGAAACCAAATGGGATTCAGTCTATGTGCAAATTCCTAACGATTCATTCTTTGGTGAATAACTAACATTTAATTAAAGGACAGATTGCAAAATCCGTCCTTTTTCGTTAAAGTGATAAAGCAACAAAAAAAGACCTTGGAATAAATCCAGTGTGACAATGTAATTCAAGATATCACTGAATCCTTCAATTTCATTTAAGACAAAGTGATTTCCTTTTCAGCCATTTTCAATCCCTTTTCGTTCCGTTTCTAGCAAAACTTCCGACTGAAGAAATTCTATGTATTCTTTTTCAAAAACCTTCTTCTGTTTCAGGTCAGACATAACCCTTTCAAAAGTCGATTTTGTCTTTTTCATAATAGGCACACCTCACACTAAAAGTATTTTCGCATTGGTTCCGTGTCAAGGAAGCGAAAAGAGGGGATATTAACAAAGATTACAATTACAACTAATTACAAAACCATTGATTTGTAATGACATTTATATTATATTTATAAAAAAGGAGTTGAATATGGCGACATTGCAATTAAGAGTAGATGACGAATTGAAGAAAAAATCAGACGACTTGTTTCAATCGTTGGGTTTGGACACATCCACGGCTATTCGCATTTTTTTGACATTCGCCATCGAAAAGAACGGCATTCCTTTCGACGTACGCCACGCCCCTGAAGATTTATCTCTTGAAAAGGCAATTAGCGATACGCGGAAGCAAGAGAATCTACACGGTCCCTATTCGTCCGCACAAGAAGCAGTAGCCTCCATGCTGGAGGACTAACTTTGTATCAAATCAAATACACAAACAGAATGAAGCACGACGTCAAGACCATGCAAAAACGTGGCAAGGATTTAAATAAGCTCGTTTCTGTTCTTGACAAACTATCTAAAAACATCCCTCTTCCTCCCAAATGTCACGACCATCAACTAGTTGGCAGTCTGAAGGACTTTAGAGAATGTCACATCGAACCCGATTGGCTTCTGATGTACCAAATAATCAACGACGAACTAATCCTTTCCGCTACCGCAACGGGAACACACGCTGATTTATTTGGAAAATAACGCAAGATTGAATACAGCAAAAGGACTGCGCGGGGGCAGTCCTTTTTAAATGTTACTGGATCCTTCCGCCTTCGGCGTCAGGATGACGAGTGCGCGAAGGTCAAGATGACGCTATAAAAAAGGTGACCCCGGCACTGAGGCCGGGGTGACGCTTTAACAAGAATTTACTGGATCCTTCACGGCTTCGCCGTTCAGGATGACGAGTGTGCGAAGCGCCAGGATGACGAGTGCGCGAAGCGTCAGGAGACGATGCCAATCAGCCTTCGCGGCCGAGCATGAATGCCTTCTTGTTGCCTTCGTGGAACTTTTCGGCGAAGAGTTTGTTCAAAGCGACCATCCACTGATCGACAGTGAAGTCGAAGTACTTGGAGAGCTTGCCAAGCATGGCGACGTTCAAAGCCTTCACGTTTTCGAGCTTCGAGACATCGATGTCCGCCGGCGTGAGGAGCACGCCGCCCTGCTTCATGTAGGCTTCGTTCACGACAACCTGCGTCTCGTCAAAGACGACGAGGTAGTCGGCTTCGCCGCACGGAATCATCGGGGACTGCACTTCTTCATCTTTTGCAAAACGCACGTCAGAAGCGATGGAACCGCCGCGCTGGCTCATGCCATGGACTTCGGCTTTCTTCACGTCGTAACCTTGTTCGAAAACAAGTTCGGCCATCACGTCACTAGCCTTGATAACGCCTGTGCCACCGAGGCCTGCAAATTTAACGTTCATTACGCTCATAATTATTCAACCTCTCTATTAAAAGTTATTGTTCTTCTTGGCAGCGGCTTCTGCTTCGGCCAAAGCCTTTTCGGCCTTTTCCTTGTTTGCCTTGTCCCAGGCAAGGATGCTCTTGAGGGCGAGAATGCAGGGGCTCTTTGCAACGATAAGCGTGAGTTCGTCCTTTTCGAGGGATTCCTTCACGAGACGCTTGAATTCTTCCGGTTCCTTGACCTGGTTCACTTCATAGACGTTGTCGAAACCGGCGACCTTTGCGACTTCCTTGTAGTCAATCTTGTATGCCGGAGAGTGATCGAGGTGACGGCCCGTACCCGGGTGTTCCTGCTGACCGGTCATAGCGGTGATGCTGTTGTCGAGAATGATAACAACGTGGCCAGTTTCGGGGCGGTTGTAACCCGCTTCCACAAGGCCGGTGATGCCACTGTGAACAAACGTAGAGTCACCAATCACGGAGACAACGCGCTTTGCCTGTTCGCGCGGGAGCACGTTGCGGAGGCCGATGCCCATGCCGATAGCGGCACCCATGTCAATCATGTAGTCCATGGCGCTAATCGGCGGGAGAGCAGCCAGCGTGTAGCAGCCGATGTCACCGGAAACGATGCAGTCGAGTTCCTTAAGCACTGCGAAAGAGCTGCGGTGCGGGCAGCCCGGGCAGAGCATAGGCGGCTTACCCTTGACCGGAACCGGATCCGGGTTCTTGTCGCCAGCGATAATGCGGCGGACGCGGTTCACGTCGAGTTCACCAAAGCGGAAAATCGGGTCGAACTTGCTTTCGCACTGGATGCCTGCGGCCTTGATGTTTTCAGCAAGCCACGGGTCGTTTTCTTCGATGACCATGAGGCGCTTGCCTTCGAACTTCTTCGCGAAATCCTTGATGAGCTGCATCGGCAGCGGGTATGTCATGCCGAGCTTGAGGATGCTTGCTTCCGGGGCAGCTTCACGGACGTGGTGATAGCTGATGCCGCTCACGATGATACCGAAATCTGCGCTGCGCATTTCAACCTTGTTCGGGCCTTCGGTAACGTTCCAGGCTTCCATTTCGTCCATCTTGGCGCGGAGGCGACGACCAGCCGGTTTGGAGAATCCCGGTACCATCACGTGCTGGGCAATATTGCGTTCGAAGTTCGGCACCATTGCCGGGAGTTCTTCCTTCGGCACGACGATCGACTTGGAATGATCTACACGGGTAGTCATGCGGAGGATGACAGGAATCTTGAATTTTTCGCTCGTCTGCATGGCGATGCGGAAGAAGTCGTAGGCTTCCTGGGAGTTGGACGGTTCGAACATCGGGCAAACGGATGCCTTAGCGTGGTTACGCGTATCCTGTTCGTTCTGGGAGCTGCCCTGACCCGGGTCATCG
>Ga0247611_10007496_pt1 | contig 13690 bp, 11 predicted proteins | sample 177DNAGHGhighgp2_FD_192422 | JGI IMG/M metagenome (GOLD analysis project Ga0247611, IMG submission 192422) | Sheep rumen microbial communities from Palmerston North, Manawatu-Wanganui, New Zealand - 1770 DNA GHGhigh gp2 | ecosystem: Host-associated > Mammals > Digestive system > Stomach > Rumen...
TTGTCGGCACCTGCAGGGAGTCGAATTCCCTGATGTACTTGTGTCCGCGGGGAGCAAAGTTGTCTCCACTGTATTTGTGCAGACCCAGATTAAATTCCGCTCCATGCTGTATCACTGTGGCATCCAGCGAGGAGAGCAGGACGTGGTTTTCATCATCGAGCTCCGGAACGGGCACCACTAACAGACCATGATACTTGCGGGTGTTGCAATCGACAATAGTCGAACATGAATAGGCTCCACTGCGATTACTTCTCAGAATCTCCTTTGGAAGAGACTCTTCAAGATTCGTCATCAGAGTCTTGTCAAAACGCAAATAACTCATAAGTTAAGGTTATATAGATTAGTTTTTTTAAGGTTTCGCCTTCAAATTTACACTTTTTCTCGTAAAGAAATTTGGATAGTCAGCAATAATTTAGTACTTTTGTGTCATAAAACATATTTTAGCCAAGCGAAATGAGCAAAAGAAAGATAGAATTGGAGAAAATTTTGGGACAAATGGCCGAATTTTTCAACACTTTATCTCGTTCTCAGCAAGAAGAGCTGAAACAACACATTCAAGTGCGCTCATACAAGAAGAACGAACTCTTCTATGGCGAGGGTGAAACACCCGACACTCTCTATTGTCTGCTGCAGGGCAAAGTAAAAATATTCAAGGAGGGAGCCAGCGGCAGAAATCAGATTATGCGCGTGGTGAATGCCGTGGAGTATTTCGGCTACCGTGCTGCTTTTGCCGGTGAACCGTTCATCACTGCAGCCGCAGCCTTCGAGCCCTCTCTCGTGGCAGCCATACCGCTGTGGCTCGTCCAGAAATATATGGAGCAGAATCCCAAGGTCGGACTGTTCTTCGTGCGACGTCTGGCCATGGCACTCGGACAGAGCGATGAACGCACCGTCAACCTCACACAGAAGCACATGAACGGTCGCCTGGCAGAGAGCCTCATTTTCCTGCGCGACAACTACGGCCTTGAAGAAGACGGATGCACCCTCTCGCTCTATCTCTCGAGAGAGGACCTCGCCAACCTGTCCAACATGACAACGGCAAACGCCATCCGCACGCTGTCCACCTTTGCAAAAGAGAAAATAGTGGCTATCGACGGCAAGAAAATCAAGCTCATCGACATGGAAGCCCTGGAGAAAATCAACCGCCTCGGTTAAGCCTCCCAAAGGGCCATCACCTCTTTTATCTTATCCTCCGTCGGCAGAGTGGCATCTATCCAGTGGATGGGCACTCCGCGCCTCTCCTCCATTCCCCTGAACCACGTCATCTGTCTCTTTGCAAACTGGTGTATGGCAATCTCCAGGCGCTCCACCATGTCGTCGTACGAGCGCTCTCCGATGCAATACTCCGTCACATATTTATATTCCAGCCCGTAGCGTATCAACCTCTCCGCAGGCACCTTCCTGAGAAGTTCCCTCACCTCCTCCACCATGCCCTCCTGCAGCCTGGCGTGGAGGCGCTCCGTTATCTTGCGCCTGCGCAGTTCCCTGTCGATGCGCAGCCCTATCGTCAGCGAGTTCCTCTCCGGGAAGCGCACGCTGCCCAGTTCGTAGCTCTTCAGGACGCTCTCTATATAGAGCCCCGTACCTCCGCAGAGCACCGGTATGCCTCCGCGCGCCTTGATGTCCATATACGCATTCTGGAATGCGCACTGGAATTCGTACACGTTGAAGCGGTATCCGGCATCGCAGATATCTATCAGATGATAAGGCACATGCACCATTGTCCCGTCTTCTCCTCGCAGGTCGTAGTCGTCCAGATCCTTACCTGTGCCGATGGTCATGCCGCGATACACCATCCTCGAGTCGGCGGAAATGATTTCGCCGCCCCCCAAGCGATGTGCCAGGTGGGCGGCGAATGTGGTCTTTCCCGAGGCCGTAGGCCCCAGGATTGTAATCAAATCAAACAATTAGCAGTTCTCTGAGAAGTACTTAATTGTGCGAACCATCTGGCTGGTGTAGCTGTTCTCGTTGTCGTACCAGCTAACAACCTGTACCTGATAGGTGTTGTCGTCGATCTTGCTAACCATTGTCTGGGTAGCGTCGAAGAGAGAACCGAACTTCATGCCGATGATATCGCTGCTTACGATTTCGTCCTCTGTGTAGCCGAAGCTCTCAGTCTGAGCAGCCTTCATGGCAGCGTTGATACCTTCCTTGGTGATATCCTTACCCTTAACAACGGCAACCAGGATAGTGGTAGAACCGGTGGGAGTCGGAACGCGCTGTGCGCTGCCGATCAGCTTACCGTTCAGCTCGGGGATTACCAGGCCGATAGCCTTGGCAGCACCTGTGCTGTTGGGCACGATGTTGCAGGCACCTGCACGAGAACGGCGGAGGTCACCCTTGCGCTGAGGACCGTCGAGGATCATCTGGTCGCCTGTGTAAGCGTGGATGGTGCTCATGATACCGCTGGCAATGGGAGCGTAGTTGTTCAGAGCAGCAGCCATAGGAGCGAGACAGTTTGTGGTGCAGCTGGCAGCTGAAATCACGTTGTCCTCCTTGGTCAGAGTCTTGTGGTTCACGTTGAACACGATGGTGGGCAGATCGTTACCTGCGGGAGCAGAGATAACAACCTTGCGGGCACCGGCCTGGATGTGAGCAGAAGCCTTCTCCTTAGATGTGTAGAAACCTGTGCACTCCAGAACAACGTCAACGTTGTTGGCCTTCCAGGGGCAGTTCACAGCGTCCTTCTCAGCAGAGATCTTGATCTCCTTGCCGTCTACGATGATGCTGTCCTCTGTGTAATCTACAGTGTGCTTACCCTCACCGAACTTGCCGGCGAAACCACCCTGAGCGGTGTCATACTTCAGCAGGTGAGCGAGCATCTTGGGGCTTGTGAGGTCGTTGATAGCTACAACTTCGTAACCTTCTGCCTCAAACATCTGACGGAATGCCAGACGACCGATACGACCGAAACCATTGATAGCAACTCTTGTCATAATCTTTTCTGTTTTAATTTTGGTTAATAATATGGGTTAATTCACTTGTTCGTTTCTTTCCCTGTTTGCTTATCCGCAATTGCAGTAGTGCGCACTCTTGCAAGCCGCCATTATCAGAGCCAAAACGACCCCAAATATGATAAATGTAAAGTATTGGCGCACTTTTTCGCACTTATTTGCTGCAAAATTACGAAATTCTTTTTATATTCGCGATGTATTTCACAAAAAAAATATCAAAAATATACTATTTTATTAACACAAAATTTCAAAATTATGGCAAAATGTAGTTTTCTTCAGGACTTCAAGGCATTTGCAATGCGCGGTAATGTCATCGACATGGCTGTCGGTGTAATCATCGGCGGTGCGTTCGGCAAGATTGTCACTTCGTTGGTCAACGACGTGCTGATGCCCCTCATCGGCATGGTCACGGGCAACATCGACTTCACCACCCTTTCCTACAAGGTCGGCGAAGGTGAGGATGCCGCCGAACTGATGTACGGCAACTTCATCCAGAACACTGTCGATTTCATCATCATCGCCTTCTGTGTGTTCATTATGGTACGCGCCATCACGCGTCTGACAGCCAAGAAGGAAGAGCCCGCAGCTCCCGCTCCCGCTCCCGAACCTTCTGCCGAAGAGAAGCTCCTCACCGAGATTCGCGACCTCCTAAAGGAGAAGAAGTGAGCGTATGGACGCTCCCGGGCTCCCTCACAACGAGATGTTTCAGATAGTGATGGCGGGTATCATTCCCGCCATCCTTCTTGTTGTCTATATCTGCTGGAAGGACCGCAAGCATCCCGAACCCTTCTGGTGGGTTATCTATGCCACCGTGATGGGATGCGCCTCCCCGTTTCTGTCCACACTCTTTGCCGTCCTCATCCATGCCCTGCCCTTCTGGGCGCTCATCCCGCAGGGTTCGGTGGTCCATGCCTGGGCCACGGCTCTTTTTTCCGCGGCCGTTCCGGAGGAACTGGCGAAGTGGTTTTTCCTCTACCGCCTCTCGCGCTCCAATCCCTATTTCGACGAGCGTTTCGATGCCATTGTCTATTCCGTGTGCATCGGCATGGGCTTTGCGGGACTGGAAAACGTGCTCTATCTCATTGACGCTGCCGGTGAGTGGCGTCCCCTGGCTGTCACGCGCGGCCTGCTCTCCGTGCCCGGCCATTTTGCCTTTGCCGTGCTGATGGGCTACTATTTCGGCAAGGTGCATTTCTCGCGCAGCCGGTGGAAGAGCATACAGCTGTCTCCCATGGTGCTGCTGGCCCCCATTGCCGCCCATGCTGTGTACGACGGTCTCCTGATGATGAACCACGACCTCCCTCTCATCGTCGCCGCAATCATCAGCGTGGCGTTCGGATGGTTCCTCATCAAACTACACGCCTTCTCCCACACTCGCATCAAAAAGACGGAAGGAAGATAATAACTGGTTAAAGATTAAGGGTTAAAGGTTAAGGATTAAAGGTTAAGTTAAAAATTAAAGACGGTGCCATTGACTTAACCGTTCCATGTTTTCTTGTTGATGTCTCTCATGCGTTGGCGTTGCTGCGCCTCGTGGTGTTCCCTCATGGCCTGAGAGTGTGTCTTGGTGCCCACCACAGAATCGAATGCACCGTCGGCAGCCTGCCTCATCAGCTGGTCGGCCCGGAGACTGTCGTAGTACTGGCTGTCTTTATTGCCGTATTCCTTTGCCAGCCGGTACATGAAGTTGGGCACACCCTTCTCCACCCCATATTCCATACAGTCCACCATCTCCTTCGGTGTGGCCTTCAGCATCACCAGATTCATGGGAGTGACGCTGTCCAGCATTACTGCAATGCCGTCGTAGTCGCCCGCTTCCTTCAGTTCCTCAAGGTATTGTTTCTTCAACTCGTCGGGGAATTTCGAAAAACCATACATCACGATAGACCTCTTGGCTGCCATACTTCCGTTGGCGGCTCCCTCCGTCAGACGGGAGACATCCGACTTCCGTATCTTCGGGTCAACTCTCATGCATGACATCAGCAGCAGCACGGACACTATCATCAGACCTATTATTCAGGCCGTGTTTTTCATTCTTCTCATTGCTATACTGTTTAATGTTTTCCAACAGATTAGGTTAAAAGTGATACTATTCAGTTAATCACGCCGCAAAAATAGGAAATTATATTAGAACCACAAACTTTCTCCCACTTTTTTATTCTAAAATGCCGGAAAACAAGGCCGGGAGATAAAAAAAAGAGCTATATAGCAAGAAAAAAAGTTAAAAAATGCAAAAAAAAGAAAATGAAACAGAAAATATCATACCTTTGCACCGGCTGGGGAACCAAAAAAAAGAAAATGAGTAAAATATCATCCATAAAGGACCGTTTTTTCGATGTTTTGCGTTTCATCGTCGTCGGCAATCCCTGGTCCTACGACTTCGAGGCGGACGGCATCTACTATTCCCGAAAGGGTTCCAAGCTCACTGTCACCGCAGGAAGAAACAGGTATTGCGGTCGTGTCGTGGTGCCCGCTACTGTGGCGCGCAAGAATAAGACATACAATGTGACCGCCATCGGAGAGAGTGCCTTCGAGAACTGCAAGGAACTGACTGATGTCGTCATTCCCGACAGCGCACACAGCATCGGCAACTACGCTTTCTACGGCTGCAGCGCTCTCGTGTCTGTTGTCATAGGCAAGAAAATAATGTCATTTGGCGAGAGAGCTTTTACCAGGTGTCCGAATCTCAGGTCTGTCACTATCCGTTCCCAAAATGTTGCTGCCACCAGTTACAACTGGTTGAACAACATCCCGACCACCTTTGGTCCGAATGTGAAGGAATATATCATCGGCGAGGGTGTGACGGTCATCGGCAAGGAAGCTTTCTACGGCTGTTTCAACATCAAGTCCGTCACCATTCCAAGCAGCATGAAGAAGATTGGCAAGGGTGCGTTCTCCGGCTGCTCCGATTTAACGGATGTCACCTGTCATGCGGAGACCCCTCCCGTCATTGAGGGTGATGCCTTCGTCAGGGTTTCCGAAGCACGCGTCACTTTGCGCGTACCGGCGTCTGCCCTGGAGACGTACAGGACAAGTGCTCCGTGGAGCAATTTCGGCACAATCCAACCGATTTGACTGCTCTCGCCGGAGAAATGGTTTTCCGCAGTCAGGGGGCAAAAAACTGGCCGCAAAATATCGATGTCCCTGATGTCGTGAAACCATTTTAGGGGTCCCCCTAAGACCCATTTCTTTTTCACAACCACCCGCCCTGATATGTTGGAGCGGTCGGCCGAAATCGGCTTTTATTTCATCGACACTTCCTTTTTAGCTCATTTGATTGTTACCAAACAACTCCTCCTTGAAGAATTCAATAGCCTTCTTCAAGGGTTCCAAGTCGTTCTTCAAAATATTGAACACTTCATCTGCATCAACCTCGAAATAGTGGTGTGCCATGATGTCTCTTGCCCCCATGACTTTCTTCCATTCTACAGCGGGGTATGTGGGGAGCAATTCTTTGTTGGTGAGTTTGTCAAGTGTTTTTACTGCTTCGCCCAAAGCTATGAGTACCATGCAGGCCGCGTCAAGTTTTTCCATGCCAAAGGGCGACAGGAGGAAATCGTTGGCGGTATGAATCTGCACTGTACGCTCCTGCAGCCGGGTGATGGCCGTATCAATATTCTTCAGCGTCTCATAGACCATTGCCTGTTTCTCAGTAGACTCGAATTCCATATTTCAAGATTTGCTGTTTAAACAAGGGGTTCATATTTTCTCTCATCCGCACCACATCAACATCGCATCCAAGCAGTTCCTGCAAATAGATTTTCACACCGGCGCGATTGAACAGGTTGGGCACCATCTCTACGCAAATGTCCACATCGCTGCCCTCTCGCTGTTCGTCGCGTGCCAGCGAGCCGAAGAGCGTCATGGAGTGTACACCGTAGTGCTCGCCAAGATACTGACGAGTGGTTTTCAGCTTTTCTATGGTCTGCGTTCTGTTAAGCATAACTTGACCGGATTAACGTTCCACGATGCAAATATACAAAATATATTCCAAAGATGATAAAAAAAACATAAAATTGCACTTAAAATCAGTTTTTCTCCTCAAAATGGATGTCAATCTTAGAGAAAAACACTCTCAAAGTCAGTTGACGAATAGGCTGTATAGAGTCGAGAGTCGAGGGTCGGTTCTTGATTCATGGTTAAGGGTTAAAGATCAATAGAAAAATTATCACTCCTGACATTTAGGTTTTAAATTTCTGTTTTCTTGGTGCCTCATTTTTGCTACATAGTTATCCAGAACTTTTTTCCTAGTTATCCAGCAAGTTTTTCCTAGTTAGGCAGCAAAAATGCGACACAGACTGCCAACACACTGAAGATTTTTACTATGCCACTTTTGGATGCTAAATGCCATACTTAGCCATGATTAATATAGGACTTACGAGGTCTAAGTATGGTACTAACGAAAAGTATTCTATAGACAAAAGAAAGCCCCCGAAAGTCTTTCAGCTTCCGGGAGCTCCAAAATAACCGCAAATCGATTTTTACTGCGCGAGATACTTCTTGCCACCTTGGATGTAGAATCCACTCTTGGGTTTTTCTTTTAGAAGGCAGCCGTTAAGGTTGTAGATGGGCGAATTTTCGCCCGCACTTGCATCTGACGCTCTTAACTCGTCTATAGCCGATGGGTCTATAGGTATAATGGTACCGAACTCTTTCCACTGGTCTGCGGCCTTATATGCCTCCAAAGCTGATGCTGGCACATAAAGTGTGGCAGCACTTTGAGGTACATAATCAAACACAAGTTTCCCTATTACAGGAACATTCTCTGACAAACATGTCAAAGATACGAGTTCGGAGCAACCGAAGAACACGCCGTCTCCCATGCTTGTAACATTTCTGGGAATGGTAATGGACATTAGACTGGAGCAAGCGAAGAAAGCAAAACTATCTATTCTAGCCACATTCTCAGGAATCTTAACAGACGCGAGACTGGAGCAATCATAGAAGGTACCTTGGCTTATACTCGTCACACTCTCGGGGATAGCTATAGAAGTGAGGCTGGAACAACCATAGAAGGCATTCTCACCGATACTTTTCACACTCTCGGGAATGGTAATTGATTTAAGCTTATTGCAATCATTGAAAAAATACTCAGCTATGCTTGTCACATTACCTCCAAGAATACATTCTTCAACCTGAGATCCAAAAATATCCTTAAATTCATTAGGAGATGACGTTGTAAAATTATTAGAAGATGACGTCGGCTTAATGATATTTGAGTTTAATCTTACTAAGACAAGATTAGGACAGAGGCGGAATGCATTATTTTCAATAGACTTAATTGTGGACGGCAAATTCACCGACTGGATATCTCTGCACTCACTGAAAGCACTAGATTTTATATTCTCAACTCCCTCATGAATAACGACGGACGAGAGTTTTATACATTTTTGGAAAGTAGAAGATTCAATACTCTTTAAGCTGGGCGGAATCGACACAGACTCCAAAGCGTGACATTGCCGGAAAGCCTGTTGTCCTACAGATACAACACCGGACGGAATTACGAGTGACTGGATGCCGCAACCACGGAAGGCTTCCATGCCAATACTTTCCACACCATCAGAAATAGTCAAAGACGTAAGCTTACTACAACTCAAGAAAGCTTGCTCTCCTATACTCTTCACACTGGATGGGATTGACACAGATGTCAGAGCCTTACAATTCTTGAAGGCTCCCTCACCGATAGACTCTATGCCATCGGAAATCACGAGCACCTTCACCTCATCAACATATTCTCTCCAAGGTTGGTATTCATCGTAGGCATCTATACTTCCCTCACCATATATCGTAAACATCCCATTACTGTTGAGACTGTAAGAGACTCCTTCGCCACATTCTCCGGAAATAATCTCTGTGACATCCGATTCTTCTACGGTCACGGCACATTGGGCTGACAAATTCGTTCCGTCTATTGTTGTTGCGGTGATAGTTGCTGTACCGACGGCAACAGCTGTCACAAGACCTTCTGAGCTTACTGTCGCCACACTTTCGTCGGATGAACTCCATGTCACTCTCGGATCGGCATCTTCCGGATGCACCGTTGCTGTCAACTGAACCTGATCACCGGAATAAAGACTGGTTTCCGGTATGTTCAAGGCTATTGATTTGGCGGGAGTAGCAGCAATAGGTATAACCGTAAATGTGTTCCATGGGCTGTTTTTCTTATAGTCATCATATGCAGACACAGGTACATATAGAACTGCATTGTCGGGAAGTCCGGTAAAAATGTTGTCTTCTGTGGCTGGGCATGTTTTTGCCAAACATGTCACAGTGGCAAGCGAGGCACATTGGTAGAACGCCTGCTCTCCAATCCTCTCCACTGCAGCAGGAATGGTTACCGAAGTAAGACCACAACCGTAAAACGCCGCTACTTCAATACGACTAGCCGTACTCGGGATTTCGACAGATGTCAATCTGGAGCAACCGCTAAATGTTGCATTCTGAATATTTGTCACGCCCTCAGGAATGGCAATAGACGTGAGCATATAACAATCCCGGAAAGCATTCCGCCCTATACTGGCCAGACCGCTTCCAAGTGTGGCTGATGTAAGGCTAGAGCAATAACGGAAGGCTGCATCTCCGATGCTATTCACACTATTTGGAATGATAATGGATGATATTTGAGAGCACGTCTCAAACGCATTAGAGCCTATGCTTATCAGATTCCTCGGGAGTGCGACGGATAAAAGTCCCGAACACTTCTCAAAGGCCTTATCGCCAATCGTCGTCACACTATTGGGTATAGTGACGGAAGCGAGGCTGGAACAGCCGCTGAACGTCTTAGCGTTGATTGCCGCAACGCCGTTCGGGATGCTGACAGATTCAAGTTTGGAGCAACCGGAGAACGCTTCCGAACCGATGCTTGTCACGCCATTGGGAATGGTGACTGTTTTAAGTCCTGAGCAACCATAGAATGTATCGTGTTCTATACTCGTCACGCCACCGGGAATGGTAATTGCCGTGAGACCGGAGCAATAACGGAAGGCATAACTGCCTATACTTGTTACACTCTCGGGAATACTTATCGATGTGAGACTGCGGCAACGGGAGAAAGCTTTATCCCCTATTTTTTTTACAGTTCCGGGAATGACCGTATTCATGCATCCTACCAGCAGAGTGTTGGTCGCTGTCTCTATAATTGCATTGCAGTCGCTGCGGCTGTCGTATTTCGTATTAGCTGCCGCAACACTAATGGATATAAGACCAGAGCAATCAGCAAAAGCATCATCCCCAATACTTGTTATATCCTTATGAATGGCTATTGATGTGAGAGCGGTGCAACCAGAGAAGGCATAACTGCCGATGGTCGTCACATTGTTTGGAATGGTAACAGACGTGAGTGCAGAACATTCACAAAATGCACTGCCACCAATACTTGTCGCATCATCTGAAATGGAGACTGTCTTTATCTGCTTGTGATAGTCTTGCCAAACAATATGGGAATTCATGTCATACATCTCTCCCGAACCTGTGATGACGAGATTGCCATTTTTGTCCAACGTGTAAAAAAGGTTTTCGCCACACTGACCTTCAGACAAGTTATCCGTCACTGTAACCGTGCAATATGCCGACAGATCCGTCCCGTCCATTGTTGTCGCGGTGATAGTTACCGTACCGACGGCAACAGCTGTCACATAGCCGTCCTCACTCACTGTCGCCACGCTTTTGTCGGATGAACTCCATGTCACTTCCTGACTTGCCTTCGATGGCAAGACGGTAGCCGTCAGCTGAACTCCCTCACCTGATTTCAGACTTGCTTCTGTCTTATCCAAAGCAATTGATGTAGCAAGTACTATGACCACTTCGCCGCCTTCCTTCCAGCTCCAGGAGAGTGTATTATTGTCGCTGCCGACGACTTTTACACCATACCCTTTGCTATCGAGTGTCCAGGTAGAAGTTATGGTATTGTTGCTTTTGGTTCTCGTTAAGGGCAAGTGAGCGGTAGCCTTTCCCAGGAAACCTCCATAATAGAGTAAACCAAAATAATCCAAATCTACTTCAAAGATACGGTCGAACTCCATGACATGAGCCTTATTTTCCATCTTTCCTTGATTTGCAGTTTCATAAACGAAACCATAGGTATCATTACCGTCTTTTACACGAGTGATATCGCCGTCTGTATATGTAATGTTGGTGATATGGCCATCCCAGTCGACATAAACGAGTTGATCGTCATCGTTGTATTGGAACTCCGCATGTTCGTTATCATTCGAATTATCGCAACTTTTAACAAAGCCCCTCTCATTCAGGGTGATGACATAAGTGGAATTAGAATATGTAAAGGTAATTTCGTCACCGTAAGAGACGTTGAAGACTTTATCAATACTACCACCGTCCTGGCGTTCTATCCGTGTAAGGAATCCATTATTGTCGTAATAGAATGTATGTATTCGTCCGTCACTGAGCGACTGCAGGAGATTCTCTCCGAATATGTACTTTGCCCCCTGGAAAGTTGTGGCAGGTTCCGGAGTGTCCGGGGTGTCTCCGTCTATGGACAGAATATTTCCAAAGGCTCTCCACTGACTTGCAGACCGATAGGATGTTAAAGCAGAAGCCGGCACATAGAGCGTTGCCGTGCTCTGCGACCCCTCTTTGAACACACCGTCACCCAGCGTAGGCACAGACTCTGCCATACATGTGACTGAACTAAGCGCAGTACATTCTGCAAAAGCATTATCACCTATGTAAACTACACTATTCGGTATATCGATCGATTTCAGGCTCGTCGCACGGAAAGCATCCTTATAAACGCTAACCACACCATTTGGAATACTGATGTTTGTTATCGAACTACCCTCAAACGCATGTTTACCGATATATGCTATCGTGTTGGGTATCACCGTTCCCTTGCATCCGACAACCAAAGTATTTGAAGTCGTATTTATGATTGCATTACAATTATCCCTGCTATCATATATGGGATTACCTGCAGCGACACTTATGGAATTCAGGGCAGCGCACCCTTTGAATGCTGACTCGTCAATACTCTCTACACTCTCGGATATATACAGCGTGGACAAAGCACTACAGTCACTGAAAGTTGACGCATCTATGCTCTTCACACTTCCCGGGATTGATATGGACGCAAGATTACCACAACCTTGGAATGAACATAAATTTCTTACACCGCTACGGATAGAATAGTTTGTCTTTGTCTTATCCACAACCTCTACCATATACGTATCGGCATATCTTATCCCGTCTTCTACAGGAAGGCTGCTACACCAGGAAAAAGCGCCCAACCCAATTTCGGCAACGCTTCCTGAAAGAGTGACATATTTGAGCTTAGAACAAGAGGAAAAAGCATACATGCCAATATTTACAACGCTTTCGGGAATAGTGACAGAGGTGAGGTTGGAACAATTAGAGAACGCATCATCGCCGATAACGGTAACACCGTTTGGGATTACAATAGTGGTGAAGGTTTCATAACTATTACCGCAGAATGCTCTATTACCTATCGTGACTAATGTCTCCGGAAGCGTTATCGATGTGAAGTATTTGTATGAGAACGTATTATCTCCGATGTCTGTTACAATGTAAGTTTTGCCACCAGACTCCACATTGCTTGGTATTACCAAATCGCGGTAGCTTTTAGAAGAACTCTCGATAGTAACACTTACGCCGTCTTCATTCACGGTATAACAATTTCCGTCAACCTCAAAGTCGTACGCCCAAGAGAGGGAGAATACAGCGCAGAGCAGCAAAGTTGCAAAGAATCGCCGAAAGAGCAAATGCGTTTTCATAGTTGCTTATATTTAAGGATTAATCAGTTTCGTTTGGATACAGACAAAAAGAAAACGTGGACTTTAATTTCGTCTACGTATTCTAAGGTATCGCCAAACACCAATGCCACTTTAACGAGTAAAAACCCACGCCTCGACGTGAGCATCCTTGCTTTTACTCTTGTGGCATTCCATTAATTTGGCGAATTTCAGAATACAAGATTTAAGCGGACGCTTCTATTTCAATAAGTCTTATGTCTGTTTATTTTCCTATAGGCTTTATGTTTGAGATTAAACTTATATCTATCAATTTACGCAGCGGCAGAAACCTGCATTCTGCGTTTTAAAGCAAGAGCTATGTTTTTACGGGCAAAATCGTTAAGACCGCAGAATGTCGTACGGCATTTCAGCTCATCCAAAGAGATTGTCATCAATATCTTTGCAATACACTCATCTGCAAAAGAATTCGACACAACATCCACCCCCTCAAAGTCGAGGCATACCTTCTCATCGCCCATAATCAAAGGCCATAGTTGCTCGCGCACTTTTTCGCCCAACTGGCGAGTGCCAAGATGTTCTCCAAAATCCCTAAAACTAAATCTTACCATAGTCTTATCCTCCATTCTCACCATAGTTGATCCAAATCGGAATATTTGTTTAGAAGGTTGTCTATGTTCATTCTTTATAATATTTTCCGCGACAAAAATAGTCTTTTTTTCTAAAACTCACACACTTTCCCCTACTTTTTCATCTTCAAATGCCACAAAAAAGTCTCCGATGACATAATAAACTAATGTATAATTCATGTTGAATTCATGTCTGTCTCATATTGAACTCATGTTCAACTCTAATTAAACTCATGTTCAACTCTAATTGAACTCTAATTGAACTCCAATTGTCAATACTAATGACAACTGTGGTTCGCTGATTTAGGTTGTCAGTTTTCTTTCTTACGACTAGAAGCAGTTGACGGGTTAATAATTAAGAACTGTTCTCAGTTGACAGTCGTCC
>Ga0247611_10007497_pt1 | contig 13688 bp, 12 predicted proteins | sample 177DNAGHGhighgp2_FD_192422 | JGI IMG/M metagenome (GOLD analysis project Ga0247611, IMG submission 192422) | Sheep rumen microbial communities from Palmerston North, Manawatu-Wanganui, New Zealand - 1770 DNA GHGhigh gp2 | ecosystem: Host-associated > Mammals > Digestive system > Stomach > Rumen...
CGGTTGTGGGAGTCGAACCCACTAACAACGGTTTTGCAGACCGTCCCCCGACCGCCGAGGATAACCGCCATATTGATACGGAGACTAGCCCCGTGGTATTTAATTATTAGTGGCTCTTATTTCTGCTAGCCTCTTCTCTATTGCTAAAACACCTTCTGCCTTAAACTTGCACTGTAGGAGTGTCTCTCCGTGATAAGTACCTCTATAGTACTCCTTGTCGTATGTATCTGTTAATCTCCAACGTTTCTTACTATCACATGTTTTAACTATCTGAAATCTATCATCACCACTTCTATACTTTCCTGCTTCAACTTTAACCCAATTTAGCATCCCTTCTTTTCTCCTTATAAAATTAATAAGCTACATGCTTGAAAATCGGAGGTTCTTCTTGTTCAAAAAAACCCTGTTTCTCTTCATCCCAAACAAAATACATTCTTGCTTCTGTTCCTGCTGTCTCATAAGTTCCTTGAAACTTACATAAAATAAAACCAGCGTTATAGACTGTTTCTCTGATGTCTGTTATATTCTCATGCATTGTATGAATGGCATCATCTATATTATAGAAAAATCCCACTTCATCCTCGCTACCGGTATCAGGAAAACCAGAGTGCTTACCTGATGTATATATTAGTTCTTTGTTTGGATTTTCAAAAAGGTGTAAGATATAGATTGGTTCTGTTTCTATTTTATAATGCTCTTTATAAGACTTAACATAATTCAATATATCTTCTCTTGTAGTCATAAAAAACAGACCCCTTTCTTAACCTTAACTATATTAATATAGCATAATAATTTTAATTTGTCAAGAGATTAGTTTAATAATTTTAACTAAACGGTATGGGAGGGACTTGAACCCTCATGTCCGTTAAGACGCTCGGCTTCCAACCGAGTGCAGTACCATTGTGCCACCACACCACAGATAACGGTGATGCAGGGAATTGAACCCTGACAACCTTTCAGTTGCTTGCTTTCGGGGCAAGTGTCATATCATTAGACGACATCACCACATAAACGGCGACATAGGGACTCGAACCCTAAAGGCCTTTCAGCCGCTTGTTTTCAAGACAAGTACCTTACCAATTAGGTTATATCGCCAAAAGTAAACAGACGCTAAAGGACTCGAACCCTTACAAGCAGTTTTGGAGACTGTTATGCTACCATTACATCAAGCGTCCATAAAGTGTCAGAAGGGGGACTTGAACCCTCGACACCACGGGTATGAACCGTGTGCTCTAGCCAACTGAGCTATTCTGACAAAAAGGGTGGTCACCGAGAGTTGAACTCGGATTTATAGAGCCACAATCTATCGTGCTACCGCTACACCATGACCACCATGTATATATGTCGATAAAGGGATTTGAACCCTTATGAGTTTTACCTCATCAGGACCTGAACCTGACGTGTCTTCCAATTCCACCATACCGACATAATTTAAAATGAACCAAAATGTTCTGAGAAGGAATCGAACCTTCAACGGAGGTTTAGAAGACCTCTGTTATATCCATTTAACTATCAGAACATACTGCGGTTAGGGAGACTTGAACTCCCAAGGGATTACTCCCACAGCATCCTTAGTGCTGCGTGTATTCCAATTCCACCATAACCGCTTATTTTACTCTTTACTAAAAGACTCTAAATCTTGCTCCATAGACTCTTCTCTTCGCTTATCTTTAGCGGATGGATTTCTTCCATATTTACTATTAGTCTTTCTAGCACAAATTGGACAAGAACAATGAATTTTATTTTTACTGTACTGATGTAAATTATCATACCAAGTAAAACCATGCATCTTACAGATTTTATCTTTTCTGATTGCTTTCTTCCAAGAAATAGATATTCTAGTTTTTCTATCTCTCTGCATAATAGCACCTCCATTATTCTTTAAGCTGACAAAGGGATTTGAACCCTTGACCTGAGCTTTACGAGAACCCTGCTCTACCAACTGAGCTATATCAGCCTATTTTACTAGAGTTTTAAATGGAAATGAGTGGATTCGAACCACTGACCTCACGCTTATCAGGCGTGCGCTCTAACCAACTGAGCTACACTTCCATAAATTTGCAGTAGTTAGAGTATCTCTACTACTTTTCCATAAATACATTTCCTGCCAACTGTACCATTTACATGACCGTGATTGTTGCTAATCTGATAACTCTTTCCCTTGATAGCGGAAATCATGTGTAAATAATAATGCCCATTTACTTTACAAAATACTACATTGCCTTTCTTTAACTCTGTATTTTCATCAACTGGTATCACTATTACTGATTGTCCACTTTTAATTTTTGTTGTCATAGAGTTACCATAGCCTGTGAGTTTACAAGTTAATCCCTCTTGCAACTTCTTGGCAGCTATTGCATTTTCTTTACCTTCAAATTGGTACTCCATTTTCCTTTTTTCCTCCTTAAATGCTCACAGAAGGAGTCGAACCCTCATCTTATGGTCCGTAGCCACACGTTCTATCCATTAAACTATGTGAGCAAATGCCATCGGGTGTGCAGTCAGTGTTATAATCACCATCAATCACACGCATCCCTTGTGAATTGCAACGAAGATTTTAACTCTAATTGAGTTTAAGGTGTCTCTCCTAAGTGTTCCACATTTCTGGGCTTTATTCTCTTCTCGGCTTTTAATGCTTGCCTACCAATGACCTAAGTAGTCCCATTTCAATTCATTACCCTCATAACTACATAAAAGTGTGGGCGAGTGGTCCCGGGTGGAATTGAACCACCGACACGAGGATTTTCAGTCCTCTGCTCTACCAACTGAGCTACAAGACCTTAGGCTGCCTGCTATTAATCAGGCTTTAAAAATGTAAAAGATTTTATTAGTATCTGATTTACAAGTATTGCATGTGTACTTACCATTAATTCTCGCATAATTATTACTAAGAATTGGTCTTCTACAATAATAGCATACACATGGGATGCCATGATAATACTTATATGCAATAGTATTCTGTTTCTCCATCTTCCTTTTCCTCCTTTCTAAAAAAAATTATATTTCAATCCACACTCCATAAAATTTAAATTGTAAATAATAGGAGTGAGTGAGCGTGATGGGACTTGAACCCACGACCTACGGATTAAAAGTCCGTTGTTCTACCAACTAAACTACACGCTCATAACAGGTGGGGTTGGAGTCGAACCAACGACAGTCAGTGTTGCCCTGATTTTTATTGCAGTAGATGTCATATCTTACAGATATTATGACTAAAATTTTTAGACTGATGCTCTACCGTCTGAGCTACCCACCAATATTTGATTTTAATGCTTTAAAATTTGTTTTATAAATCATTACATAAGTTCTACTGCTAAACTACTATCCAAAATTTCTAAGTTAAAATGAGTCACGAACTCCTAGCCGTGTGCTCCGATTGCACTGCACCATTCAATGTAGTTCACGTTGTTCCACATTGTGCTGTATGGTGCCTGTGGTGACTTGAACACCCCATCGGCTCTTTTAATTTAGAAGTGAGTGCGAGGAGGCTCGAACTCCCGACCTACAGATTAAAAGTCTGTTGCTCTACCATCTGAGCTACGCACCCATATTAAGTGGGTGTAGTGGGGGTCGAACCCACGACCTGCGGATTAAGAGTCCGATGCTCTTCCAACTGAGCTATACACCCAAAAATAAAAGGGATTACCTTATATGTACTTGAAAATACACCTAGATAATCCCTAACATTCTAATTAAAGTTATAGAGTTATATAAATAGTTATCCACTATTTCTACTCCCCGGATTATCAAGGGCATTACTAATAGAGCAAAGATGCCACATACATCTCTGTTTACCTGAGTTAAATGACTTAAATCGTTTAATCATACTAACCTCTCTCATGCCCCTTCGTCTCCTTTTCAAAAATTTATAATAATTAATCTAAATAAGTGTAATTGGGAACTCGTGGACTTGAGCCACAATCATAGCAGTTGCATCTGCTTTTTAGCCATCCCCATATTAAATGGACCTGAGGGGAATCGAACCCCTGTCCGAAAACACATCCCGTGTCCTTCTACTACCATAGTTTATTATTTACATTCCCTCAGATGCACGAGAATAAACACCCTTACACCTTTAGTAGAGTCATTATACGTCTATAAGCTCAACTCTTTGCTTACATCGTTTCTCACATGATTTTATGCCGTAATCTCAAGCTATGAGTGACTTAAGCACGACACTCGCTGCATCAAGCAGCAAGAGCAACGTTTCTGTTGTTTGCGTTTATTTTTAATTTGCCATTTAACGCATTGCATGCGGGTAGCTTCTTCACCTTCAATATCCCCGTCGAAACCTGAACAAGCCCATATTTTACTTACTTCATATTTCAATTCTCACCCCACACTAAAGGAGTGTATGCGGCGTACTGGACTCGAACCTACAGTACATTAAAATATATCTTTATGTGACAAAACTATTACAAGCGAGCGTCTTTGTCGATTTGTCTGCCAAAAGATAACAAGTCTAATAGCATGCCGCCTAATAGTTTGTCATAATGCACTCAACAGTAGAAGAGTGTAGTGGAGCTAAAGGGAATCGAACCCTTGGCCTCATGCTTGCAAGGCATGCGCTCTCCCAACTGAGCTATAACCCCGAAATATTCGTGGTGCTGTCGGAAATAGCGATTGCCACAGCTCCTCTTCTATCTCCCCCACGAATATTAATTTAACTGACTACTTTCCGCACCATCGGTAGAGCTTTCCAGAACCCGATAAACCGCCTCATTTGACAGTAAGGAAATTATAAGCTCCTTTTTCCTCCCATAGTGTTAGGCTTCCACTCATCAATTAAATTTTTTTATCAAATCTTACTCCAATGCATGCCTTATAGTCACACTACATCAACAAGGTTTCAGAAATGAGTACTTATGATATTTCAATTCTCACCCCTACAAATAGGGGTGTAGCGACTCCGGGGGGATTCGGACCCCCGACCTCCGCCGTGACAGGGCGGCGCGATAACCAACTACGCTACAGAGCCATTTAGTTTGTGAGTACTTGGTTGCTTGTGAAGTGTAGAGAATAAAAAATATAAATAATATCTTTTAAAATAACAACCTGTGTCACAAACTAAGCAATATGCGGGAGTCGAACCCGCCTCTAAACCTTGGCAAGGTCTCGTTTTACCGATAAACTAATACTGCAAAAGTATTTAAACAATTTACTAACATATTTAAACTTTATAAATTAAAATCCTTAAATATGTTAAGCACGTAGTGGGTATCGAACCCACTCCCTCGGCTTGGAAGGCCGATATACTAAGCCATTTATACGTTACGTGCAAAAATTATAGTCTGTGAATATCTAGTGTAGAAAAAGTGTAGGAATAAAACCTAAATAAATTTGTTATTTTATAGAAGTATCTACAACTACTGCTACAGACTAATATTTAATTTTGCCACTTATTAATTATTTCATCTATCTCATAATCTTTTGCCCAGCAAACCGTAAAATAAAATTGAAAATAGTAACATTTCAACTTCAGGTGTTACGGCTCACCTATAAAATATCTTGAAGCTATATTATAGCTTGCTGATAAATTATGCTTTCAACTACATTTCTTATTTGAAATGTAAACTGCCTGAGTGGGACTCGAACCCACGACCCTCTGATTAACAGTCAGATGCTACTACCAACTGAGCTATCAGGCATTAATCATATTAACTAGATAATTTTAATATCTTTTCTGCCTCATAATCTTCTAACATACTCACCTTTTGAATCTGATAATTCTTAGATGGTTTAATTCTCAATATTTTCTCGGTAGAACACTCAGATACAGGAATTAAATAACATTTATCCTTATAATAAGTTGCAAAATAATCAATGTTTTCTGCAACATATTTCGTTCTCTTATAGCCATTAGTATTATGAGATTGCCATGTACAATTTATTTTAATATATGCCAATTCTCCATCTGACTTATCAAAGTATTCTTTAGCATGCTTAATTTGCACTTTATATAAATGATTGTTTGCATCTAATATTATATCGTACTTATCGGCATTACCATAAGGAATACTAATACTATAACCCAAAGAATATAAATATGTTATACATTGTAATTCTGTTAAATTACCAACTCTTTTAGTGTTCTCCAATATATGTTTCTCCGTATTTATTGCCTTTCTCATTTCATCCAAAAAATGATGAGCTTTCACGAGGTATTCCCCCAGCCCTAACAGACTCATCTGTAAGTAACTTACCAATCCTAAAATTGTAGTATTTCAATTCTCACCCCACACTAAAGGAGTGTATGCGGTGTACTGGACTTGAACCAATGACATCTTCCTTGTAAGGGAAGCGCTCTCCCAGCTGAGCTAACACCGCATATTTGCTATTGTGAATGTCAAAAAATCATGTTTTTTAGTGCTCTCCCAACTGAGCTACACTGCAACTATGCACAGTGATTGGAATTGAACCAATGACCCCTCGATTACCAGTCGATGTAATGATTCTTTCTGCTACAATAGCAAGTGAGTAGGGATGGATTCGAACCACCGACGTTTCTTTGTAACGGGTTTACAGCCCGCCGCCCTCGACCAACTAGGCATACCTACCCAAAAATATTATTGTTTCCACTAAATATTATACAGTTAGCTATAGGCAATACTCCTATAGAATACAGAGTCCTCAACACCCACCGGTATGATGCCAAGAAAGCCAATCTTTTAAATTATCTATTATATTTTTATCTAAATATACTAGGCATTTCGCTGTATTTTGCCTGTACTATGAGGTGGTCCTTACGCATGGCCGTGCGTGTAACTCTTAAATTTAATTAATTATACTAGAACCTCTCTGTACTCAGCTACTTTCTCTTTGCATACTATACTGTATATATTTTCTACTAATACATGACCCTGTATTTATTCTTGTACTATTATTCTATTTTATTATACGGGTCACGTAGAGCTGGCAGAGGGACTTGAACCCCCAACCTATTGATTACAAATCAATTGCACTACCAATTGTGCTATGCCAGCATTTTTAAGAAGCACCAAGACTCAAGCTTCGGTTATGTCTAAACCTTAGAGATTCTAACTCACATAAGCACTCCCTCAATGAGCGACATTAAAAGATTGCTTTGGACTACAATAATATTCATGCCTACTATCATAATCTACTTCTTAATTATTTCAATTCTCACTCCTCAATGATTTACAGTATAAATCAATTTCAACTCTCACCCCCACAAGGGGAGTGTATTGAGGTGACGTGATTTGAACACGCAACAGCTAGCTCCCAAAGCTAGGGCTCTACCAAATTGAGCTACACCTCAAAATTTTAAAAATATGAGCTGAGATTTTTGACTCATAAACTACCATTCATGCATCTTGGTCATGCACTAATCACACTATCTTTTGGATAGTAGGTAGCATCGACACCAGTTTCATGGCTACTGGCAAACTCTTGCTGTATAAATCATAAATTTCCTTTTAATGCATCGCCTCTTGCGGAGTTCAGAGATTGCGGTCTCTTACGGTTGCACCTACTCGTACTCTCTCATGTGTCACCTTGCGAGCTTCACATGCCACCATATTACAGATGGATAAGTCGATTTTCATTATACAGCCGTGTACACTTTTGCTGTATTATTTAAACAATAAATAATGAATCCTCTATTCATATCAATTTGTTTTAAAGTATTCCACATACAATAGATTACGAGGTACACGTTTGAGCATCCGTAGCTTTTGACCACAGCCCACTCATCGCAACCTTGTCTACCTTGCGAGTTTACTATATAATATATGCCAACCTTTCGATTTAAGACACTTAACTATACTCACATTGGCACTTTTGCTTGCAACAATTATGCTCATGTGCAATTGGCAACCCACGCATTTCTGCGATTAGTTTTATAGAACCTATCTCAAGATTCCTACCCGCATCCTTAAGCCTCCGCAGTCGCTCTCGACTCTTAGGCGGGGTCATGCCATATTGGTTTTCCGTTAACTATCAATTACTGACAGTCGCCACACCCTGTATGCACTGTGTGACTTTATAACCATTACTGGTTTTATTTGAGGACCCGAAACCAGCCCCTATATATTATCGGAACGCTTTCCGACTTTGTTTGTTTCTTTATGTTATCACACTTGATGATATTTGTCAAGCTTTTATTGATAACTTTTTATAAAATTTTTCACGATGCATCCACCGTTGACTGCTTATCAGAATTTCCTTAGTTCTATATTTCAACTCTCACCCCCACAAGGGGAGTGTAATGACCTCTGGGAGATTCGAACTCGCCATTTTCAGATTGAGAGTCTGATTACCTAAACCATTAGTAGAAGAGGCCAAAATATTTAATTTTGCAAGTGACCCCTACCAGAATCGAACTGGCATTTTAGCCTTGAAAGGGCTACGTACTAAACCGTTTATACGAAGGAGCCAATATTCATTTTAAAAGCTGGGGATAAAGGAATTGAACCTTTATCTCGTGGGTCAGAGCCACCCGTTCTACCATTAAACTAATCCCCATTAACAAGGGGTACAAGATTCGAACTTGCGTCGGAAGAATCAAAATCTTCTGTGCTAGCCATTGCACCAACCCCCTACAATAAAAATAGGTGCGAGATTTTTAATCTCACACCCTAATACCACATGCTAAACCTTATTTTATCTGTTATAATATCCTATTATAACCGTTGTCGTTGTCGCATTGTTGTATTGGGTGTAGGGTTGGCTTGTTCCACCTTGCCATTTTTATTCCATGAGAAAGAAACCTGTGTATAATCACAGGGAGCTGTCATATTAAATTCATGTCTAATATTAATATTAAGCATCATCTTGTCTCCTTTGAAATAATTAATAATTCGTTTTAATTGCATAATTCTCACTCCTGATGGAGTGTAATTGCGGGAGCTGGATTTGAACCAGCGACCTTCGGGTTATGGGCCCGACGAGCTACCAGACTGCTCCACCCCGCGTGAATCTCTTTAACTGTTATTTATCATAGCACAAATATTTTAACCTGTCAAGTGCTAATTAAACTTTTTTTAAAAAAATTATAGCCCTACCATAAGCTACTGCAAATGGTAAGGCTACATTAATGTTTAATGTAGAAATCTAATTTAAATCTACTGCAAAAATTCTAATTTTAATTAGATTCTTGCCTTAACATCCTTAGATGCCTTGAACTTTACAGTATTGTGTGCAGGAATAGTCATAGTCTCGCCTGTACGAGGGTTATGACCCTTTCTTGCTTCCTTATGAACCATTCCAAGTGTTCCAAGACCACTCATTCTAACAAGGTCACCAGCTACTACTGCACTTCCAACCTCAGCAAAAGTTGCGTCGATAACTGCAGCTACATCCTTCTTCTTAAGACCTGTTGCCTCAGCTACATTGTGAATAAGTTCCTTCTTTGTAAAATTCTTTCTTGTCATTTTAAATCACCTCATAAATAAATTATTCTATATACTACTTATGTCCTTTTTGACACAATTAAATAATTCTGTGGTTATCATTAGTTGATTAATTTTGATTTTTTTGGTTAACTATTTTTTAATTGGTTAATAATAATGCTTAAAACAGTTTTTAACCAAATAGCACTTTTTTAGGTAATTTTTATTTATTCTTATGCTTTAATTAGCCAAGAATAAGTACAGAGCCTTTCCTACATGAAATGCTAGATTTACAGGCACTGCATTTCCAATTTGCTTATATTTATTAATTAAATTACCACAAAATGCCATATCCTTTGGGAATGTTTGTATTTGAGCTGCCTCTTTATAACTTAGTCTTCTAGTATTTCCCTCGCCAAATTTCCATAAGTCCTTATCTAACTTTATCATTTTAGGTGAACTTGGATGTAAAGGTACTTGTTTAGCCATTGCTGGTATGGTGAAGGATTGCATATCCCAATCCCTTACCCTCTGTCTACTCATGAATCTTGATGAATATGGTGCATCACATACATCTTTATTATCTGCTGGTGTATTATCTAACACATCTCTCATCGTCACTTTCTTATCTAAAGGCTCTGGAAAGATAAACTCCTTATCTATGTCATTCCGTATTCCCACTAAAATTACTCTCTGTCTATCTTGTGGCACCTCATAATCTTTAGCATTTAAAAGCTTGACATAAAGTTTATAACCTTTATCACTAAACTCCTTCTGTATTGCCTTGAATATTTCTCCGTCTCCCATAGACAATAAACCTTTTACATTTTCACCTATAAAAGCTTTAGGTTTCTTAGCCTCTACTATTCTAACAAACTCTTTATACAACTGATTCCTACTATCATCTATCTTACGTGGTCCAGCTAAACTAAAAGGCTGACATGGAAATCCTCCAGCTATGACATCTACATCTGGTATACTCTCGGAACTTATCTTTTTAATGTCGCCCTCTACTACTTTAGCCTTAGACCATAACTTATGTGTTTCACAGGCATCATGTTCAAAATCATTTGCCCACACTACCTTGAAACCAGCTTTTTCAAGCCCTATATCAAGCCCACCTGCCCCACAGAATAATGATGCTACTGTTAAAACTTTCTTACTCAACCTTTTTAATCTCCTTTGTTTCCTTTATTGTAGATAAATACGACGCATAAGCAAAGAATACCAGCTAATAACAATCCAATGGCACCAAATCCGGAGGATGAGAAATCAAATACTAGTAACTTTGCAGCACTTAAGAAAATAAGTGATAATCCATATATTCTAAAATTTTTAAAATTATATTTGTTACCGGCTATAATACTGATTATTGCCATCACAATCAACCCAATAGTTACTAAGTATTTTAAGTATCCAATGTAATTATCCATTAATTTATAAAAAGCAATTACTATCTCTGTTTCTACTACTATACTGTTATCAAAGATATATCTCAAGTCAGAAGCAACCATTGCTAATACCATAACTGATAAAAGTAATGCATAAAAGCCCACTATTTCTGGTATGGCTATAAACAATAGAAAAATCAAAAATACTATATGAAAAATAAAATTGTTGGTATAAGAGGCATCTAAGGTATCCTTTTCACACCTACATAATCTAAATATATCTATTATATTATCTATTTTTTCTTTTGACCAATCTACAGACAAGTAAGTTATTTGATGCAAAACTACCATTAAAGTTATTATGCTACTCCATAATACAACAAATAACTCAGTATTTTCATAAGCTATGAACTCTAATCCATAATATAGGCTTGCAGCTGAGGCAATTATTGTTACATAATAAGCCACTACCTTATAAAATGCACTATAATTCTTATACTTTTTCTTTAGACTAATAGAATAGTCCTCTAATCTCTCTGCCCATGATGCCCACCATAATAAAGCAAAGAATGTTAATAAAGCTATTAAATATCCAAATACTTTACCTACAATTACACCAACTAATAATGGGAAAGTGACCACAAAAAGAGCCAATATACTCCAAATGTCCTTGTCTTTTCTTGCCTTATATGTCTCTATAACATAATACAAAATTGCAACAATACCACCTATATATACATTTATAGGTATAATTGGTAAACTAGTAGAGTATAAGACATCATTAATTGAATAAGGGTCATTAAGTAAAAATGCATCTATTTGTGAAAAATACAATAATCCAATTACTCCTATGTAAACTGGATAAGCATACTTTGACTTTTCTCTTATACCAGTATAATTAAGTAAAACATAGCATGCTATAAAAGCAAATAGATATATTGCTGGAATAATCAAGTTTTCTCTATAGTTAAATAAATCCCCAAATGGCATAAATCTACCTGAGAAGCCCCTTACATAGCTAGCTGTAGCTATTGTTGCAATATAACTAAATATAAATATGTTTGTGAAGTTTACAAGCATCTTAAATGAGTTATCAATATCACTTCTGCACCTTAATGTAAAACTCTTCATCTTAATAAAATTAATGATAGCTATTGAACCCAAAATTGCAAGAACTAAAACTAAATTAATCCAGTTATAAGACACTACAAAGGTTTGAATTGAGCTTATACTACCACTACCTTTTGCAATGGATGTAATTAAGTCTTTTGAATAGGTTGGGTCTTGTGCTGCACTAAACAAGCTATAAGCAAATGAGCCTACAAGTATGTTCTGAATTGTATAAGATACCCCATAAATTGTATAAAATGTCCAGTTCTTCGTTTTTAAATAGTCACTACTTATTAAAGAGTTATAAATTGTATATAGCCATAAGAATGTTAATATTACTGGTAAATTCAGTCTATATTCACTAAATACTACTAACAATACTGCCGTACTAATTCCACAAAAACCTATTAATTTAAATTGTTCTGACTCTATATTCTTTGCAATTAATATAGTTATAAATGAAATAAGTACCATTATAAATATAGCAGCTACCTCATGTATTCCATGAATAGCAAAACCACCAACTAAAGTGGCTACATAAATCGAGCCAACTCCACACCCAAGTGTTGATACCGAAAATGGTGTTTTCTCTTTTCTTACTAAAATATAGCCATAAAGAACAAATAAAAAGCTAACAGCATACATAGCTAATACTTTTAGTATAGATGGAATGCCTTCAAGCATAGTTACCAATGAAGCTACACCTATAAATATTAATAGTGCTGCAATTATTCCCATTATTCCTGAGCCTAAGAAGTACTCAATATTGACCTTCTTCTTTGTCTTTCTTATTACTGGCTCTATAGGTGTATCTCTGTCAAAATAATCATCTATATTATCTACTACATCATTAAAATTATCTGAATTTAACTCTACTTTACTATTTGTCTTAGTACCACCTTGAGTATTTGTACCTGCATTACGACTCCAAAAAGGCTGTGAACTGTCATAAAGTGCTGCCTTATTTATCTGAGTACCCTTTACAGTTTGTACACCTTGAGATAATTTTAATTGTTTTACATCTTTTTCAAGAGATGATACCCGCTCTACTAGCTTATCATACTCTTCCCTTGTTATTTCCATAAACTCTCTCCTAGTATTAACTATCTGATGCCGATTTTATACCTTTCAAACTTATACACTCTAATATACCATTCTTTATTGATTTTACATCGAAATATTTTGATATTACGGGTATATAAGCCTCTGTCTTCTCATTCCTTTGGTAACCTTTACTGGTTACCTCATGAACCCCAGACTTATTCTTTTCATAAACCTTTATAAGTACTAATGCAAAGGGATATTTCTCTGAGATAGTCTTTAATATATCCTCTATTATAGAGTCCTCTTTTATGACATTTAAAACATTACTACAAATCACATAATCTGGCTTATTCTTATCTAAATACTTAAATACTTCCTCATTATGCTCCTCTGTCCTATTATATTTGTCATAAACATATACCTTTGAACCGTTGAGTTTTTCCATATATTCTACATTGGTGTCATACTTACCACCACCGTAGTCTAAAATTATACTTTTTGGCTTAAAATTGTACTGAGTATACACTTTGTTTACTACGTTTAAAGATGTATCTTTAGAGCTATACTCCTGTTTATCTTGCATTTTAGATTTGCCCCCTTTTTCAAAATAAAAGATGGGGCTTTTCTTCCCCCACCTCCACCATAATATGTGAACTACCCCTAAGCTAAAGCTTAGGGGCTTCCAATTAGTTTCCCTAAGTTTTATTAAAGGTTTCTTGTCTCAACCTTCGATGCTTAAAAATTATCTTTCTAAGTCTTACTCAAAGTCCACAAGCGTATCTTTTTTATTTAA
>Ga0247611_10007498_pt1 | contig 13687 bp, 14 predicted proteins | sample 177DNAGHGhighgp2_FD_192422 | JGI IMG/M metagenome (GOLD analysis project Ga0247611, IMG submission 192422) | Sheep rumen microbial communities from Palmerston North, Manawatu-Wanganui, New Zealand - 1770 DNA GHGhigh gp2 | ecosystem: Host-associated > Mammals > Digestive system > Stomach > Rumen...
ATCCTTTGAAATTATTGTTATGCAGTTGGCCGACCGCATCTCAATATTAGTCAAAGGATTTTTTCTCATGACCGCCAGAAGGCTTTTACGGAACCACCGGCCTAGCCGGTGGTTTTCTTTTATACAAAAACGCCCACGGGTTCAACACCCGCGGGTTATTTTTCTTTTATAGACATAGCCACAACGTATACAGCACACTTTGTACTATATAGCTATTACTTTACATTAAATTCGTATCTTCAAAATACATTAATTTATCTTAATTCCGTATCATAAAAATACAATTCATAATAAATTCATACATTTTCCTTTTATTTGTTCGAATGTTTTATCATTCAAATAAAAGTTGTATATCTTATTAATAAAATAACAATCGGACTAAGGAGGAAACCATGAATAACATAATCAAACTAGCAGCAGCTTTCTGCGCAGTATCAGCAGTATATGCAGCAGGAACTTTCCAACTATGGGACGGAGAAGAAGGCAAGCCGCAGGTTCAAACTGGACTTGACAACAACTCCGAAACATCGGGTTATTGGTTCAGTTATGCGGACAACGATGACGGAGGAAAATCGAAAGTCGATTGGCCCGTTGATACAAGAACCGATACAGGAGAATCATTAGAAGCGGTAATCACGCACTGCAAAGGCGTTTGCGGCACCGCCATATTGTCCAAGTCAACATTAAAGTATAATCCCTTTGTCGGTATTGGTTTTAATATTGCCGGAGAACCTATTGGTGGTGGTGATCCAGATGCCGCCGACGCAACGGATTGGGGTGGACTTTGTATCACATATACCTCAGATACACAAGCCGATCTCGAACTTGGTCTCGGGACATTCGACCCCGAAATAGAATACGCAAACCCAGTCGCCAAACTTTCTAAAGCAACAGAGGCCCCGGTAATGAGAGCTATTCCCTGGGACAAGTTTTCACAACCAAGCTGGTACACCGGTTCCACCAAAATCTCAGGACCAGAAGCGGCCAAGAGGCTCGTTGCAGTCAAATTCAAGATTCAAGCTGTTGATGGTGAATACAAATTCAACATCAAAAAAATCGGTCCCTACACGGCCTGTAGCCAAGGCGAGGCAATCAAGGTTGCTCGCGGAGCGTCTGCCATCAAGACGATTTTGAACGGACGCACGCTCGAATTCACGGGAGTCAAGTCCGCCGCAACAGTCGAAATCAAGAACTCTCTTGGACAAGTCGTGATGAAAAGCTCTATTGATAACGCCGCAGCGAAACTTAATCTTACATCGCTCGATGCAGGAATTTACATGGTGCAAGTTAGCGGGAAAAACGTGTATTTCGCAAAGAAAATCACGCTGAAGTAATTAGAGAATAGTCAAACAAAACAGCCCTCGGGTTTTCTCTCTCCCGGGGGCTGTTTTATCAAGAAGGAGATTCCCGGTCATCCCCGTCAAGCGAGGACAGGCGCCGGGAATGACATTCTTTTAATTACGTGTGAGCAACAAACGCCTCGTATTAACGAGGCGTGGTTGCGAGAGTGAGCGTCGCTCACATATTTCTATTTGATTCTGACGCGAACGGTTAGGTATGTGCGTCAACCCATTCGGCGTTCTTCTTGCAAGCCTCGACGGACTTTTCGAAGGCGGCCTTTTCTTCGTCGCTCATCTTGACTTCGATAATCTTTTCGACACCGTTTGCACCGACGACAACCGGCACGCCGCAGTAGAGGCCGCTAACGCCGTATTCGCCGTTCAGCTTGGCAGCGCAAGAGAACACGTTCTTCTTGTCGAGGAGGTAGGCTTCGGCCATGTGGATGGCAGAAGTAGCCGGGCTGTAGAAGGCGGAGCCGCGGCCGAGGAGGTTCACGATTTCGCCACCGGCACCGGCAGTGCGCTTGGCGAGTTCGGCGAACTTTTCCTTGCTCATGAGCTGAGAAACCGGGATACCGCCCACGGACACGCATTCCATGATGGAAACCATCGTGTCACCGTGGCCACCCATCACGAGGGCCTTGACGTCTTCGACGGAAACGCCGAGTTCGTCGGCAACGAAGCAAGCGAGACGGGCAGAGTCAAGCACACCAGCCATACCAATGACCTTGTTGGCCGGGAGGCCAGACTGCTTCTGCATGTTATAGACCATGGCGTCGAGCGGGTTCGTAATGACGATGACGAAAGCATCCGGAGCGTTAGTCTTGATGGCTTCGGCAACCGTCTTGATGACGCCGCAGTTCTTGTCGAGGAGGTCGTCACGGCTCATACCCGGCATGCGCGGGAAACCGGCGGTAACGATAACCACGTCTGCACCCTTGAGGTCGGCGTAGTCGGTAGAACCCTGAAGATCGACAGAGGAGTTGATGACGCTGCGGCCTTCCATGATGTCGAGAGCCTTGCCCTTCGGCATGCCCTGAGTCTGCGGAATGTCGATAAGGACCACGTCGCCAAGATTCTTCTGGGCGAGCACGAGAGCCATTGTACCACCGATTTGACCAGCACCAACGAGTGCAATCTTCTTTCTAGCCATGATTAACCTTCCTTTTAAGGTATTTAAAAATTTACGTGTCAAATATAGCAAAAGAAATGTAAAAACGGCAATATGAACCAATATTACATATTATTTATTTGAGGGGAAAAGAGGGGAAAGCCTTCCCCTCGCTCCAGCCCCGGCATACGTCATTGCGAGGAACATGGTGACGAAGCAATCTACGCCGGGTCTTCCGCTCCCCCTTCGCCTAGGGACTCCGCCCCTAAGACCCCACAAAAAAGAACAAATATGCATATTTCTATATTAATTATATGAAATTCATAACGACCCTTATATTGTGCATTTTTCTACTAGCACCATCTAGTTTTGCAATATCGCTAACCCCTCCGCAAATTTATGCTGTTAAAGAAAGCAGAACAATAGAAAATACAGATAATATAGAAGAAACATTCAAAATGCCTCAGTATATGGCTCGTGTCAGCGGCGTAGCACTCGCACTAATGGGATTAATATTAACCGAAAAAGGTGTATTAAACCTTACCGATAAAGAGCTTAATTCCAGCAATGGAGGCGAAACCCAAATGGGCCTTATAGCAGGCATCGGAATGATGATTTTGGGCGGTTTCTGCATTTATTGGTCATTCTAGCACGACATCACAAAAGAACGCTTCAGGAATGACAATGCGTCGGGAATGACAGGGCTTTTTCCGCCCGCATTTCTAGTAACTCATAACTAGTAACTAGTAACTATTTTTCTATCTTTACGCGCACTATGAGTATTGCTATTCCTCAACTGCCTAAGGGCACACGCGATTTTTATCCGGAAGCCGAGCGCATCCAGAACTATATTTTTGACACTTGGCGCAAGGTTGCCGAAAGTTTTGCCTACGAAGAATATGAAGGCCCGATGTTTGAGCATTTGGAGCTTTACACCGGAAAATCTGGTGATGAAATCGTTAGCCAGCTTTACAATTTTAAAGACAAGGGCGACCGAGAAATTGCACTCCGCCCAGAAATGACCCCGACGCTTGCCCGCTTGGTCATCCAGAAGGCCCGCGAACTCAAGAAACCGTTCAAGTGGTTCTCCATGCCGCGCCTGTTCCGCTACGAAAAGGCACAGAAGGGCCGCCTCCGCGAATTTTTCCAGCTGAACATGGACATCATCGGTACCGAAAGCATCTATGCCGAAGCGGATTTGCTGGCTTCTATCGCGACAATGCTCCGCAAGTTCGGTCTCAAAGACAGCGATTTTGCCATTGGCGTTTCGAGCCGCAAGCTCCTCGCCACCTACCTCGAAGAAATTGGCGCCCCGAATCCGGCCCTTGTCTATCCGGTGCTCGACCGCCGCCTGAAAATCGGGCCGGAAGCTTTTGCGAAGGCACTCACTGAAGCGGGGCTTTCCGAATCGCAAATCAAGCAGCTCGACGATTTCATGAGCTGCAAGTCTATCGAAGAAGTGAAAGCCGCCGTCAAGAGCGAAAACGCGACGGCCGCCCTCGCCGAAATCGAGAACCTGTTCGCCACGCTTGCCGCGGCAGGCTTTAGCGAATGCGTGAACCTCGACCTTTCCATTGTGCGTGGCCTCGCCTACTACACCGGCATCGTATTCGAAGTGTTCGACAAGGGCAAGTCCATGCGCGCTATCGCCGGTGGCGGACGTTACGACAGCCTCACCGAGAAGCTCGGTGGCGACCGCATCCCGGGCGTTGGCTTTGGCATGGGCGACGTGGTCTTGGCCGACCTCTTGCGCGAACGCGGACTTTTGCCGAGCCCGAAGCAGCATGTCGATTTCTACATCGCAAGCTTCACGAACGACATGAAGAAGATTTTCGAAACGGCCCAAGTGTTCCGCGCCAACGGAAACTCCGTGTCGCACCCGCTTTCGACCATGAAAATGGGCAAGCAGCTGGAACAGGCCAACTACCAGGGCGCTAGCATCGTCGTTTATGTCGATGGGGAAAAAGCCGCGGCCGGTCAGTTCGAATTCAAGGACCTGCGCACTGGCACCATGCACGTGGGCGACGTTGCCGCGATTGTTGAACGCAGCAAGCAGAACATCGAAACAAAAAAGGCTTAAAGGAGATCCCCGGTCAAGCCGGGGATGACATCTCTGCATGACACCAGTAAAAACACTACTCAGCATTCTTTCATTGTTCCTCGTCCTCGGCGTGATGGCGATCGCCTATCCCGAAGACGGAATTCAAATCGGCGACACAACGCTGCGCTATCCGAAGCTCTCGGAAGTGTTCGAAAAACAGGCTACCGACTCTGCCGGGAATGTCATCAAGGACGAATCGGTCGATCCAGAAGACGCCTTCCGCGAAATGATGGAAGAAACAAAGCAGAAGCAGTTTGCTGCATACTCGGATTCACTCAAGTACTACGAGGACTTCTTTAGGGAAGGCCGTTCCCGCTTCGACTTGCCGAACGACGACCCCACGTGGTTTGACCGTTTCTTCAAGCATCTCCAGATGTCGAAGCAAGATTCCAGCGTCGTTCACGTCATTCACTATGGCGACTCGCAGCTCGAAGAAGACCGTATTTCTTCGACTATCCGCGAAGATTTGCAGAAAGAATTTGGCGGACATGGTCCGGGCCTGCTCCCAGCAGTGGCGCACATTCAATCGATGTCCACAGCACAGTCCAACAGCGGCAACATGCAACGCTACATCATTTTCGGGCACAAAGAAGACCAGGCTTCGCACAATCGTTATGGTCTCCTGTTGCAGATAGGCGATCTCAACGGTTCTGCATCTGTTGTCGTCAAGAAGCGCGAGAGCCGCAAAGAATTTTATCCGCATGTGGGAGACTACTCGACGATTAAGGTTCTCGCCGGCAAGCGAGGAAAACTCAAGCTCACCCTCACTTACGATGTTGCGGTTACCGAACAGGTCGGTGAAAAAGCGGACGGCACGCCCAAGTTCAAGACGAAAATCAAGAAGGTTACTGCCGAACCGCCAGTTGTAGATAGCCTTACCAAGCTGGTCGTTTATACATGGAAACTTCCCGACACGACTTCGAATATCAAGATTTCTATGAGTGGCCGTAACGAAATTTATGCTATTTCGGTCGATGGCGATTACGGTATCGCTGTGGATAACGTAGCCATGCGCGGTAGCTCCGGCACCATATTCCACAAGGTCGATAACGAGCTCCTTGCCGAATGTTACAAGGCAATGAACGTCAAGCTCATCATGATGGAATACGGCGGAAACATGGTGCCGAACATGTCGGCAAAGACTATTGATTGGAGCCGGAAACTCATCACCAGACAAGTTCACGCAATCCAGAAGGCCAATCCCGATGCAGACATTCTCTTTATCGGCCCGGCCCACATGGAAAAACAGATTGGCGGCAGATGGCAGACGTATTCGGGCCTTTCCATGACCATCAAGATGCTTCGCGAAGTCGCACTTGAAAACGGGCTCGCTTACTGGGACATGACCCGCGTGATGGGTGGCGAAGGTTCCATGTCGAAATGGGTCAAAAGGAATCCTCCGCTAGGCTTTACAGACCATATCCACTTTACACGCCGTGGAGCAGCCAACATGGGCGACTTGTTCTGCTCGTCTCTCCACATGTATTACGATTACTTCCAGTTCCGCAATCGGCATAAACTAAACGATTCGAAAATCAAGGATATCCGCAAAATTTCAAACAAGAAAAAAGCAACTGCTGATACAACCAAAGTAATCGACTTGAACGCAGAAAAGGCAAAGGTTAAATCCCCAAAAGCCGGAGGAGGCGTATAAGTGAGAAAAAAGCTTGCTGTCATTGCAGCCATTCTCGGATTTTTGAGTCTAAGTGTTTCGGCCAAAGACTTGGTCATCACTCCAGGCTACTATGATGTTGATTTTTCGAAATATGATTTTATCGATACGTCCTTGAACACAATCCAGTTTCCTCAGGGCAATGCGAGTTTCGAGCCATTCTTTAAAAAACTCGACACGCTTGTTTTCGAGAACAGGGGCAAGGTAAGAATCCTTCACATCGGAGGATCGCACTTGCAGGCTGATGTTATTTCTGGACGCATTCGCGAGCACATGATCAAGGAATATCCGGGCGCTTCGGCAGGTCGCGGTTTTGTATTCCCGTATTCGGCCGCAAGGACAAATACGCCAGCAAGCTACGCCAGCTATTACAAGGGCATCTGGGATAAAAGCAAGAATGTGCAGAAAGAAATCACGAAACCGTTAGGCCTCCTCGGCATCGCCATCAGCACTAGCGACCCGCGTGCCGAAATTACGCTTCTTCTGGACAAATACAACAGTGAACCCATTTGGGGCGAGACAAGTTTCAGACTTTTTGGATTCAGCGATAGCAACAACGTTACACCGGTTCTCCGCATAGATTCGATGGACGTATTCGGGACGCTCGATTCGGCAAGCCAGAGCTACGTGTTTACGAGCCCTCGCCCGATTGACACGATTCAAATCGCTTTCCGCTGGGCCGATACAACGAAACAAGCCGAAGTAGCGGCGTTCATTACGGACTCGCTCTTCAAGGATTCCGTGGCAAGGGCCGATTCCCTCGCCCGCGTGGCGGATTCGTTACGCCTCGATTCTCTTGGTCTCCTGCCGTCTGCAAGTTCCCGCACAGCAGAACTAGCCGCAGATTCCATGTTCCAAGGCGACTGCGAAGACGTTCTCGATACGAACTGCCTCAACCGCGATGAAGATTTACAAGGAGCCAAAAGAGATTCCTCAGCCGTCGATACGGTTCCGCCGCGTCCGCGCTTTACTCTTACGGGCATTCTTGCCGAGAATAACGCACCAGGCATCACATATTCGAACGTCGGCATCAACGGTGCCAAAGTCGCAAACTATTTCGAAGAAACCTGTCCGCTGTTCGAAAAAGAAATGTCTTACTACAGGCCAGACCTCGTGATTTTCGCTATCGGCATTAACGACGCGAATGTCGAAGTCTTTAACGACAGGCAGTTCCGCGACGAATACGACATGCTTATCAAGCGGATTCTCAAGGTCAGCCCCAAGACGGCATTCATTTTCGAGACGAACAACGACTCCTACCGCAAGGTACGCAAGAAAAAGTACGTGCAGCACCCCAACGGTGAAGTCGCACGCAAGGCTTTCTTTATGCTGGCGGATAAGTACAAGGCCGGAGTTTGGGACAAGTTCTCCATCATGGGAGGGCTTGGTTCGATGGCCAAGTGGGAAAAGGCCGACTTGGCAAAGAAAGACAAGGTGCATTTCAAAACTGCCGGCTATCAGCTGCTTGGCGATATGTTCTACAAAGCGTTAATGCAAGCTTACTTTGACCACATTGCAGACCTCCCCGCTGAAGAGCCTACACAAGCTCCGCAGGCAATCCAAGCAAAAAAACAATAATTTTACAAGTCCAATAAATCATGCTTGACTATATCATTCCCTACTTGACACGAACGTTCGCATTTGACCCGAACTCCCCGCTCCTTTTTACCCAGTTCTATTTCTGGGGATTCTTCGCGGTCGTCTTCGCCATATTCTCGATAGTCCATAGCAAGCTTCTATTGCGTAACGCGTTCCTCTTCGGAACGAGCTTGTTCTTCTACTACAAGACAAGCGGAAGTTACGTCTGCATCCTCATCTTCTGCGTCATTGCGAACTTCTTCATCGGCAAGTGGATTGAAAAGTCAACGGTAAAATGGAAAAAGAAACTGTTGATGATTATCATCGTCATCATCGACTTGCTGGTACTATGTTATTATAAATACTCCTATTTCTTCTTGGACGCGCTTTACGACTTTACCGGCATCGAGCTCCATGTCTATAACTTCTTCGCGGCAGCAAGCAACAAACTGTTCGGAACGCATTCGCTCGTCGATCAGATTATCCTTCCGGTCGGTATTTCGTTCTTTACCTTCCAGGCGATGAGCTACTGCATCGACATTTACCGCGGCAAAATCAAGGCCGTGAGCAACATTCTGAACTTCGGTTTTTACCTTTCGTTTTTCCCGCAGCTCGTGGCGGGCCCGATCGTGCGTGCCGACAAGTTCGTGCCGCAGCTTTACAAGCCGTATTTCCTCCCCCGTCGCGCATTCGGCATGGCCGTATTCTGGATTTTGAACGGTCTTGCCAAGAAAATCATTTTGAGTGACTATCTCGCGACAAACTTTGTCGATCGCGTTTTCGATACGCCGCTCCTGTTCACTGGCGTCGAAAACCTGATTGCGCTTTTCGCCTACTCGTTGCAGGTCTATGCCGACTTCTCGGGATATACGGACATCGCTATCGGCGTTGCCCTCCTCATGGGATTCCGCCTGCCGCAGAACTTCAACAGCCCCTACAAGGCAAAGAGCCCCACGGAATTTTGGCGTCGTTGGCACATCAGCCTTTCGAGCTGGTGGCGTGATTACTTGTACATCCCTCTCGGCGGTAACAGAAACGCCACCGTCGGCACATTCTTCTGGATGGGATTTTTGAGCCTTGTCGCCATACTCCTTTCAGGCAGCATGTGGGTCGGCATCGCACTCGGCGTTTTCTTCCTCTACATCGGCATTGTGGCCTACTTCAAGCCGGATTCCCGCAAGACGATTACCACGAACATGAACGCCATGGCAACGCAGATTGTCGGCGGTTGGTGGCATGGCGCCAGCTGGAACTTCATCATTTGGGGCGGCTTGAACGGCTTTGGCCAGGTGTTCAACAAGCTCTGGGTCAAGCGCAGCGCGACAGTCCGCGCCTCGATTGCTCTCGGCCTGTTTGCGCTGAGCGCAATTCTCTATAAGCATTTCACAATTCCCATATGCGCGATTACCGCCGTCTGGTTCGGCGTTCTCTTCTTCGGCATTTACTCGACCATCATTTTCCATCTATTCTTCGAAAAGAAAGCAGAACAATACTCAAAGCAGCTGGACTGGATTAAGACCGCCTGGAACGTCACGCTCACATTCGTGTTCATCACATTTACGCGTCTCTTCTTCCGCGCCGGCTCGAACCTCGATCCAGCCGAAGCAAACGAAGTCGCATGGAACACGGCAAAGAACATGGTGCACCAAATGGGAACCGCCTGGCGCGTGGACATGATTTTCCCGATTGCCTGGGAACACATCAACATTATCCTCGTGTTCATCGCGGGTATGCTCATCCACTGGATTCCAAAACGAGTCAAGTCCCGCTACCGCATCATCTTTGCGTCGCTGCCGATTCCTCTGATGGTGCTTGCCACCGCGTTCATCATCTTTATCATCTACCAGTTCATGAGCGCAGACAGCTGCCCGTTCATTTACTTCCAGTTCTAAATTAGACGAGAGACGAGAGGCGAGAGACGAAAGGCGCGTCATCCTGAGTGTAACGAAGGATCCAGTAACGTTTTGTGGTTAGTGGTTAGTGATTAGTAAACAGTAGAAGTAGGTGGTAGGCTGTGGTTGTGCGGTTTCGCCGTCATCCTGAGGGGTTCGCCCCGAAGGATCCAGTGAAGTTTTAGTCGGTAGATTGTTCTATATAATACATTTAGCCAAAAAAATTCGGAATAATACTCCAGAAACATTTTTTTGAACTCCAAAGTTACATTTCTTTACATTCCACTAATTTATTTTAATGATTAGCCATTGGTTATTAATCGTTGGCAATAACAAGACTTTGTCGAAAATCGGGAGAGCTCATGTTTATCAAAATCAATAAGTTTTTAGCTAAGGTGCTTCTTTCTAGTACAGCGTTTTTGTGGGCAGGGTGCAATAACGATACATCAAGCGCACCAAACGACACCCCCAATGAGCCAGCCTCGTTCTTCGACATAGAGCAGGAGTTAGCCAAATTAAAGAAAAATGATACAGATAAAATGGAATTATTGGGGCAGTGCACTTCAGCAAGAAACTATTGCGAAACGAAATTTAAAGGCGACCCCTATTATTTTAACGACGGTCAAGAATATATAATGCCAAGACGTTCTGCTAGAGGGAAAGTAAGTAACAAAATCGACTCTCTTTTAGCCACTCCCCAAAGCGCTTCTTTTTCAGACAAAAAAAGAGAATGCTATGCAACCAATTCCCGCCTAGTTCGTTCGGAACCCTGCGAAACATCCGAAGACTCCGTGCGCATAGACAAGGATTACATACAAGCACTCGCTAGTTACGACAGCCTTTATAACGAAGCCTACATAGGCGTTTACCAAAAAGCCAACGAAAAGGCCGCCGAATGCGAGAAGATTAGTGATTAGTAAACAGTAGGCAGTGAACGTCATCTTGGATGGGTGCGTTTAATACTTGACTTTTCATTTTTTTAGCTTATATTTATTTTTATGAATATAAAACTGCGTAAGTACTTGGGAAAAGCATTTCTCCTCTGTACATCATTTTTCTGGTTCAGCTGCGACAATGCGAACAGCGAGTTTCCTGTAAACCCGCCCAACATCGCCGATCAAAATTCATCATCTAGCAGCCTCACTAACGAGAATACATCTTCAAGCAGCCTCGCCAAAGAAAGTTCATCGTCAAATGAGCCGTTTTCATCAAATGCGCAGCCATCTTCAAGCGCAAAGGAATATTCATCGAGCGCAACAGCCCTCAGTTCATCCAACAAAGCGCCGTCAAGTTCTTCCAAAAACGTACAATCAAGCTCATCAAACACTCCTGCAAGCTCATCTAGCAAACTTACTTCAAAAGATTTACCCAAAGTATCTTTTCTTGATATCGATCAAATTATAGAGAAAAACCATGCCCTCTCCGATACTGCTGGTTTAATGGGCAAAAAAGTTTCCGCTTCGAATTATTGCAGAATAAAATTGCAGGGGGTCCGATATAATTTCTATGACAGCGCATTCCCCACTTCATCCAGAAACACCGCAAAAGAGATGATTGATGACGAACTGGATTCTCTTCTTGCAAGTCCTCAAGCAGCCACATTTTCAGAAGAAAAACAAAAATGCATTCTGGATTTAAAATACAGTTCGTGGGAAGGCCTTCCTGACTATGGAATTCCAGCATGGTATTCTTGCGAACACGAAAACGAAGGCAAAGATTCCGTAAAAATTGATGAAACATACATCAAAGCACTTGAAGCCAGAAATGAGCTTATTTACGAAGAATACATGGACGTTTTTAAAGAAACAATCAATAAAGCGGTTCGTTGCGATTCGCTCAAATAACGAATTTGGGAAAAAACATGTTCACGAAAATTCATCAAATTTTAGGAAAAATATTCCTTTCAGGTGCATCTTTCTTTTGGGTGAGCTGTGATTCAGGTGCATCAGCGGAAGGACATGGGCCTTTAATCGACATCGAGCAAGAAATGGCCAAATTGACTCCGCCGGATACCACCGGCTTAAGAGGACAATGCACTTCAGTAAAGGACTACTGTGATGTCATTCATGATTATCACACCCCTCTCAGCAATGGATATGACGCAAAAGCACCTGCAAGAGATAAAGTTAACGAACGTCTCAATTCAAAAAATCTTTCTGATGCAGAACGTAAATGTTATGAAAGATTAGCTGAAAGTTTATCACTAACGGAAATGCCGTTGTATGGAGTCCCCTATTGTTATGATTTTTCCTTAATAGAAGAGTTTCAAGATATCGTTTTACCGCTTGAAAACGCTTACGATAACGATTTTATTAAATCCCAGCAAGAAGATTATCAACGTTACCTAAAAGACCACAATCTGACAGCGTGTTCCCCAGTTACAAAAGGTGTTCTTATTGACGACCAGTACATCAACGAAGCTCTTAAAAATGAACAACGCAGCCGCGATGGGTTTCGAAGTAATTTAGAGTCTATCAACAAAAAAGCCGCCGAATGCGACGCTCTAGAGTAGCCTTTGGAGATTTAATCATGCTCACGAAAGTTCGTTGTATTCTAGGCAAGCTATTTCTCTCTAGTGCGTCATTTTTCTGGATTTGCTGCGACAATGTAAACAGCGAGTTTCCTGTAAACCCGCACAACATCGCCGATCAAAATTCATCATCTAGCGGTCTCACTAACGAGAATACATCTTCGAGCAGCTACTTCAATGAAAATTTATCGTCAAACGACGCATTTTCCAGTTCTTCTGCGGAACCCACAAAAAAAGCGGAACCATTTATCGACATTGAACAAGAAATGGCCAAGTTGACTCCACTAGATACCACCGGTTTGAGAGGACAATGCATTTCAGAAAAAGTTCATTGCGAGACCATCGAAAACTTTAATGGTTCTATTAATTACGAAAATAACGTAATCATGATCGCTAAAACAAAATTCAATTCGCTTATCAACAGCGAACAAAACGTTCCATTTTCGGATTGGAAAAAGAGATGCTACGAAAACGCAATCGGCAATGGGTTTTATCCGCTTTACGGAGTTTCTTCGTGCAGCTATTCAAAGCGAGAAAGAAAATTTGATGAATCTTGTGAAACGGTAGAATCAGTCCGCATTGACGAAGCTTATCTCAAGGCACTTCAAAAAAATGACAGTCTTGAGCGTTATGTCACTCAACGAACATTTGAAAAAATCAACGAAAAAATAGCCAAATGCGATAATCCATAATTTTTTCGAAGGATCCATTCATGAACAAAAAAATCCATAAATTAGTGGGGAAAATATTCCTTTCTTGCGCAGCATTTTTCTGGGCCAGTTGCACCGAATCAAACAGCGATATCCCCGTTGGTCCATCCAACATTGCCAACGAAAATTCTTCATCAAGCGAAGCTTTTTCTTCTAGCGAACAGCGTTCATCAAGTGCAGAACTATCTTCGTCAAGCGAGGCCCGTTCAAGTTCTAGCGATGCACAGGCAAATTCAAGTGCTTTTAATAGTATTCCTTCAAGTTCATCTATCAGCGTTGCAAGTTCCTCCAGCGAAAAAGCCCCGATTTCATGCAAGGAACCTATAAGTTCATCGTCCGTCAAAAGAGAACCTCCCCAAAAAGCATCTATTGACATTGAGCGAACACTATCCGTCATGAGCCATGACACGACCGGACTCCTTGGACAATGCGTTTCCGCAGAGCAATATTGCGCCATACAGAAGCGAAGCAATCCCCATGATTTCCATACATACGCAGAAGATAAAATGGAAAGAAATCAAGCAAGACATTTTGTCAATTCAGAACTGGATTCCCTCCTAGCAAGTCCACACGGAGCAACATTTTCAGAAGAAAAACGAAACTGCATTTCGAATTTAAAATACACTCTCTCTCAATGGGAAACGAATGATTTTCTCTACGGAGTTCCTCCTTGGGATTTAGATTGCAAAGGTAAGGATACAGCCCAAATTGATGAAAACTACATCGAAGCTTTTCTAAAAATTGACAGTCTAT
>Ga0247611_10007500_pt1 | contig 13684 bp, 12 predicted proteins | sample 177DNAGHGhighgp2_FD_192422 | JGI IMG/M metagenome (GOLD analysis project Ga0247611, IMG submission 192422) | Sheep rumen microbial communities from Palmerston North, Manawatu-Wanganui, New Zealand - 1770 DNA GHGhigh gp2 | ecosystem: Host-associated > Mammals > Digestive system > Stomach > Rumen...
TCTGGCAAAACAGCAACTTTGACAGAAAGCCCGTTTGGTTTTAAGATGTCAATGCTTCGCATTGTTGCTTTTTGTCCAGCGCTGTCACCATCTAAAAGCAAAATTATGTTGTCTGTCATTTTTTTAAGTTCTTTTGCGTGGAGTGGGGTAAGAGCAGTTCCAAGACAAGCAACAGTGTTGTTAAATCCGGATTGATGCATTGAAACCACATCAAGCTGACCTTCAACCAAAATAATTCTTGGAAGATTGCTGTGCAGTTCATTTCTAAGTTTTTTGATTAAGTTTATTCCAAACACAACACGGCTTTTGTCAAAAACCATTGTTTGAGCGCTGTTTTTATATTTAGCGAAAGGCTTGTCCTCAATTATTCTTGCAGAAAATCCAATAACTTCGCCATAACTGTTAATAAGTGGAAAAGTTAACCTTTGAGCAAAGCTGTCATAAGTTTTTCCGTTTGCACCAATATCAATCAAACCAGCTTTTTTTAATGTGTCTTCACTAAAGCCAAGTTTTAAAAGGTGGTTTTTCATACTTTCAAAATCTTTGCTATAACCCATACCAAATTTTGTTATGCTGCTATCGCTAACGCCTCGATTTTTTAAATAATCCAAACAAACTTTCCCATCAGGGCTTTTTAGTGTTTTGTTATAATAAATGGCTGCTTGCCTTAAAGCTTGCAAAACTTGTTCTTTTTCTTTCTTTTGTTTAATTAAATCTTGGTTGTTTTCTAGTTTTGGCATTTCCATTCCAGCATTTTTTGCGAGTATTTCAACAGCTCCCATAAAATCAACGCCTTCAAATTTCTTAACAAATGTTATAACATCTCCGCTTTCGCCGCACCCAAAGCATTTATAAAACTGGTCAACTTCATTTATGCAAAAGCTAGGTGTTTTTTCATAGTGAAAAGGGCAAAGACCCCAATAGTTTTTGCCTTTTCTGTCTAATTTCATATATTTTGAAATAGTTGACACAATATCACTTCGTGATTTAAGTTCCTCTTTCCACTCTGTTGAAAAGCCTGAGTTTGCCATAATTCCCTCATTTGTTAATATTTGATAATCTTATTATTTGTCAGCAAACTTTAAAATTACTTTTTATTTTTACAAATTTTTTAAACTTTTTAAAATAATTTGAAATTTTCCGCTAAAATTTGCGTTAAACAAAATCAAAATTTCATTTAAGTGATGTTCGTGAACCAAAAAAGAATTTAGTTTTTGATAATCAGTTTGTTTTATGAGCTTTAAAATATTAAAAGCTCCAAGTGATACTGGCATACATTCTTCAGTTTTGCACATTGAGCAAACAAAAGAGCCGGTTTCAATATTTAAATATATTTTTCCATTAAATTCAGCACCACAGCTTTGGCATTTTTCAAAGTTTAACTCATAGCCAGACAGTTTAAAAATTTCTAGCATAAATTTTGCTAAAACAAGTTTTGGATTTGTTTTTGTTAAGCAAATTGTTTGCAGTGATTTTATAACATTTAAAAACAAAGTGGCATTTGGTTCATATTCATTTAAAGTTTTGTCGCAGATTTCAAGAATGGAAGTGCCAACGCTAAGCTTTAAATAATCACTTGATATATCAAAAAAACTTTCAATTTCAGAGGCTGTTTTAACAGTGAAATTTTCTCCACTTTTAATCAAAGAAAATTCAGCAAAACAAAAAAGTTGCCCAGCAAATTTAAGCTTTGCTGTTGGCTTTAAAATTCCTTTTATTTTTGCACTAATTTTTCCAAGCTCTAGTGAAAAAAGTGTTAAAATTTTATCATTTTCTTGATATTTTATGCTTTTTATCACGATTGCTTTTGTTATTATTTCTTCGTTCATCTTTTTCTTCTTTTAGTTTAGAGTATAGTAGATAATATCCAATTTCTCCCGTTTCTAAAAAATTATCAAAACATAGTTTTTCAATATCTTTTTGGTTTTTCATTTTGTTTTACCTCAATGGTATTTTTAACAAAATGAAAAAAATTATTATAGTTCATCAACAGAATAACCAATATTGCCCAAAATGCCTTCTTTATTTCTCCAATCTTCTTTTACTTTAACCCAAAGAGATAAATTCACTTTTTTGTCTAACATTTTTTCTATGGCAAGCCTTGAAGATTTTCCAATTTCTTTTAGCATTGCTCCTTTGGCGCCAATTATGATGTTTTTGTGACCAGGTTTTTCACAATAAATTGTTGCAGTGATTTGCTCAAACTTTTCTTTATCGGTCATTTCATCAATAATAATGCCAACGCCATGTGGAACTTCATCAGAAAGTAGCCAAAGCATTTTTTCTCTTATTGCTTCAGCAACCATAAAGCCAGTTGTTTTGTCTGTTAATTGGTCATCTAAAAAATATTTGATATCATCAGTCATATATTTTTTTATGTTTTCTTTTAAAGGTTCTAAATTTTTGCTATTAAGAGCAGAAATACAAAAAACATCTTTTAAGTTTTCTATTTCATTTAATTTGTTTAGCTCAGGAAACAATCTTTCATAATTTGTTAAATCAACTTTGTTAACAACAGCAAAAACAGGGTAGGAGTTTTTTGCGTAGTCACTTAATTTTTTTAAATCACTTTTAAGTAGTGGTTTTGAGCCATCAAAAACATACAACAAAAGATTGATGTCTTCTGTTGCGGATTCAATGCTTTTTTGCATATAGTCGTCAAGTTTGGTGCTTCCTTTATGCATTCCCGGAGTGTCAACAAAAACAACTTGATAATTCTCAGTGTTCCAAACACCTAAAATTTTGTTTCTTGTTGTTTGTGGCTTTGGTGAAACGATTGAAACTTTTTTGCCAATAATGGCGTTAATTAGTGTTGATTTTCCAACATTTGGGTTGCCAACAACAGCAACAAATCCTGAATGAAATGCCATAATTTTTCTCCTTTGAATTAAAATATATTGTTTTCATTTAAATATTTTATCATTTGTTCTTCATAATTTTTCATAACAAGAGTTTCATCTTTTTTGTGGTGGTCACAGCCCAAAATATGCAAAAAGCCGTGAATAAAAAGCTCTAATGCTTCTCTAAATGGAGTGTTTTCAAACTCGCTTGATTGATTTATTGCCACCTGTTCACAAACAAAAATTTCACCCAAATAAATTGTTTTGCTCGCTTCATCATAATCAAGTAAAAAGTTTTCTTTTGTTAAAGGCAAATTTTTTGGGTTGTCAATAAGTCTAAAACTTATAACATCTGTGATTTTGTCAATGTTTCTATAATTTTTGTTAATTTCTTTTATTTCATTTTCATCAACATAAAAAACTGTTAAGCTAATACTGGCGCTTTGTTGGTTAAATATTTTTAAAACTTGTTTTCCAACTTTTGTCAATAATTTTTCATCTGCAAATTTTGCGTTTGTTTTGTTTTGTAATTTTAAATTTAATTTCAACTTATTTTTTCCTTTATTTTAATATAGTGTGTGATGAACCATATATTAGAAACATAATTTGTTTCGGTTTTTTCTTCCAAAATGTTTTCATCACCGTTTATTTGCTCCCAAGCGAGCATTTTTGCTTGAGAAAAGAGATTTTGTTTGTAGTCTTCAAAATTTCTGGTTATTTCTTCTTTTTTAAGTTCATAAGTGTTTGTATAGTTTATAAAAATTGGAACAAGATTTTCAGTTAAATATTTGGTGTAACATTCGTTTTCACAAAATTCATAATTCACTTCATTTTGGGTTTTAAACAATATGTCATCTTTATATTTAACTTCATAATTTTGAACAAAATTTCCAGTGCGTATTAGCTCAGTTTTTGTTTCATAAAATTTTATTGTTGCACTTTTCCAAACATAAGCAAAAATTTGACCGCTTGCATCACATTCTTTTTTCTCGCCATTTTCTTCTGTGTAACCCGCAATCAAAACTTGTCCTTTTTTCACATATTCATTAGGTTTAACAAGAGCAGTGCCAGAATTTGTTAAAACACTTGCAACAATTCCATCATTTTTTGCTATGATATTTTTTGCTGAGATAAATTCATTTAAAACATTAGTTCTTTTTGTGTAATCAATTAAGATAAAACTGCCTTTAAAACTAACGCTAATTAAACTTATTTCTGGAATTGATGAACGCAAAATGTTCTCAATTTTCTGGCTTTTCAGGTTTGTTTTTAAAGATAATAGTTTAATATTATGTTGCTTTAAAACTTCTATTATTTGAGGCTTTAATTCATCATCGCCATAAAGATTTATGCCCCAAACAAAAAAAGTTGCAAAAAAATTAAATAGCACTCCAAAAACAATTCCAACAACAATGGCTGGTTTCAAAAAAATGGACCTTAAAAAACTTAAAAAAGAGTTGTTTTTTTGCTCCAAAATAGTATAGCATTTTTGATTTAAAATGGCAATCACTTTTTTATAGTGTTTTTTTGGATAGCAAAAACAAAGCTCACTAGAAGAAATTTTTTTTATTTTTTTAATTTTTATGTTATTTTTTCTTAATTCTTCCAAAAGGCTAGAAAAATTTACGCCTTTAATTTTTATTTTAGTGCTATTAAGAGATAATTTATTCAATGTTAACCTCCCGTGAGCTTACTGAAAAAATTTCTCCCACAATTATTATTTCATCTTTTTGCATATTTTTTATGTTTAAATTTTGCCCATAGATATATAAGTTTTGTTTTTTTGTTTTTAAAATAATTTTTACAGTTGAATAATAATCAATAAAAAACTTTCCTTCAACAATGGTGCCAAAAAATCCTAAATTTGTAACAACAAAAGGGCATAACTTTGTGTCAATTTTCAATTCATCAAAAACTTCTTTAAAAAACATAAAATCCTCTTTTCTATGTTTATGAAAAATGGTTTTATATTATGCTGATTTTATTTTTTAAACTAAAGTAGGGTTTGGTAATTGATAAATTAAATAAATTGTATGTAATGAAAAACAAAATAAGAACAAAATTAAATTTAGAAGAAGGAATGAAGCGTTAAAACAAAAACAGCCATACGGCTGTTTTTTGTTTTTAAAATATTTTATTCACTTTTTGCAAGCGTTATTTTTATTGATTTTTCTTTTGCTTTTTTATACACAATAGTTTTTATTGAACCAACTGCTTTTAAGTCGATTTCAGCAAGTTTTATACTTTCATCATAACCGCTTAAAACAAGTTTTTCAACTTCTGTTTTTAGTGACACATTGTTTTGCGATTTAAAACCACGAATGGTTGACACAATATCAGAGACAGTTTGCCCAAAGTTTGATAATTCTTCATCAAAAGTTTTGTCTAGTTTTAAATAATTTGATGTGTGAATTGATTTTTCATTGTTTTCTTGTGAGAATGTGTCCATATAAATTTCTTCTGTTATGTGAGGTAGGTATGGCGAGAACAATTTTAAAAGTGCTTTAAGCATAATTTTAGAGGTGTATTGAGCGCTTTTCTTTGCTTTTTCGCCATAAATTTCAGGTTTATAAAGCCTGTTTTTTGCAATTTCAATATAGTTATCACAGAAATTCCAGAAAAGTTTTTCAACTTCTTTTAATGCCAAACCAATTTCATATTTGTCCATATATTTAACAAAATTTTCATTTGTTTTAACAAGCTCATTTAGCATCCATTTATCCATAATTTCCATTTTTTTTGGCTCTGTGTTTGGAGCACCATCTAAAAATGAAATAACAAATTTGCTGGCATTCCAAATTTTTTGAACAAGTTTTGCTCCGTTGGTTAACTGCTCTTCAGCCAAAACTGTGTCCATACCCATAGAAATGTTTCCTGCCCAATATCTAACAACATCGGCGGACCTTAAAGCAACAAGTTGTTGAGGGGATTGCTTTTCATTGCCTTTGCTTTTGCTTATTTTTTCTCCTTTTTCATCTACTGCATAACCAGATATCATAACATCTGTCCAAGGGAGCTTGTTAAAGTGTAAAAGTGATTTTGCAATGGTGTAAAAATCCCAAACTCTAACATTGTCGTGTGCGTTAGGACGAAGGCTCATAGGAAGGTGACTTCCATCAAGCCCTTTTTGAGTGATTAAATTCATACAAATTTGTGGGGTTAGTGAAGATGTTTGCCAAGTGTCCATAACATCTTGGTCTGGCAAAAATTCATTACATCCACAAGTGCAAGCTTTGTTTGGATTTGTTTTTGTTGGGTCAACAGGCAAATCTTTTATGTCTGCCAAAATTTCTTTTCCACAGTTTTTGCAATACCAAACAGGGAATGGAATACCATAATAATTTTGCCTTGAGATGCACCAATCCCATTTTAAACCTTGAGTCCAATTTAAAAATCTTTTTTGCATTGTTTGAGGATGCCATTTGCACTTTAATCCAGCATCATAGATTTCTTGTTTGTGTGAAAGAAGATTTATAAACCATTGAGGTTTTGTTAATATTTCAATGTCTGTGCCACATCTTTCGTGGGTGGCAACTGCGTGAGTTAATTCTTCTTGCTTAAATAGCAATTTTTCTTCTTTTAATTTTTCAATAATGCTAGCTCTTGCTTCTTTAACTTTTTGCCCAGCCAAAAAGCCAGAAAGTTCACTCATTCTGCCGTTTGGAAGAATTGCTTCCAAAACAGGAAGACTATATGTTTTTTGCCATTCCATATCTTTTTCATCACCAAAGGTGCAACACATAACAACGCCAGTTCCTTTGTCCATTAAAGCTTCATCATTTCCAATTATTGGAACTTCTTTTTGGTAAATTGGGCTGATTGCAGTTTTTCCTATAAGGTCTTTATGCTTTTTGTCTTGAGGGTTAACAAAAACGCAAACGCAAGCACTTAAAAGTTCTGGTCTTGTTGTTGCAACCTCAAGTTTTTTTGAACTTCCTTTTATTCCAAAATATATATAATTCATAAGGCTTGGTTTTGTTATTGTGTCTATTTCGCTTGAGGCGATAGCTGTTCGACATTCTGGGCACCAAAGGGTGGCAGACTTTCTTCTTGTTACTTCGCCTTTTTTGTATAGTTCAATAAATGATTGTTGGCTTATTTTTTGAACAGGAGAAGATATTGTTGAATAAGTGTTTTTTAGATTGCAAGATTGCCCCATACTGCTAAATAGTTCGGCGTATATTGGGATGATGTTATCCATTTCACTTAAACATTTTGAAACAAGTTCAGCCCTGTTGTTTGCGTCTGGGTGAATGTTATATTTTTTTTGAACATATCTTCCACTAGGAAGACCATTGTTATCAAACCCCATAGGGAAGAACACATTATATCCACTCATTCTTTTATGCCTTGCAACAATATCTATGTGGGTGTAACTAAAAATGTGACCAGTGTGAAGGCTTGGGCCACTGATTGTTGGGGGTGGAGTGTCTATTAAATATTTTGGTCTATTGTCTTGTGGGTCAAATTTATAAATATCGTTTTCATCCCAATATTTATGCCATTTTTCTTCTGTTTTTTTAAAGTCATATTTTTTGTCTAACATTTTTTATTTTCCTCTTTTCTAAATCTAACTTATAGTTTAACATAAAATAAAGCTGTGTGTCAATTATTAAAAAAATAATAGATGTTTAAAAATAAAAAAAATTTAAAAACAAAAATATAAGTATTATTTAGTTTTTTTGATTTTTTGTGCTATTCTAAAAGTAGAAATTTAACTAGTCATTAAGTTGACCTCTTGTGGTGGCACAGCGCGGGCGTTAAATTTCTTTTTTATTTAAAAATTTTATAATTAAAAAAACTAGAAACCCAATTTTCTAGTTTTTGTTTTTTTATTCTATTTCTTCGCTAAACTGACTGTTATAAAGGCTGGCATAAACTTTGTTTAGTTTTAAAAGCTCATTATGTGTTCCTTTTTCAACAATATCTCCATCATCTATAACCAAAATCACATCGGCATTTTTTATTGTTGAAAGCCTGTGGGCGATAACAAAACTTGTTTTTCCTTTAGAGAGCTTATCCATTGCTTGTTGAATTAAAATTTCTGTTCTGGTGTCAACAGAGCTTGTTGCCTCATCCAAAATCATCATAGGGGCATTTTGTATCATAGCCCTTGCGATTGTTAAAAGTTGTTTTTGCCCCTGGCTTATGCTTGTGTTTTCGCCCAGGATGTGGTCAAATTTTTCTGGCAAATGATTTATAAAGTTATAAATATTTGCGTTTTTGGAGGCTTCTATAAGTTCTTCATCTGTGGCATCATCTTTTCCAAATTTTAAGTTTTCTTTTATGGTTCCCTCAAAAAGCCAACTATCTTGCAAAACCATTCCAAACAATTTTCTAACATCTTGCCGTGACATTTCTTTTATTGAAATCCCGTCAATTATTATATCGCCATCATCTATTTCATAAAATCTTTCTAAAAGGTTTACAAGAGTTGTTTTTCCTGCACCAGTTTTTCCAACAATGGCAACTTTTTGTCCAGCTTTTACTTCTAAGTTAAAGTTTTTTATAACAGTTTTGTTTTTATCATATCCAAATTTAACATTTTTAAAAACAATATTTCCTTTAACATCTTCAAGTTTTTTGGTGTTTGTTTGTTTTTCTTCTTCACTTTCATCCAAAAATTCAAAAACTCTTTCAGATGCTGCCACCGTTGATTGCAAGATGTTTGCAATGCTTGCAAGCGATTGAAGTGGGCGAGTAAATAGTCTTACATAAATCATAAAAGATAAAATTGCGCCAATGCCAATAGAACCATTTACAGCTAAAACTCCACCAACAACAGAAACGGCAACAAAACCCAAGTTTCCAATAAATTGCATAATTGGCATCATTAGTGAGCCAAAAAATTGATTTTTATAGCCAGCTTTATAAAGAGTTTGATTTAAGTTGTCAAACTTTTCACTTTCTTTTTCTATTCCGTTATAAGCTTTAACGATGTTGTGGTTTGAATAAATTTCTTCAATATGTCCGTTAAGCGAACCTAAAGTTTTTTGCTGTAATTTATAATATTTTTGTGATTTTTTAACAATTAGTGCAACCAAAACAAGTCCAAGAGGAATGCATACTAAAGATGTTAATGTAAGTTCCCAACTGATTGTAAGCATTATAACAACAATTCCAACAACAGAAGTTATCGAAAAAATTATTTGTGCCAAACTTTGATTTAAGCTTTGAGTTATGGTGTCAACATCATTTGTTATTCGGCTTAAGGTGTCGCCATAACTTTTTTTGTTAAAATATTTTAGTGGCAAGGAGTTTATTTTGTTTGATATTTCTAGTCTCATTTTATAGCCAATTCTAGCAGAAATAATTCCAGTTATAAAACCTTGAAAATATTCAAAAAAAGCAGAAGCTATATAAAGGCAAACAAGCCAAATCCCATAATAAGTTATTTTTGCAAAGTCTATTGGGATTCCAAAAAGTGGGGAAGAACAAACATCGGTCATTTTTCCTAATATGTCTGGACCCAAAATAGAGCAAACAGTGCTTGCAACAGCTAAAAGAATTGCAACAACAAGTGCAACATAAAATGGTGCCAAATATTTTAAAAATCTCTTTAAACTTTTCTTAAAGTTTTTTGCTTTTGCTCCAATCATCATTGCCCTTGGCCCGTGCTTTGGAGGATTTTTGTTTTCATTATTTTCGCTCATTTTTCTAATTCCTCCTTACTTAATTGAGAGTAGGCAAGTTCTCTATAAATTTCACAATTTTTCATTAAATCTTTGTGCTTGCCACAACCAATAACTTTGCCATCTTCTAAAACAATAATTTGGTCTGCATCCATAATTGTTCCAATGCGTTGGGCAACAATAACTTTTGTTGCTTTGTTATAATTGTTTTTAAGCTGAAGCCTAAGTTTTTGGTCTGTTGAAAAATCAAGTGCCGAAAAACTATCATCAAACAAAAGTATTTCTGGTTCTTTTGCTAGCGCTCTAGCTATCGATAGTCTTTGTTTTTGTCCACCAGAAATGTTGTTTCCGTTTTGGCTTATTTGATAATCAATGGTGTTATCTAAATTTGAAACAAATTCTTCAGACTGACTAACTTTTAGTGCTTTCAAAATTTGGTCTATATGCCTGTTTTCATCCATTCCATAACCAATATTTTGTTTAATACTTCCTGAAAAAATTGCACTTTTTTGTGGTGAATATCCAATTTTTTGATAAAGCGATTTTAATTCTATATCTCTTATGTTTTGCCCATCAATCAAAATTTCGCCTTGGCTTGCGTCATAAAAACGCATAATTAAATTTATTATTGTGCTTTTTCCACTTCCCGTTGAGCCAATTATTGCTAAAGTTTCTGATTTATTTAATTTAAAACTAACATTTTTTAAAGTTTCTTCTTTGTTTTCGGGATAAGAAAAACTAACATTTTTAAATTCAATCGTGCCTAAATTCGGGGTGTTTTTTATTGTTCCGTTGGTGATTGATGATTTTGAATCCAAAACTTCTCTAATTCTTTTTGCACTAACATTTGCTCTAGGCAAAATTAAAAACATCATTGAAAGCATTGTAAAGCTTATAAGAAGCATTGAACTATATTGAGTGAATGCCATAAGGTCGCCAACATTTAAAATGCCTTGACCAATAAATTTTGATCCAACCCAAATAAGAGCTAAAGATAATCCGCTCATAACAACGCTCATAATAGGAGAAAGTAATGACATTGTTTTGTTTAAAAACAAGTTAACATCAAAAAAATCTTTGTTTGCTTTTTTAAATTTTTCAGTTTGTTTTTGTTCGGCGTTATAAGCTCTTATAACTTTTATTCCAGTTAAGTTTTCTCTTGCAACTAGGTTTAATTTGTCAAGCCTTTTTTGCATTATTTTAAATTTTGGAAAAACTAAAATAACTAAGGTAATTAAAAATATCAAAAGAAACAAAATAAATCCAGCAGTGATTAAAGATAACTCAAAACTGCTTCCCACAATTTTAACTATTGCCCAAATTGCCATAATAGGGGCGGTGAAAACCAGTCTAAAGCCAATGGCATAAGTTTGTTGAAGCTGAGTTATATCATTTGTTGAACGAGTTATTAAGCTGGCTGTTGAAAATTTGTTTATTTCTTTCATCGAAAAATTTCCAACTTTTTCATAAATATTTTTTCTTATTGTTTTGCAAAGTCCAGCTGAAACTCTTGCTGAAAAAAATCCAGCAAGACAAACACACAAAAGTGAGCAAAAAGCAATGAGCAGCATAATAAGTCCTGTTTCCCAAATTTTTGAAACAGGACTGTTGTTTCCAACATAGCCAATAATTTTTGACATATATTCTGGCAAAGATATAGCGCAAAAAACATCTACAACAACCAAGCCCACAATGATAAAAAATTGAAGCCACTCTAACTTTGTCATATATTTCATAAGTTTTATCATAAAAACACCTCAAATTTTGTAATAGTGTAATAATTTATAATTGTATAATAAAATATTATATTTGGCAATAAAAAATATTAAAAAATAATTTTAGTTATGTTAATAATTATTAACTTATGAAAAAAAGTATAAAATTTGTTATACTTTTTTAACAAAATGTAAAAAATTTATAATTTATACAAAAAATGATATTATGCCAAAAACAAAAATAGAGCATATTATACTATTATGAAAGTTATAAAAGGCGATTGCCAAATTGCAAAATCCACAAAATTTGAAGGGTATAATTTGATTGAAAGCTCAAAAATAGGCGAAAATTGCTATATTTTTTCAAGCAAATTAACAAATTGCACATTAGAAGATGGCGTCACTGTAATAAATAGTGTTTTAGAAGATTGTGAGATTAAAAGAGGGGCAAAAATAGGGCCTTTTTGCTATGTTAGAAACAATTCAAAAATAGGTAGAAATTGCAGGATAGGTGATTTTGTTGAAGTTAAAAACAGTGTTATAAAAAACAAAACAAAAGCATCTCATCACGCCTATATTGGAGATGCCTTTGTTGGTGAAAATTGTAATATTGGATGTGGAGCTATTTTTGCAAATTATAATGGAAAAATAAAGCAAAAAATTTTTGTTGGAGATAATTGTTTTATTGGGGCAAATGTAACGCTTGTGGCTCCACTAACTATTAAAAATGATTGTTTTATTGGGGCTGGAACAGTGATTAGAAAAGATTTAGATGAAAAAACTTTTGTTGTTGATATAACAAACAATAAACATAAAAAAATCCCATAATTTTTTATAACAAATTTTTAATAGTTTAAAAAGAAAAACTCCTTTATTTAAGGCATTTTTGTGTGTTTAAATAAATTTTTATTTTAAATTTAAAAAAAGGGTAAGGGGGTATAAAAACAAAAAAGTGGAGTTTTCCACTTTTCCACTTTTTTAACTTTTATTTTGCTTTAGATTTTTTAACAACAGACTTATCTGTGTTTTTGTTTTCCATTTGCTCCACTTGTTTTATAACTTTTTTGTTGTTTGTGTTTTTGTTTCTTAAAATTAAATAAGTAATAAGGCAGCCCATAGTTTGCAAAAGATACAAAACAGAACCAAATGTAACGCCCCTAAAGCCAATAGAACAGAACAAGAACACAAAAAATGCTAAGCAAACAAAAATAATAAATAATAGTTCACAAATAGATTTTTGTCCAAACTTTCCGACTTTTAGTTCAGAACTTTCTTGGTTTTTTAAAAGTATTCCCCAAATGCCAACAATTAAAATTAAAATTATTGTTATAAATGAAAATATTTGAAGTAGTGCTGAAATAACCAAACAAGCATTGTCCCAAACTGTGATAAGTCCATACCCTGAGGTCCACCCAAAACGCCAACCCAAAATTAAAAGTGAGCATATTGTTGATGCTAAAATAAATATGAAAGAAAATGAACTTGATTTTTTGTTCTCCATAAACAACTCCTTTTATATGAGTAGTATATACCAAAATTTTAAAAAAAGTCAATAAAATGCTAAATTTTTACAAAAAATTGTATTTTTTGCTTAATTTTTTTGCATTTTTATTATTTTTTATATTTATTTTAAAAATATTTTGTAAATTTTTATAGTTTTAATTTTTATCTTATTGATTATTATTTTTTTTTGTGCTAAACTTAAAAACATAAGTATAAGTTTGTCCCTATGGTGTAACGGATAGCACAATGGTCTTCGGAACCATTAGTGAGGGTTCGAGTCCTTCTGGGGACGCCAAACAAAACAAAAAAAGGCTAGTGCCTTTTTTTGTTTTAAAATGATAATGATTCTGTTTTTTTAGGAGCTTCTTCTGAGTAGGTTTTGTCAAAAGCTGGTTTTTGTATAGCATAAACATCTTTTTTGTTTGATATATTTAAAACTCCGCCTTTAAGTCCAACCATTTCTTCTCCCCAAGATGCTTTAAAAATAATATCGTGGTGGAGTTTTATAACTTCAGCAGGTTCGGCAATTGGTTTGTAAATTCCTGGTGTATCTGTTGGGGCATATTTTTTTCCAAAAGCATCTGGTTTAACAATGTATTCTTCTCCATCAGGATTTGTTACAATAAAACTTCCAGGAACTTTTACTACTCCTTTTGTTTCGCCTAAATAATAAATATTTCCATCTCGCTCAACTCTGGGTCTAGTGTCAACAACTTCTCCAACTTTTGCTTCTCTAGCGCTAACTTGTGCTGTTTTTCTTACTTTTTGAGGACCTTCTCCAATTGATTTTGAATATTCAACATATTCTTTTGTAAATTTCTCCATGTCATCTATAACACCGCATATAATATCAATATCTGGATATTTTTCTGGGTTTGCAGATGTTAATGTTACTTTTTTCTGTTCCATATTTTTATCCCCTTTTTCTTTTTAAGGTTCTGTGGTTTGTGATAGCTTCAAAACCTTTAAAACCATAATAACACATGGGGGGGGG
>Ga0247611_10007501_pt1 | contig 13683 bp, 1 predicted proteins | sample 177DNAGHGhighgp2_FD_192422 | JGI IMG/M metagenome (GOLD analysis project Ga0247611, IMG submission 192422) | Sheep rumen microbial communities from Palmerston North, Manawatu-Wanganui, New Zealand - 1770 DNA GHGhigh gp2 | ecosystem: Host-associated > Mammals > Digestive system > Stomach > Rumen ...
GGGGATTGGAGATTGAGCCCACTCCCCAATCCCCAATCCCCAATCCCCAATCCCCAATCCCCAATCCCCATTATATTATATATTTAAAAATCTTTTATAATTAAAATTATTATAAATAAATAAATGAACAATTTATTAAATAAAAATATATATTATATTTATATTGCATTATAATTAAATATAAAAAATAATTTTGATATAATAATTTTTTGTTTTTATTCATTTTTTTAATTCTCAATAAATACCCAAAACATTCTTTCAAATTAATTTAAAAAACAAATGAAAGCTAAGAATATTAGTTTTCTAGTTTTGTTTTTATGGATGTTCGTCATCCAAACAATTTATGCTGATGATACCTGCCAATCAGGTATGAGAAAAATGTATTTAGATGAGACCACTGCATATGATGAAGGTTCTGCAAGAAATTATGTCCCAGCTATCAATTTCTATGAAGGTAGTGGTGCCTTATGGTATAGAAGAAGAGTTTTAATTGAACCAAGATTTGAAGTACATTTAAAGGCAGCTCTTCAAAAAGCTGAAGTAATTGAAAGCGCAAAAGAACAAACCTTAGAAGGATTTACCATTGTTATCTCAGGAAATAAAAATAGATTAAGTACTGCTTCAAGTGATTATATGGGATATTATGGATTCACTAAAAGTTATATCATTGAATTTGACTTTAATAAAGGAAATCATGACCCCGACGATAGCAGCTATTCTTTCAGATTCTGTGACAATGATTGCTCAAATGATGATAGTAAAGCTATTGCTTCTGGAAAATTAAATTTACAAAGATTTGATCCCACAAGAGATATGAATTGGGACTTCAGACTTATTTATGCTGATAAAAAATTGACTGTATATTCTGGTGCAAATCAACAAATTTTCTCACAAGCCGTTGATCTTGCCGCAACTTTAAATGCCTATACTGCCTATGTAGGATTTACTGGACATATGAGTGGAAATAGAAGAGAATTAAATGTTTTAGGAACATTCGTTTGTGAAGATAATTTCGATATTTCTAGAATGACTGGTAAATTTTTCGTAAATGAAAAAGAATATGATACTTATTCATTTGAAGGTGGAGAAAATGTCCAATATCTTTTCTCTTTCATCAACACTAAAGGACAAGTTGTTCCACATTGCTTCAAACAAGGTATTTGGACTTATAATTTCGCTTTATCCCTTGACTGTACTGCCTCAAACTATAACATTAGAATGAGAGATGAATATAGTCTTTTATTAACTATGAATGCTTGTAGTGAAGTCGGTGAACATACAATCGGTATTTCTGAATCTTCTCATGGTGTTGGACCTGAAAAAAAATATACTATTAAATCCGGTTCATTATCTAAAATCGTTTATATTGGTCATGATGGTAAAAAAGATACTTCTCAAACTACTGTAGCTAATGGAGTTAGAACTTTAACTTTCGGTACAGATAGTGGAGACTTTTCATTAAAAGGTGAATATATGGAAATTGTCCTTGACTTTGAAATCACTGATAAATCTGGAAACAAAGTTGATTTAGGAACAGATTCTTCTCAAATGGTTTCAAAATCTAATTTTGTTTGCAGTGGAGGTGCTGCAACTCTTACTATGAGAGCATTTGAAGGACATTATCAATTAGTTATTAGAATTACTAAAGCTGCTACTTATACAATCATTAAAAACAGTTATATGTCTGAAAGTATTAAATTCAAAGTTGTTTCAGGTGGAATTGATGCTTCTGCTTCATACTGTTCTTTAGATGGATTTAACACTGCCCCAACTTTAAAAATTGGTGATACAATTAAATTTAACTGTTATTTCAAAGATGGAAGAGGAAATGAAGTCACTATTCAAAGATTTAAAGAAATAAGTGAATATGATTTTTCATGCGAAGTTAAAGAAACTTCCCCCTCATCAAAAACTTTCACCCAAACTACAATTTCTGATCAAACTAAATATTATCAAATTTCATATAAAATTACTGAAAATGGTATTTTCAGTTTCTATGGTTATTTGACCTTAAAAGGAACCTCAACCAAAAAAACTTTATCTGGAAGAACTTATCAATTCTATGTATCAAGTGATAGTTCAACATTATCTAAATCAATGATCTTTAACTATTATACTAAAAAATGGGTTAGCATTGATAGTGCAACAATTGAATATAGAAATGATAAATCTGGAAGAATTACTGCAATTGATTTAGCCGATTCAACTGGAACTTTAATGTCAAAATATAAGACTTATCCTACCAACTTCGATGCTACAAAAATCAAAGTAGAATTCTATAGTGAACATGATAGAAGCATTAATGTCGGAGACTACTATGCTAAAGTTTACACTGATGGTGGAGTTCAATATATTGGTATCTTCAATAAAGAAGGAAAAGAATCAGACTTATATGTCAAAAGATCCACTTTCGATTATACCTTAAAAATAACTTATCAAAGCATTACTAAAGTTGTAACATTCAAATTCAATAAATCTTACTTAAATATCCAATCATACGAAACATGCTTCCATGGAGTCGATCTTTCTAAAACAAAAGTTGAGATGGATAAAAATGTTCAAATTAAAACTGATGGATCTTACCAAAAAATTGGAAAAATTGAATTAAGAACAACTGATGGTTATTTATATAACTATAAATATGATGTAAATCAAATTAAAGTCGGTTTAACTGTTACTGGTGAAGTAAAATTTGAAATAAGAGAATACTATATTTTAGGTATCTATGAAATATGGGCTAAATCAACAGTTGAATATAGTGGAGAATATACAATTACAATTGGTACAACTGTAGTGCACAGAGAAAAAATAACTGCTGAACAAACTTATGCCAAAGAAATGAGATTTACCCATTCTGAATATTTCGAAAACACCAAAAATGAAGGAAGCAGCCATTATTATAACTATAAAGGAGAATTCACTGGTCAAAATCTCGGATTCGAATTCCAACTTCCAGGAGACGGTGCAAATGGTGGATATATCGATAAAGCCGATTATTTCGACAAAAATGTTGAAATTTCTTATATTGACGAAAAAGGAGTTACTCACTCTGGTAAAGGATACTATGAAATTGTCTATGACAAAAATACTAAAACTTATAAATTCGTAGATAAATTCAAATATGAAAGTAAAACTTATACTTGGGTATTCCACTTCAACAAAGGAAGCAATCAATCCAAATATTATATCACTTATGACCAAAAACAAATTAAACAACAAATTTCAGTCCAAAATTCTTATTTCAAAATTGTTACCACTGAAGTCAAAATTAACAGCTATGTAACTATTGATGTTTACTTAGTTGACGGAAATGGTTCTGCCATGGATCAAACTAAAATAAATGAATTAAGAGGAAATGTCGTTGTAAAAGCTGTTTATTCTGATGGTAGAGAAGCTTTCAGATTCAACTATTATCAAACCACAACCCAAAATTCAATTAGATACCAAAATAAAGTTACCGTCGGAGGAGAATTCAAAATTGTTGCTTATTACAAAGAAGAAGAACTTACATGCAAAAGCTCAACTAGCTCTTTGAAAATAACTGTTGCTCAATATTCATTAAAGCAGAGTATATTATCAATAATTTTAGATAAAACTATCAAAATGGAATCCGGAAAACAATTAACTATTGAAAATTCATATCAAACTCCTAAATTCTCTTTAGAATTAAGAACTGAATCAGGCGAAAAAACTACTTATTCAACTGAATCCCAATTCTCATTAACTTTAACTAAAGGAAGTAAAACTTTTACCTTCCCAGAATCCAAAAATGGTGAAACTATTCAATTTAACTTTGATTATGGAAAATCTGATGATTTCAAAACTATGAGTGGAGAATGCACTTTGACTTTAACTTCAGGCTCACAAACAGTAAGTTGGACTATGACTTTAGTCGGAGATGGTAGTGATTATTCTGATGAAAAAGAATATGATTTATCAAAAACATATATTGAACCAACCAATGCTGTAGCTGTTGCTGGAGAAGAAACAGTAATTAATATTCAATTAAGAGGTAAAGATGGAAAGAGATGGAACGGTAGAGCCTATGATATCTTATGGAAATTCACTCTTGAAAACTCTTATGGATTACAAAAAGATCAAGGTATTAAATGGAATTTCGATATTAATTATAGTATTTTAGGTATGATTACTCTTAAAATAACACAAGATTCTATAACTACTAAAGGTGACAATGTTTTGACAATTAAACTTCAAAATGATTATACATTTGAAACCAAAGTTAATTTCAAAGTAAAATCAGGTGAATTTAAACAATTAAAGGCTGTAGATAAAAAAGTAGTTGAAGGAGATGTTATAAATCTACCATATATAAAATTTGAACCCGTTGATGCCAAAGGTAACTTAGTTACTGATTTCTTTGATGGATCAGTCACAAAAGAATATTTGAATTCATTAACTGTAGGAACTTCATTAGAAGGTGTATCATTAACTTGTAACAACTATGTTTCTGAAAATAGATATTTAATTGTCCAATATAAAACAACTATTTCAACAAATGTCAAAGTTACTTCATCATTTTTCAGTGAAACTTATAGTTACAGAATTAAAAGTGGACCAATTGATCTAGAGAATTCTTATGCCGAAATGGCAACCAGAGAAAGCGGATCATCTGGAGATTACAAAATATTAATCTATCCAAGAGACAAATATATGAATGATATTGATAATTTAAGTGAAACTCATATGAAAGAATTCACAACTTATTACCAAAAAATTGAAGAAAAGAAAGATGTAAATGTTCAAACTTGTAAATTAGTCGCTGGTCACTCAAGTGAAATTGACGTCATTATCAAAAATGGAGGATCACAATCATCCTCTGGATCCAAAACTGAAGACAAAGATGTTGTATATAACAGTATTGAATGCTCTACTCCTATTGATTATATTGGAAACATTGCCTTCCATGTTAAACATGTTAGTACTGAAATTGAATGTAAAAACTGTGTATTCTCTGTCATTTTCAGTGAATTCGATTGGTCAAATACTAAAACTTATTACACAAATAAAGAATATTATTTAGATGTCACAAAAGTAAATGAAGTCGAAGCCAAAAAAGAACCTATATTCCATGTAACATTCTACGATCAATATAAGAATGTCTTAGAAGCCACAAATGTAGAAAAATTGAACTTAATTACTAAATTCGAAGGAGCTGATATCAAATTCTGTGTAAACAATTCAGGAAACAAAAAAGTTATTACTTTATGCCCAGTCACCAACGGAGATGACAACCTCAACAAATGGCAATATATTACCAATGGTGAAAATTATAAATTAACCATCCAACAAAAAGAAGTCGTCGAAAATTCATTTACTTACAAAATAAAAATAATTGGTGGAGGAGAAGGTTCATCTGAAGCTGCTGATTATAGCAAAACTAACTTCAATCCTACTAAGATAGAAGTTATTGCTGGAGAACAAGGACAAACTACTATGGAAATTAGAACTGAAAAAGGTGAACGTAAAAACTATTGGTTCCCAAATATTTCAGAAAAAATAAAAGTCAATTTCGAAAAAGATCAAGATTCTTGCACATATAAAGTTGAAAAAGGTAGCTTACCTGGACAATATGTTATTAAAGTTTCATGCACTAAAGAAAATGATAGCAATAGTTTCCAAGTTACTGTTGATGGAAAGAAAATTGATCAAAAAATAACTTTAATTGTTAATAGCGGTAAAGCTTTCTACTTACAAGTTGTTGAAAATAATAAATTCACTGTTGTTTCAGAACAATATACTTGGAAAGTCAACCCAACAAATGATGACAATATTGATTTCACTTTCAAATTCTTAGATAAAAACAAGAACGAAATCACCCATTCTGTCCTCGGAAATAATGAAATCACTGTTTCTTCAGACAAATTCGGTACTACCCAAAATTATTATAAAATCGAATACGATGAAAAGACAAATACTTATAAATTCAATGATAACATTAAACAAGCAATTACTAAACATGTTTGGACTATTACTGTAGTTGAAAGTGGTAAGAAATATACTTTCGTATATACCAGATTACCAGGTAAAGTTGATGTAACTAAATCAGAATATACTATTGACAAAAAAGATTATATCTTAAATGAAAAATCAACTGTTGTTGTAACTTTAAGAGATAGATATTCAGTTAATGTTGCCACTGAGACAGGAAGATTAGTTAAAGAAGAAAAATCAACTCAAGTAACTACAACTGAATCAAAAGAAAAGAAATATACTTCTGAAGTTCAAAAAGAAACTATTAAATACACTTATAGTTATACTATTATTGGAAAGTTTGAAGTAGTTGTTACTTATGACGGAAAACAAATTAAAGAAAAATCTGATGTCACTGTATCATATCAAACTGTTGACTCCAAAACAAGTAAATTATACTATGATAAAGGAGATAAAAAAGAAACCTTCATGTCAACTGAAACTGAAACAAATATTGACAACTTACACTATACTCCATTCTATAAATTCTATTTATACACTTCATCTGGAGAAAGAATAACTGTATATGATAAATCAGTTAAAGTCACTTGCGTAATGACCATGGTATCAAATGAAGATGAAAAATGGGAATTAGATGTCAGCCAAGGAGAAGGATTCTTCAAATTCGCCTATAAAGATGGTAATCCAGACTTCGTCAAATTACCAGGTGTCTCATACAATTTAATAATTAACTACAACGGAGAAGATATTACTTATCCATTATTATTATTAGGAGAAAAAGATGTATCCCCAGATAGAAATTATGACCTTACTAATACTTACATTGAACCAACTTATTTAGAAGGTATTGCTGGTGTCCAATATGAATTCAATATTGAATTCAGAGCAAAAGATAAATTAAGATGGAACTATCAAGTAAATCTTGGTTCTTTAACCATTTCCAATTCATATAAATTAAAAGATGACAAACTCAAAATTGACAAAAAATTCGGAGAAAAAGACGGACAAATGAAATTATTGATTACTCAATATGTATCATATACTAATTATAACAATAAAGACAATGTTTTAACTTTGACATATGACAATAAAGCCATAACTCAAAAAATAACTTTACATATTAAACATGCTGAACTTAAAAAATTGGAATATGTAGATGGTGCTAAAGATGGTACTGTTGTTAATCCATCAACTGTTAAATTCATTCCAAAAGATGCCTTTGATAACTTATACACTGACTTATTCAATGAAAAAGTATTCACTAAGACTAAATTAGAAGAATTGACCAAAGCTACATCAGCTGAAAAATATGAATTAACTACAAACAACTTCGTTTCTGAAGGAAAATACTTAAATGTCCAATATGGATGCAAAAAAGTAACCACAATTACAATCACTGTTGAATATAATACCAAAACTTATACTTATAAATTATGGAGTGGACCAATTAATGCAGAGCATTCTTGGGGTCAACTTGAGAAAAATGAAGGTATTAAAGCTGGAGACCAAAGCAAACTTGATATCTATCCAAGAGATGTCTTTGACAATGTTGTCACAAATGTAACCACAAATGACTTATCTAAATTCTTAGTTAATTATGAAGTTAATAAAGAAACCAAGACTGATATCACTAAATCATGCAATATTAATTCAATGAAATCTACTGATGATCACTTCTCATGCCAAACCACTATTACCAAATCCGGAAAAATTGAATTTATTGTTAACTATGATAGCAGCAATGTCAACTGTAAAAAATGCTCATTAGATATAACTCCTGATGTTTTAGATTTCGATAAAACTAAAGTTGTTTACACTAATGAAAACACTGAATTATCAAGAACTGAACCTAATACTTTATCTGTTACTGTTGTTCCTACCTTCAACCTTACTTTCTATGATAAATACGAAAATAAAATTGAAGACAAAGCTGAAGTAGACAAATTAGTAGTTACCACTGAAATCGTTGTTACTGATGTCAAATTATGTGTTACTAATGGAGATAAATTTAAGACTTCAACTATTTGCAAAGTAGATAACAGCAATGAAAACGAAAGAAAATGGTCATATGTTCCAAATGGAGAAAATTATCAATTAATTGTTAAAGAAACTACCACTAAAAAAGAAGTCACCTTCAAAATTAAAATCACTGGAGGATTCAGCGATGGTGCCCCAGGTCCAATTGATACTTCAAAGACTTATATTCAACCAACTAAATTAACTTTAACTGCTGGTGTTGAAGGATCAACTCAATTAGAATTAAGAACAGCTGAAGGTTTACGTAAGAGCTTCTGGTATGAAAAAGTCGAAGACAATATTTCTGTTAAATTCCCAGATGATGTTAAAGATTGCAAATACTCTTTAGTCCAAGCTGAAAAACCAGGTCAATACTTAATTAAATATACTTGCACAATTAAGAGAGATGCCATCCAAACTACTGTATCTGTAGAAGGAAAAGAATTAACTCAAAAAGTAACTCTTACTGTCGTTCCAGCAGAACCAGCCAAATCAAAAGTATTCAAAATAACTGGAGAAGAAATTAAAGAACAAAACTTAGGAACTGTTTCCGTTGAAGATAAATACCAAATGATTGAAAAATTATTCGATAAATATGACAACTTAATTACTAATCTTGACAACTTCGACACTTCAAAACTTGAAATCATATTTGGTCCATACGTTAACACAAAACTCAAATACAGTCACGACATATCTAAACAAACCAATGGAGAAATTGTTATTACAATTACTTCACAATATGCAGCTAAGCATGCTATAATTGGTAAATTCTTCCCTCAAAAATACTATGATATCACTTTCACTCATGGAGTACCCGATGCTACTAACAGTAGATATGAAGTAAGCAAAACTGAAATATTTGTAGGTGAAGATCTCAATGTTTACATCTATGCTTATGATAAATATAATAACTATATTGATGCTAATGAATTCAAAGAAAAATCTCCTTATCAAGTCAAATATAATAATGAAATGGATAATGCCATGAAAGTATTCGGTGAAAAATACAGCATTGAAACTCAAGATAAAACTAATGTTTTATCATACCCTGGAACCTTCTATGTTAAAGGAATTTCAACAGTTTGGGCTTACATTGATAATAAACCAATCACATGCAATAAATGCAGAGTTAATGTTAAAACTAAAGATATTGCTTTCGGTAAAAGCACTGTTTATAGATATGAATCTGCCAAAAAAGATTATGAACCCTTGAAAAATGGTACTGTTGAAAAGAATACTAAAGAATTCCCAGTATATAGATTATATCCAAGAGATGAATATGAAAATACTGTTGATACTATTCCAGTTGAAACTTTGAACAAATATACTGCTCACTTCAAGAGCCAAAATTCATCAACTGTTTACACTTTGAAATTAAATAATGAAGGAAAAAGCAATCAAGCCTATGCTGAATTTGTTGCTAATGATACTCTTAACAAAGGAGTTGAATGGGAAACCTTAGTCGGAGGATATTATGATTTAGTATTTGAATATACTGAAAAGAGAATTGTTTATAATATTACTATTGAAGGAGATGGTAAAGGAGGTTCTAATGACCCAGCTGATAATCAACATACTAACATTAATGAAATGAATTTGAAATATGTTGCAGGAAAAACTGGTTATATGATTCTTGAAATGAGAACTAAAGATAATATTAGAAGAAATTCATGGGATGAAAACGTTAAATTTGATATTAAATCATGCGATGAAAAAGATACTAAATTCAGCTTTAAACAAGAAAATGCTGGTACAAGAGGAGTTTATTACATAACTGTAACCACTACTAAATCTAATACTTATCCAAAATTAACCAAATGTCCTCTTACAATTTCTGTTAATGGTGAAGTTATCAAAAATCTTAAACCTGAAATGGAAGTCTATCCTGATGTTGTAGTTAGAACTCAAATCTTAGAAAAATACTACAAAGATGGTAAAACTGCTGACTATTTAGTTGATGGTAATGCTGATAAACCATACTCATTCGAAGTCAAATCATTTGATCAATATGACAACTTAGCTGAAACTATTGAAAAAGATCTTGATCTTAAAGTATCATATGTAGATGGAAATAATTTAGATTTATTAAAAGATTTAACTTCTCAAGCTGATGAAACTACTGGATATAGAAAATACACTGTAACTGTAACCAGATATGGAACCTATGTTATCAGCACTGATAGATCTGGACCTAAAGGATTATACTTAGAAAAAGAATCTAAATTCAATGTTGTTCCTGGTGAAATCGATTTATCTAAGACTGTTGTTTTAGCTAAAGATACACCAATTAAAGCAGGATCTAAAGCTGCTATCACTATTGTATGCTATGATAAAAATAACAATCTTCTTAATGTTAATGATTATCAAGATAAATTCACTGCTACCTTTATTGATGCCGGAACTACTAAACATGAATCAAAATCTGGATATGAAAATATTATTAAAAAAGTTGTTTATACTACTGTAACACCTGTTACTATTGTTGGAAATGTTAGAGTTGAAGTTGTATATGAGAAAAAACAAAAAGTTGATACTTCTAAAGTTATCATTGAAGTTATTCCGGCTGATCCAGACCCACTTACTTCAGTTTTATCTCGTGAAGTATCAACTAATACATGGACTCAATATAAAGACGGAGATAGTTTCACTGTTGATACTAATGATATGTTATTATTAAATATCACTTTATATGACCAATATAAGAACAAGATTCCATCTATTCCAAGTGATGCTAATATTCTCAATCCTCTTTTGTCCGGAAATGATATGAGTGAAATTAAATTCACTGTAGAAAGAAAAACTGCTAACTTCGATTTACATTTCAATTCAAATAGTGATTATCTTCATATTTATCAACATTTAGTCTCTGGTACTTATGATTTAACTTATACTGTCAAAACTACTTTAGGAGAAAAAGCATTCAAATATCATGTCATAATTAAAAAAGATGATAAAGGTCATGCAAATGGTCCATATGATCTTGCTAAATGTGTATTAAAACCCAAAAATGTTTCATTTGTCGCTGGAAATTATGAACACTTCACTCTTGAATTAAGAACCAAGACTGGATTATTATACAATGACGATATTGAAATCGAAAAAGATATTGAAATCAAAACTAAGAAAATCAATTTACCTGAAAGAGTAGACCAAACATTCAGATTCTCAATTGAAAAAACTACTAATGAATATGGTATTTATACTATTACTATCTATTCAGAGAAAAAAGGAATTTATAATATGGATGTATTATTAGCTAATCCATTCAAAAATAAGACTAAAGAAAATGTTGGTCCTGCTACATTCACTGTATATCCAGAAAAAGTTCCACACAAAAACTACACTGTATTCTTCAGCAAACCAGAAGGTAGAGTACCAGCTGAATCAATTATGAATATTACTTTCACTTTAGCTGATAGATTCGACAACTTATTCGAAGGAAGACATGACTGTGTTGATAAACCTTATTTAACTCTCTTAAATAATGAAGTACCATTAAAAGTTGTTTCAATGAAATTACATGATGAAATGTATTATGAAATTCTTGTTAAACCTAAATATCCACCAAAGAATATGAGTATGAATGTATTATACAATGATGAAGATGATAGTGTTTTATGCTTCAAAGATAATATTAATGTTTATGTTGTTGCTGATGTTGACTTTAATAAGACTGTAATTCGTTCAAGAAACAAGAATCTTATTTATGTTGGAGATATGTTAGATATGTGGTTATACACCTTCGATAAACTCGGAGAATGTTATGATGAAGTTGATTATAGTACATCATTCACTATTGAAGTTGTTGGTCCAAAAGGTGATAAGAGATTATTCACTAGCAATTATGCTGTTAAGAGAACAAATAATAACGAACTTGAATGCAATAATGAATATCAAATAATTACTAAAGATCCTGATAATATTTATACTATTTCTGGAGATTATGTAATTACCGTTTTCGCTAATAAAACACAAATTGCTAAATATGACCAACTTTGTCTCCCATTAGGATATAGCAAATTCTATTTAGAATTATACTTCGACAAAGATAATGTTTCAGTTTTAGATGTCAATAAATTCAAAGTTACAGGAACTGATAAATATGGAAATAGACCAATTGAACCATTAATTGATGATATTGACATTACATTGACATTCCTCACTGACAATAGTGTAACTAATATTACCTATGACAAATTCGAAAACAAGAGAACTGAAGTTGACTTCGATTTAAGTGTTCATAAAGTTGGTAAACATCAAATGCACTTATGGTACCAGAAAAAAGAAGTATTAGTAGTTAATGAAAAAGAAGATTTACCAATTTTAACTGTCTTAAATGGTCCATGCAGAGCTGAAACTAATGAACATTTCAATACTACTATGTTAACTGGATGGGTAACTCAAAAACCAGTATACTTCAAATTCCAATGCTATGATGTCTATCAAAATAAGATTACAAAAGGAGGAGAAAAATTCACTGCAACTGTTGACCTTGTAGTAGATAAAGAAACTACACCAACTAACTTCCATTATGTTGAAGATAATGGAGATGGTTCATATAATGTATTCTTCCTTCCTGATACTCCTGGTAAATATATTATTAGACTTAAAGTTGATGATGGTATTAAATATGGACAAGATGTTGAAAAAGATTATATTCATAAAACATGTAAAGGAGCAACCCCAGTTATGTGTCCTAACTATGAATGCGCTACTGATTATTATGCTTGTATTGTTCCACCAAATGGTTGTCCAAAAGAAACTCCATTCAAATGCCCAGTTAATGGTGCTGAAACATGTGTTAAATCTCAAATTGAATGTGACTGCCCACCTGGTTGGATTAGATGCGACTATATGAAATATTGTGTTCCTGGAGATAGACCATGGATGTGCCCAGATTACAAACAAAGACGTTGTCAACAAATCAATCAAAATTGGGGATACTTCGCTGATGGTATTTGCAGAGATAAAAATTATGTTCAACCAACCCAAATTGTATGTCCATTTGGTAAAGTTCTTTGCGCTGATTTAACTTGTATGGATAATCATTATCTTTGTCCTAACTCTACTGAAACACCTTTAGGAAGAACAAGATGTGTTGATCAACAAGTTACTAAATATGCTTATGAATGTGCATCAACTATCACTTGTCCTGATAAAGACCAAGTTGTATGCTCTGATGGTACATGTGTTGAAAATGAAATATTCTGCAACCCTATAAGAGAATGTCCTTATTATTATCCTCATCTTTGTAATAATAATGTTTGTGTTGCTAATGCTACTGATTGTATGGAAGGTATTGCTTGCGGAGATGGTAATTCTCTTTGCTATGATTATATTTGCAGAGAAAGATGTGATGGAAATTAAAAATAAACTAATTGCTTAGTCTATTATTAATTATATTATTAATTTATTATTGTTGTTGTTGTTTAATTATAATATAATATAAACTAGATAAACTAGTAAAATTATATAAAATTATTTTTTTTTATTTTGAATTGAAATAATTATTTTTTATAAAATTAATGCTAATTTATTTTTAATTTGATTTTATTAATTTATTTTATTTAATTAAATAATTTAATTCATTATTAGTTTATTTTTTAAATCATAATTGGGGATTGGGGATTGGGGATTGGGGATTGGGGATTGGGGATTGGGGATTGGGCCCAATCCCCAATCCCCAATCCCCAATCCCCCAACCCCAAACCC
>Ga0247611_10007502_pt1 | contig 13683 bp, 18 predicted proteins | sample 177DNAGHGhighgp2_FD_192422 | JGI IMG/M metagenome (GOLD analysis project Ga0247611, IMG submission 192422) | Sheep rumen microbial communities from Palmerston North, Manawatu-Wanganui, New Zealand - 1770 DNA GHGhigh gp2 | ecosystem: Host-associated > Mammals > Digestive system > Stomach > Rumen...
GCACTCGTTCCCCATTACGAGTACCCTTGTAAGATATAGCCAGTACCTCGCAAGGCACCGGGCATGCATGCGCAGCCGGTGGCCAGCGAGTCCGCCAGGAGCCCCGCGAGGAGAGGGGAGGGTACTTGCTAAAAGTTGATATACTTCTCGAAGAGCACCTGGTGGATATAGCTCTCGAAGTATATATGCCGGTTGAGATATGCGGTCTTTAGATAATAGTAGTCATTTGAGAAGCGCTTCAGCTCTACATCCGAGGAGTCATATGTCTCAGGATTACCGGACAGATGATCGGTGACATACCAGCGCATGGCGCTCTTGTGTTTATAGATGACGAGCTCACCGACCTGCACGATCGGCTTGTACTCTCTTAGGCTCATTGACTTGACCTGTCCGAAGTATTCCTTGTTGAAGTCGTTCTTGAGCGACATCTGGGAGAAGTCCGAGTCTTCACCGGCCAGACGGTACAGAGCGGTCTTTGACTTCTTCTTTGATATGGGCGAGTCATGCAGTATATAGATCGAGAGGTCCCGATCAGGCAGCTGCTTGAAGTCCTGATGCTTCTGCAGCATCTTTTCCGCTGCCGTGATGATCTTCAGCTCTGTGAAGATGGGATTGGCCAGGTTCGAGCTGTTCGACAGGCATATGACCTTCAAGGGCTTCCGTCCTTTAAGCTCTCTGTTTCTTCCTATGGTCTCGATCGCGTTCAGGAAGGCCGTACCTTCGCTCTGTATCGGTTTTTCATGGCGTTCGGATATAAACTCGTCATAGAGCAGAACGTCCACGTCAGAGGCGTCAAAACCCCTTATATTGGATACTGTGCTCAATGCAAGCATGAAGGCCACTGGATCTCCGTATGGCTTCTCTATGCCGTTTTCATCTTTAACGGTCCGATATACTCCGGTGATGTTCTTGTTGACGCGTTTCATCATGAAGCTGTAGGCGTCACCCAGTTCAATGCGCAGAGCTTTGAACGGGTTGAGCTCATCCGATTTAATCATGTCGATCTGCGTCTGGGTGCGTCTCATGTAGATAAACTTTATCTGCTTATCGATGAGATACTTCAGGAAGCCGAAGGTCTTGCCGATGCCACGGGCGCCGACCATGAATATGAACGTTGATCGATCCTTCTCCAGCGTCTTATCTACATCGATGTATCCTTCTTTTGTGTAGTACATTCTGTTTCTCCTTAATCTGCTTTTCTAAATGATGTATTTTCTCATAGAGCCATGATGGAGCGACTTTATGCTCTCTTCTATAATCGTGTTCAAGCAAACCTTTCCAACACTTGAGATCAAAAAGAAGTTCTTCAATTGTTCTTTCTTTCATTATATAAAGGCGGTTTGCACCGCCTTCCTCCTATCTTCTGTACTTCTTGTTATTTGTCTTCTTCTCCGGTTCTTCTTCGGCTTTACGGGCACCGATCAGATCGAAGTCCTCGACGATCACCTGTGTTGACCAGACGGTTTTTCCGTCTTCGTCTTTATATGACGATACACGAAGGTGACCTCTTACGCAGAGAGGTGATCCCTTCTCTGTGAATTTTTCGAGGATGTCAGCAGCTTTGCCGAAGATGGAGCAGCGGATGAACTGCGCGAGAGAGTTGCCTTCTTCATCGACACCGTCCCTGACTGCCAGTGTGAAATTGGCCCAGCGCGTATCCTTTGAGCCTGTGCTTACCTTGATATTATCTGTTAATCTACCCATTAATGTTACGTTGTTCATACTTTCCTCCTTAGTCTTTAACTTTGAACAATCCTTCGATGTCATGGTCTGAGTATTTGATCTCCATGACACCATCCAGTATAGCCCTATACTCGGCCGTTATGCCCAGCGTATAAGAGCTGTCTCTGATCACTACATTGTCAGTGATGCGGAGATCATGTCCGTCTTCCTGTATGACCATGTCAACATGATCATTGAAGACACTTTCAGTTCCTCCGGCTTTCCTGAATACGAAGCCTTCCTTGAAGTTTTCGATCTTCTCTAGTTCTTTTCCTCCCTCTTTTTTATTGACACCGGCTATTGTGATATGCAGCCGTTTGTCTTTGTCTTCCAGCACATACTTTTTAGCGCCCAGAGTCTTGAAGCGGTTCGGCAGATCATAATGCTCCGACTCATAGACTCCCATGAAATGGACGACTCCTTCGCGATCGGCAGCGTAGGCTTTCCACCTTGTCGCCTGCTCTTCCATCTGTCTGTTGTAGTCGGTGAAGTCTACATCACCGGTATATTTTATTGAATCGGTATCACTATAGATGAAGTTCATCGGCTCTTTACCGTTATGCGTCACAACATCGATGCCGTCGGCCAGACGTTTGCGTGACCAGGCTGTAACCCATACGCCCCATGCATAGGACAGGAACGCTGACCGGTTATGTCTGGCGATCAGCTTCTCCAGCGGTTCATCCTTCGGAACGAAGTCACCGTCAATAAACTCGATCGTATCCTTGGCAGGGTCTTCGACCGTCATGCCGTAAGTGCTGTTCAGTTTTTCCTTGTTCTTCATATAGAAGAGATAGTCGTCTGTTCCTTCTTCAACTCCCTTCAGCTCTGTCTTTACCTTGTAGTATTGAATGACGACCGATCGGAGCATGGCAGGAAGCATCTTGTATCTGGATGAGTACAGATCGATGATGACCTGGCGGTCCCATTTATACCGGCGCGCGATGATCTCATAATCGATGTCCGTGATCGTCGTCTCCAGATACGAAGCCCGGATGATCCTGCCGTTGGAGAAAGTCCCCTCTTCGATGCGTCTGCACTTGTCTCTTGACAGGTAGGTATGGCCCTCGGCCTGATCTTTGAGTCTCAGACCTATGAACGCGATACGGAAGAGCAGCGCCTTGCTTTTCATTTTGTAGAGCTTCTTGAAGTCATCAGGGTCCTCTCGGTAAAATCGCTCCATCGGATATTTGCACATCAGCATCGAGGACGGATACGAGGACGTGATGTCTACGCTCTGGACGTTCTCGATGATGTCGTCGGCGTTCCACCGGTTGGCGATCGTATCTCCTCCTCGGAATGCTTCACGAAGCAGGCGGTACACATCCGCATCCGGAAGCATCTCCTGCAGCTGTGTATGATTGAAGCCTTTCATGGCCTGCTTCACATCTCTGCGGACGTAACCTGTCGCGGTCAGTGGTATCGTCTGGAGATTGTCCTTATCGGAGGCCATCTGCTTGTATAGAGCCTGCACAAGACCTTTTACATCATTGATACAGTACTCCATCTCCCGGGCCGTAAGCGGTGACCAGGGAAAGCGTCTTTTTGAGTAGTCGAACTCCAGACCGGAGAGCTTCTTGTTCTCGACATTGTATTTGAGCAGAAACTTGGCCAGGGGCATGTTGGTGAGATAATAGCTGCACCTGAACTCAATGCAGTCAAACATGGTGCACTTCAACACCTTGCGCGATTCTGTCGCAAAGACCTCGTCAGCCTGAAAGTCATAAAGACCCTTCAGAAATTGAAACTCATAGGACAGATTATGCACATATACGACAAGCCATGCGACACCTCTGATGCGTTCGACGATGTGATCCAGAAACTGGAAGAAGTCCTCCCAGGTCCTGCCGGTCACTGTCTGGTCGAGGCCATACTGAAACTGCCAGATATACATGACCGACTGCTCGATCTCCGGCAGTCTTGTCGTCTCGATGTCAAAGGCCGTCACGATGTCGAGATACGGCTTGCTTCCTTTTTTGCGCGGGACTTTAGGAATGATCTGAAGGTCAGCCAGCTGATCGAAGTTAAAGTCCTCCGTCAGCATATCAGTACTTCCTGATATAGAGCTTCTTCGGCTTGATCTGTTCGATGACCTTGCCTTCTTTGTCTCGCTTTACGTTCTGCCTGGACCAGCGGTCGATATTCTTCAGTATCTGGGTCTTGGTGAGCCGTCTGTCTTTCATCTCCTTGATCTTGTCGATCAATTGCGTCGATGAGTACAGGGCGCCGAGACCCTTTGCTCTTGCGTCATCCAGGAAGCGCATGAAGCTGTTGAAGTTCCGGCGGTTGATGTAGTCATAACCTTCACGGTGCAGTGTATCCAGCGCCAGGGACATAGACCTCTCCTGACCTTCTACGGATACCGCTCCCGACTCCAGCAGCTGCTTGGCTCTCTTGTTCATGCGCCGGAGCGCATTATAGTTGTAGTTCGGATCACTGATTTCGAAAAACTCGCCTTTATATCTCTCCAGGGCGATGGAGTCCGGGACCTTTTTTTCAAGCTCCTCGAGATTTCTGTTGATCTCTCTTACATTGCGGTTGAACTCCCGCAGGATATTCTCTCTTGTCTGTCTTGTTGCCATCATTGCCTCCTGTATCCGAGGGACATCATCCAGGCTTCGAAGTCTTCCAGAGAGATGTCGACGCGGTCGTTCTGTCTGTTGTGCTGCCTGAACAGCTTCAGGCATCTGGCTGTCGACATGTCGCCTCTGGCCCATGCGTTGAAGATCGCCATGTCATTGGCTGCCGCTTTCTGGGAGTCCAGCAGCAGGCTCTGTATCTTTTCAAAGTTCCTCATACAGTCCATACTTCTCCTCGAGCATGACGATCTCCATGCCGATACGGTTCAGGGCGTCCTGATATTCCTTGTCCTGGATCATGCCGGCGAGCTTTGCGTTCTCGTTCGCGTTATACTGCTGTCGGAGGATACGGATGCGGTCCGCGTCCTCCTTCGTCATCTTAACTCTCTTTTTTCTCATTAAACATACCCCCTCTGTTCGTATACATCGTTTCAAAGGTTGCAGCGACTACCGATATGAGCATGCTCATCCAGTCCGTCTTCTTGCCTTCGTCCTCTTCGTACCATTCGCACATCTTCTTCAGCTGCGGGAGAGTGAGCTCCTTAAATACTCTGTTCAGTTCCTGTTCACGCTCTAACACAGCCATGCTCCTCCTGAGCGATCATGATCATCAGGCTGTCGACATCCAGAGCACCATCGTCATCTGTTACGTTTTCCAGATACCAGAGACCCTTCGGTTGAAAGCCATGTACATGATAGTTGTCAGTATTTACCAGAAATACATCAGTGATCGAGTGATCCTTCTCTGTATAGATGTGAATCCTCTTTTTCTCGTTGACTGCGAAGATATGCATGATGTCGTCATATCTTTCATAATCGTTGACTCTTGCTAATTTCATGTGTTTTCCTCCCTGCTGTTTATCAGCTTACCTCTATTATATAAAATAAAAACGCTGTCAAGAGGGCTTCCCGGCATTTCACACAACTTCACACAATTCATAAAATATTATGCGAAATACTGATATAATTATATAGAGAGGCACAACTCCTAAGGACAGCCCCGGAAGGGTGGAGGTGCACTTGTCCGGTGCATGACTGAGCCTCTCTATGAAAGGAGACAACGATGGACGATGTTAATGTCATTATCCAGGCTATCAGCACAGTAGGCTTCCCGATCGTTATGTGCGGGATCATGTTCTGGTTTCTTTGGAAGGAACAGGAAAGCCATAAGGGCGAAATGCTCAGCCTTAAAGAAGTTATCAGCGAGAATAATAAGGTCCTGGAAGGACTTAAACAACTCATCGAGGATAAACTCAAATAAGGAGGCTCATTACATGAAACTATCCGAAAGACTGGCGCTCCTCAGGGCAGGCTATTCCAAGGACGAGATCAATGCCATGATCGAGGACGATGCCAAGGAAAGCAAAGAAGCACCGAAGGACGCACCGGAAGACAATGGCGCAGGCGACATGATGAAAGTCATGGCAGCTTTAGCCAATGAGGTCAAGGACCTCAAGACTGCGATCTATAAGGAAAACATCGCAAAAACTGAAAGTAAACAAGGCGGGCAGCTGAAAGCAGAGGACATTCTGGCTTCTCTGATCAATCCGCCTGAAGACGACATGAAAGGAGAATAACAAATGTCTGTAAACACTATGTCGAAGCAGCAGGCGTATGCGCTGATCAATGCGATCCATCAGGAAGCTACCGGTCAGGTATCGATCCAGCCGACTGACCTGTCGAGCTTCATTTCTGTCGCGCAGGCGACACTGCAGAGCGGTTACGAAAACACGCTCAACGCCATCACCCAGGTCCTGCAGCGCACGATCATCGCTGTCCGCCCATACGACGAGAAGTTCAAAGGACTCCAGATGTCTGCCGACAGCTGGGGCGGTATCATCCGCAAGATCAACTTCGCAGACCGCGAATCGATCGCAGACCCGACTCATGAGACCGTCGAGGGTCAGTCCATTGACCAGTACACCGTACGCAAGCCGAAGGTCATCGAGACCCGCTACGTCGGCAGCGATGTCTACATGGGAAGCTATACCATCTACAGAGAGCAGCTCAAGACAGCCTTCGAGAACGAGGCAAACTTCGGCAGCTTCATTACCGGCTTGATGACGCATTTTGCCAATGAGAGAAAGCAATGGCTCGAATCATTGAAGAGGTCCCTTCTGGCCAATACGATCGCTGCGAAAGCTGACATCAATGATGCCGACTCCAACATCCACCTGCTGACTGAGTACAATGCACTGACAGGGTTGTCCCTCACCGCAACAACTGTCATGCAGCCGGCAAACTATAAGCCGTTCATGCAGTGGGTCTACAGCAGAGTCAGCGAGATCAGCCGTCTCATGTCTGAGAGATCGGAGCTCTTCCAGCAGAAGATCACGAACTATCCGATCATGAGACACACCGATGTGAGAGATCAGAGAGTCTACATGAGCGCGAAGTTCCTCGACTCAATGGATGCAATGGTCCTGGCCGATACCTATCACGACAACTTCCTGAGATATGCGGATGTTGAAGCTGTCACCTACTGGCAGGCGATCCGCAATCCGCTGCAGGTCAGCGCGACTCCGGTCTACATTGACGCAGCAGGTGCTGTCAAGACCGGTGAAGCTCAGGTCCTCAGCAATGTCATCGGCGTCATGTTCGACCGCGACGCTATGGGCTACAACATCTACAACGATGTCATTGAAACAAGTCCATACAATGCAAAAGGCCAGTACTACAACATGTTTGCCCATATGGACATCCAGCTGCAGAACGACCTGACAGAAAAGGCTGTCGTACTCTATCTCGATTAGAGTCTCTGGCGGAGCTCTTCGGAGCTCCTCTTTTATTAAGGAGGTTTTGAATGTTCAATATAACATTATATAAATTCAACAAGCGCCCAAATTCTACAAAGGTACCGACAACCGGCGGGGATGTCGTTCCTTGTGTGATGAAATCGATCTCCTCCGTGATCACCCCGATCATCGAAGTCACAGACCCGAAAGGCAACAATAATATACCTCTTTACAATTATGCCTATATCCCCGCCTTCAATCGTTACTATTTCATCGAAGATGTGCGCTTCGATATAGGAGTCTGGACACTGTTCCTGCGGACTGACGTGCTGGCTTCCTATAAGGAGGACATCGAAAACAGCAGGCAGTATGTGCTGCGCTCTGCTTCCGCATACAATCCTGACCTGGTCGATACTTTTTACAATACCTACGTTGATGAAGAAAACGCTTATGCCAAAGCCCTTGCGACAAACTATCCGGAGGAATATGTCCCGTCAGATGACACATGGGCCGTGCGTTCGACGTACTTCTCAGGCTCAATCGGCAACGGCTGCTTCGTTGTCGGCGTCGTAGGTACGACCCTGACCGGAGTCAACTATTACCTCATGCCTGCCCGAGTCTTCCGCCGTTTCCTCAACAGAGGCTTCCAGATGGTGCCTTCTCAGATGACGAGCGTCGACACTGGCATCGCGCAGAGTCTGTATAATTACCTGCAGTATGTCACATACTGCAAGTGGTTCCCGGTCATGCCTTCACCAAGGACACTCGACCAGTATACTGCAGTGTATGAGATATACTGCGGATCACAGCCTGTCAATGTCTCTGCGACATCGGACACAACTCCGGACGACTGCTATCACATCGATACCAATATGGTGATAGAGTACAGGGAGTACATCACAATACCGAAACATCCATCCTCCGGCACATATAATTATTTGAATCTTTCCCCCTTTGCACAGTACTCTCTGTACTTCCAGCCGTTTGGATGCATACCTCTCGACTCGACAAAGATTTACGGATCAGAAGAGCTGAAGGTCACATGGTATATCGACTTCTGTACCGGAGCTGTAGAGCTGCAGCTGTTCAATGAGCAGGGAGGCATGGTATATACAGAGTCCACCCAGATCGGTGTGACCATCCCGATCAGCTCGTTAATCGTAGACTGGAAGGTCGGACTTGGTCTGTCGGCTCTCACCTGGATCAAGACGAAGGCAGAGGATATGTCCGGAGGCGTTCCTCTTACGGCGTTTGGAAATGCTCACCGCAACATGAACGACGTGAGAGCTGCCATCGAAAACGCACCAGAGCAAAACAAGTCCCTGATCGATACGGTCATGGATACTGTCTCTGCTTCCATGGGACAAGTGGCAACAAAAGGACAGCCTGCTTCTTTCCTCTCTTATCAGATGGGCCGTCCTTATATCTTTGCCTTCTTCATGGAGCAGACAGCGCACGACATCAACCGCTTCGGCGCCCCATGCTGTGCCAACAAGAGAATAGACTCGCTGACAGGCTTCGTCCTTTGTGCTAATGCAATGGTCGATTATGTCGTCGGAAATCCTACTGTAGACGAGCAGAACGCTATCATCTCAATGCTTAACAGCGGAGTGTATATAGAATAATGTCATTCACTCCCAGACTCAGCGAGCCAACGGACTTCTCGACTTATTACACCGAGAGAAGAATACCGGCACAACCTGACGGTACACCTACATATTGGCAGTACTTTTACTCCGGCGACTATACATACAGAACTCAAGGAGCCCATACAGGAAACTGCACATGGTATGCGATGGGAAGATCGGCAGAGATCGCCGGGCGTAACCTTTACAGCGAGTTTGCCGGATCGTATGAGGCCCAGAACTGGGAAAACATCTGGATAGGTAACCCTGCACAGACCAGCGGCTCCATAGCATGGCAGCCCGGTGACATCCTCATCTGGGCCAACAGTGCGATGACTTTCGGCCACGTCGAAGTCGTTGAAGTCATAAACGGTAATTATCTGACGATCTCTTACTCTGCATACTCAGGTACAGACCCTCAGGAAGACAACGGCACCTTCTTCAATACCAGAAGAAGATCAAAGCCGACATGGGGAGACCCTGCGTCTCTTACATCGGAGAGCGACTCGCGCTTCATCCGTAACAGTGGGGCGACGTATTTCCTGACTAATGAGTATCTGATCGGCGTCATCCATAATCCTTATTATGAGCCAGGACCTTCACCGTCTGAGAATCTGGAAATATCGATCAGTCCTTTGTCCTATGCGGTGACGATGTCAGCGACTCAGGATTATGTTGACTTCACCTTCAACATCACGATCACCGGCATCCCTGCAGGCGCTACTGTCTCAGGAGGAAACACCTATCCGGGACTCTCAAGAGTCTACAACACCGGCTGGTCCTATACCAATTACACGGTAGGCGGTACGACCTACCAGCGGGCCACGAAGACCCAGACGCTGCGCTACAACAGAGAGCACAGCTACGCATACACAACGACAAAGCACATGTACTTCAATCTGTCCTTCTCAACAGGAACGGTCAGCACAGACACACCTATGCGGATCAATGTGCAGATGAAGTCTTCACTCACTAACATACTGATGATCGCTGCACGAAGAAGAAAAAAAGGAGGTATCATCAATGTCGGCAAAGCCTAGCATCCCGGCCGGTTACGACTTCATCAATCTGTATAATGCAGGACTGAGGCCGTCGACCATTCACACGAAGAACACCGGGCTCTTCAATTACTACTTTAATCATTTATTTATCAAGGCACTGTCAGTCCTGAAGTGGGAAGGCATCCCCGAGACCTGGAGCATGGAGTTTTTCCAGTATGTCCTGTTTGGCTACGGCTTCATGGCCATATTCAAGACTCCGGAGTATGGCGTAATCCCGCAGAACTGCACGCTGTCCGATACGCATACGATCTTCTATCAGCCGAAAAGAGTCATCATCGCCAATCCGGTCCTGTCTTCCACCTTTGATCTGGAAGTCGGCAAGGACTGCGAACTGCTCCGCCTGGAGCCGGACTACAAAGGCATCACAGAGATCGTCAGCCTGTATGCAGACATGCTGGCAGTGGCGACAGAGACGGCAGCCGTCAACCTATTGAACTCCCGCGCGAGCTTCGTCTTCTTCGCACAGAACAAGGCAGCCGCTGAGACCTATAAGAAGATGTACGACACGCTTGCTTCCGGTGATCCGTTTGCGGTCATCGACAAGGACCTTCTCAACGAGGACGGCTCCCATAACTGGGAATGGATGCAGCAGAACGTCGGCCAGAACTACATCGTCACGGATGTCCTCAACGACCTGAAGACGATCGAAGACCGGTACAACACCAAGATCGGCATACCGAACGCCAACACCCAGAAGCGCGAGCGACTGATCACGACCGAGGTCGAGTCCAATGACTCCGACACTGAGTGTCTCGTCGATGTATGGCTCGATACTCTGGGCCGAGACCTGGAAAAGATCAACTCCCGATACGGACTGAATATCTCTGTATCATATAGATATAAACAAAAGGAGGAAAAGGCAGATGATAACGAAAGCGACACTGTCGATACTGGGGCTCTATAGATATGACCCGACCATCTTTTCCGAGATGTGGCTCCCTGCAGTCATTACCGACAAAGGCGATGAGCATCTGGTCTATGAGCAGATACTTCTCGAATATGCGGAGCTGGAGGTTTTATATCCTGATCCCGCCGTGATGAAGCAGGCCATATCTGTCTGGTCACAATCGAGAATACAGGCATGGACCAGAATGGCCCGCGTCCTTTATGAGAACTATGACCCGTTCATCAACATCAAGAGAGATGAACGCCGGGAGATCACCCAGACGCGGGACCTTGAGAGCACAGGTGAAGCTGAAAACAAGGTCAGCGCCTGGAATGACACGAACTACTCCGACCGCTCGAAGACCGGAACGACCTCGACCGATACCGGCACAGTGACCACGCTGGAGACCTTCCACGTCGAAGGCGACTCTGCGATCACTGACGCACAGGATGTACTGAAAAAGGAAATGCAGGTAAGACTTGAATACGACCTCATTAACATAATAATTAAGGAGTTTAAAGACAAGTTTCTGCTGCAGATATACTAAAGGAGGACAATTATGCCAAAGAAAAAGAAACCCGCTGAAACGGCCCAAAAAGAGCCTCAAAAAGAGAATACTGTCATGCATCATGCCTTCTTCCGCTTCGGCAATGAAGGTCTGTACATTGCGGTATATGATGACTACGAAGTCCACGTCACCTTATACACGAGCGATGAAGTCATTACAAAGACCGTAAAGATGAAAGGAGACCTAAATGCCACTGTATGACGATTTTCCTTATACCAATTTTCACGCGCTGAATCTGGACTGGATCGTCCGCAAGCTCTCCGAACTGGAAAAGGGCGAGTCATCCGAGGAGCAGTCCTCCACGACGACACTGGCCAATAATCTTGCAGGTAACTATCCATACACCAACTTCCACGCATTGAACCTTGACTGGATCGTCAGGTCCATGCTGGAGCTTGAGCATGAGTGGGACTCCATCTCCGACAACATCACAGCATCCGCTCACTTCTCCCTCAATCCGACGGCAGAAGTCACCGGATCGCTGCAGGATGGTCTCAATTTTGACTTTGGTCTTCCTGTAGGTCCGGAAGGTCCTGCAGGTCCTCAAGGTCCTCAAGGCGTGGCGGGTCCTCAAGGTCCTAAAGGCCCAATCGGTCCGGAAGGTCCCCAGGGCGTCCAGGGCGAGACCGGAGCAGGTCTTGAGATTCTTGACAGGTATGCTACACTGGCAGACCTGCAGGAAGCTCACCCGACAGGCAACCCAGGTGATGCCTACATGGTAGGCGATCATCTCTATATCTGGAGCGTCTCGACAAGCGCATGGGTCGACGCAGGAACTCTTTCCTCTCCATCCCCATCCGTCACCGTTCCACTCATGGACGGGACTGCTGCGATCGGATCGCTGACGACCTATGCTAAGGCAGACCATAGACATCCGACCGATACATCCAGAGCCTCGCAGGAAGAGCTCGACGAACTGATCAAGACCTCCCAGACACTGATCGATCAGAGCTTCACCTACAGAGAAAGCCCAGCCATTCAGGATGGCCTGGCAAGGATTGACAGGATTAAAGGGAATACGCTTGTGTGGAATCAGTTAGTTCAAAATGGGAACTTCGCTGATGGTAGAACAGGGTGGTCTGTATCTAATGGTTCATTATCTGCAAGTGATGGTGTATTAACATATGAGGTTACTACAGTAACAGATACTACATACGGAAACAGATTTCAGAATAGCATTCCAATTGTTAAAGATCATCTTTATTATTGTTGTGGTGAGTTTATGTCATCGAAAGCGGGTGCGAGAATATCGGCAAGAAGAGGAACGAGTTCAAATGTTTTCTTTTATATTGAATTGCCACAAGCAAACGTATGGAAAAAACAAAATTCAGTTGCAACTGCAACGGCAGACGGCATTAGCCTAGTCCTTTCGTTTAACAATGTTAATAGCGTCGGTGAAGTAGGTGACAAAATCTATGCGAGAAATATCATGCTCATAGACCTCACTCAAATGGGTCTAGACATCACAGACCCTAGTGAATTCACTTCACTCTTTAATCTTTCATATTATGACTACAATGCAGGCAGTCTTCTGTCATTCAACGGTACAGGATTGAAGTCTGCCTCTGAAGATGCAAGCAAGGAAGACACGCTGACGCTCCCTGTCGCGACATACTTCCCGACCGGAATGAAGAGTGCAGATAGTGTGTATGATGAACTGACAGAAACAAAGGCAATCACAAGGATCGGCTCACGAGCCTATCAGAGCGGTGATGAAAGTGATACGTCAGTAATTACAGACGGCACCACTACATATTACATTTTGGAAACTCCAACAGAGACAGATGTTGATCTTGACCTGTCCTACAAGTCATACCTTGACGGCACAGAACAGCTGCTTCCGGTCAATGGATCTTCTCCAGTCACTTCACCGATCAGGGCAGACATCACCTATCTGTCGATCGGAGAAGTACTCGAAGAAATCCTTGATGAGCTGGGCAACATCCCCGGAACGATTGAGCAGGAACTGCAAAGCCTTGATGATCGCGTGAGCGATGCTGAAGCAGACATCACAACGATCGAAGGAAACGTCAGCAGCAATACCGGAAGGATCACTACGCTTGAGACAGGTCTGGCCAATACCAACGGACAGCTGCAGAACCTCAATACAAGCCTGGGCAACACCCAGACACAGCTTACGTCGCTGGATGACTTTGTGAGTGATATTGCAAACACTCCTAATCCCGGATATATGAGCTCAACCAATTCAATAGGTATTCATACCGCAACTTTAAATGTCACACTATCCGCTGGACAGAGCGGCTGGGCCAATATACCTCTCCCGACAAATATTTTGACAGGCTTTATCCCTTTGTTTGTTGTAGGAGCATCTACTGGAGATGGAAGTGTATGTCTATTTAAAATACCTAGCACATACAACCAAAATAACATCTACAGAGTAGGAGTAAAGAACACGTCCAACTCTTCAGTCACTACTCAGGTCAGTATTGAAATACTTTGTATTAAGAACCGTTAGTACCCTCCCCTCTCCTCGCGGGGCTCCTGGC
>Ga0247611_10007503_pt1 | contig 13681 bp, 20 predicted proteins | sample 177DNAGHGhighgp2_FD_192422 | JGI IMG/M metagenome (GOLD analysis project Ga0247611, IMG submission 192422) | Sheep rumen microbial communities from Palmerston North, Manawatu-Wanganui, New Zealand - 1770 DNA GHGhigh gp2 | ecosystem: Host-associated > Mammals > Digestive system > Stomach > Rumen...
AAGTGCAAATCGAACATAACCATTATGTATTTATAATCGGTTATTGGATGTGCTAGTGTCTTTTGCTGATTGTTTGCATTAAAGGTCGCTAACAAATCTGGTTCGGCAGATAAATCTGTATTTATCTGGGAGATGTTACCTATAATCGTCTTGCTTGTGTCCGGCAAATTAGCCTTCTTGCCAATCACATCATTGATGTATTTCTCCAATCTTCTAACTGTTATTAAATGACTTCCTAGTGCCATATTATGTCTCCTTTCATTCTATCGCCGAAATTTCAGCTTCTGTTGCTTCTACTAATGAGTTAATTGTTGCTTTGTCTGTTTTCGACATTAACCCATCTGTGCTTGTTGTCGCATTTGAGTATTTGGTATCTGTCGCAGACACCACACCATTTGAATCAATAGATAGGTTGGTGCCAATTTTGATTCCACCCAAAGCAGATGCGGTTGCTTTTGGCAAGGTGTATTTATTCGCCCCAGTTGCAATCCCATCAAGCTTGGTCTTGTCTGTCGAACTTAACAGACCATTAGCCGACTGTGTAGCTACCGAGTAAGTAGTATTGTTGTCGGCAGTGTTGAATGAACTTGTGGTGCCGTCCCCCTTTGTGATTGTCATCGTGTGACCGCTATACGAGATGGTCTTAACATAGCCACCCAAGAGTGATTTCACATTCGCCCATAGTCGAGCAACACCTGTGTTATCTGCTACTTTCATTTAAGCCACCCCCCTATACGCAGATGGCATCAATTTCAGCCTCTGTCAGAGGGATAAGATTTGAAGTATTATAATATCCACTCAAATCAATCTCCGAATCTCCCATCGCTTCCCACTGTCCTTCAATCCACTGATATTCGTCATAGGCATTGTTTGTCTCTGATGTTGACTTCGGAACAAGGTAGATAATGTCCTCTTGTCCTGTCGCTGGAAGTGTCTCCACTATCTGCTTTTTAAGGTGTCCGGCCGCATTGATTAAAGCCTGCACCTGTGCCTGTGTCTGATACCCCTTGCCGGTTACGATCGTATTGACCTGTGATGATGTCTGATACCCTTTAGCTTCTACCGCAGACATAGTGGTATAGTTAGCACCATTCGTAAGCTGATTGTTGTTTGTTGGAACAGGGATATTGGCAATCTTGTTATTGATTGGAACATCCACTCCATTAACCTGCACCGCTTCCAGATCGTTGACCTGCGCTCCATCTTCAATGTTAGCCAACTTCGCCTTTTCTGTGCCTGTGTAATCATTGGATGATAAGCCTTTTCCGGATTCCTTATCCTGCTTCTTTGCATCCTCTGCTTTGACCTTCGCCCAAACGAGAGCGAGGTCTGTGTCATCTACAAATTTCTTTTCGCCTGCCATTGTTTTTTCTCCTTTCAAATCAATTTAAAATTCTGATAATATCTTCAACAGGGATTGCTTCCACCGTAGGATCTTGCTCTACCATATCGCCAATTATTGTCCTTCCATCCAATGTCGGAAGATTCCTTAATTGTGTATAGTCAGTAGTACCCACCCCCGGTGTTCCTTCTTCTGCCAAGATGCCGGTTCCTCTTATTTCAGGACTATTCAATTGCAGATTTCCCGACACCGTAGCATCTTCTAACCGAATTTCTAAATTCATGACAAAATCTCCTTGTCTAATATCGGTGCAACATCAACCTTAATCACATTACTGGCCATTACCATATCATTTGACTTAACCCTCATTTGGATTCGAAGTGGATAATTTGGATTGAGAGAAATTGTCTCTTGCTGTGTTAGTCCAATGGTCGCTGTGTCATTGTCTTCGCCACCGATTGAGACCTCTCCTGCTGACTTCTTTTTGTCAATGAGGTTGTTTGCCTGTTTCAGATACATCACAACCTCATCAAAGGTGGTTAAATCTGTATTTGCTACCTTGATTGATATTTCTGGTGTAGTTCCTTGAATTATCATTTGTTACCCCCTACTCCAATGCTATGATTTCTGCTTCTGTGGCTTCTTGTATTCCTTCAATCTCGGTTGCTGTGACAACCAAATCGGATATAGTTGCGGTTGATACATTGAATGTTGCAAGCTGATATTCTGTTATTCCTGTTGTGATGTTAATTGTAGGATCATCGACAAGTGGTGTGAGCGAATTTCCTGTGTCAACTAACAACTGTGCCGGTTCTGATGTGTTTGCAAGGTCGATATGAATATACAACTGACCTAATAAAGTTCCGGAAGATGAAAGAGACACCGGAATATCACTATCTACGATTTCAAACTCTCTTCCATATATAACACCCATACCCGAATTGATATGAAGTGTTGATACGTTCTTGATCGTGACCTCACACCCAAAGATGATTCCATTCTCCAAAATCTCCAAATCGGTAAGCACCGCATCATTCTGTGGTGTTACCTCGCTATTCGCATAAGTTACAAGTTTAATTTCGTTTGCCATTGAAGTAAGCTCCTTTCAATAACTTCGTGAGTTCCAATCGGACAGAGCCGAATGTTAATTTTATCGTTCCCTTAATCTCTCTCTTTGAATAGATTGAGTTATAGGATGCACCATTATGAATGATTCGCACCTCTTGTCCGAGTTTTAAGGACATTGGATAGATTCTGGAATCATTCTTTAATGTCGTTATGGAAATACAATTATTGTACTTCGTACCGCTGAATACATCGGCTGCACCACTATCCGCCAAATCATCAAAAGGCTTATCCTGTGTCGGCTCTACCGATATAATGTCATACACCACCGGAATAACCCTATCATCATCTGTGGTATCAAAACTTCCATCTGTGTGTAGGTAATAGGTCTTTGTGTTGGTATAATCTGTTTGGTCGTACACAATCAATTTGTTTATACCTGCATCAAGTTTACCCATCATGATTTCACAGGCTAGGACGTTTCTTAATCCGGTTTCGATGGTAATCATCGGCTCGTGGCTCTTACCGATTTCAATATCAATCGTTCTCGTTGTCAAATTGGGAATACACCGAATGGCAATTCCATATTTATTAAAGGCTCTTATCATCAGAACCCCATAAAATCCGATAACCGCATAGTGCATATTCTCGTTATCCGACTTAATATTAAAGCCCCAATTCGTTGTATTAGACAACAAACTAAAATTCCCGATTGCCGGGCAATTCTGCAGAGCATCGGAGTTATTCACGAAATAAGCCTCGATATAGTTCTTTAAGACTACTTCCAGAGAATCACTTCCGCCTTGTAAATCGGTATCAAACAATATATCCGCATCAAACAACGAATAAAACGGATTGTAGGTTATTTCCATCGTATCTTTATTCGTTTTCTCGGTGGACTTCACAAGCCCTATATACTGTTCTTCCGCATTATGAATAGAGATAAGGTTTCCCTCTCTTGGAGCATTATCAACCCTTACCTCAACGGAATTACCGGTATATGAGATATAATCCTCGGTATAGTTAAAGTTTGAAGAATCAATTTCATCGTGGAAAATACAATTCATTGACCTATCAAACACTTCCACATTAAACACTTGCATGATATATCTCCGCTTCTGCTACTACTGTAACCTTGTTACTTCCATCATCTTCTATCGTAATACGGTTCTGTCCTCTTTGGAGATAGATTGCTCTTTCTGTTCCAAAGTCGGATGCTTGGTACATATCAGCAACGATATTATTCAATGGATCAAGCTGCAACATGGAGAATGTATCGCTTGTGGTATCAATTACAAGTCGATTCCCGGATGGGATATTACCTGTGATGCCACCTGTCGCAACCAATACATTATTAACATAATGCTTCCAAGTCGGATTTTGCACCGCACCATATATGGATAACCTACAAGGAGATTCTGCGGAAGTATCCATATTGATTACAACCGTATTACTTACGGATGAAGAGTAAACATACGGATATTGGTAGTTATAAATCTTACCAACGTGATTTTCGTCTGTGGGATAGGTAACTACATTTACCTTCTCGAAAAATGGTGTGGTCTGTTTAAACTTAACGGACACCGTAAGAGCTTCCTTTTCCTCATAGGAAACCTCTGTAATCGTTCCCTTTGCGTAATAGGTCTTATTTATTGGTGTATATGCAATCTGGATAGGTAGAATCTGTGTGAACTTAACGAAGTTTTCATATTCTGCCTGTGCGTTTGGATTCCAGAATCGAAGTTGTCCTGAAATCTCGCCCTGCTTCTTTCGGTTCGACAACATAACAAACCGATTTCCCACTCTTTGATAGGTGTTTTCTTCTCCAAAGCCTAACCCCTTAACCGAGTGAAAAAACGATTTTTTTACCTCTGTTATGTTATAGGTTTCTCCGTTTGCGTTAATCAATGTAAACTGTCTCATTAGATTACTCCTAATCCTAGTTGCGTGTTGATTGTTTCCATCATAGATTCGCCATCAATTACGGTTGGTGTTGCACACTCTGGGAGATATGTTGCAAGAAGTCCGATGATTGCATCCATTCTCTCTTCTCTCTGTCGCATAGCCTCTTCACTATATGATGTCGAGATTTGCATCGTAGAGGCATTTAATGCCTGTGATTTCATATCTTCAATGGCTCCGGTTACTTCTTGTGTGTTGGCAGAAATACCAACCGCGATACCTGCCGGAATCCACTTTCCGACCTCATCCCTAAATACTTTGGATGGAGAAGCAATTCCCAAAGCCTGCTTTGCAACATCCAACCCTGCGGTAACAATATCCTTTAAAGCACCTGCAAGGGCCGAACCCATAGCCTTAATACCTGCAATGATACCATTGATAATATCTCGGCCTACCTGCGCCCAATCAACATTCTTCAATGAGTTTTTGGCATTATCTATAATCTGCCCCATTGCTCGTCTGATCTCTGGGATTGCACTGATGATACCTGCAACAAGTTTTCCGATTAACTCAATACCTTTTGCAAGCATTTCCGGTAAATGGGTAATAATCGTACTTGTGATGTTTGCGAACATCTGCACAATCGCACTAACGATAGCCGGTAGATTTTGGATAAATCCTTCTGCAATCTTTGCGATTAAAAGCACACCTTTTTCAAGGATGGTCGGCAGGTTCGTCATAATAGCCCCTGCCAAGGTAGAAATCATTGTTCCTGCGGTTGTGATTAACTGTGGCAAGTTTTCAAAGATTGAATTGGTAAATCCTGTGATTACCTCAATTCCCTTATCAAGCATCTCGCCCATATTCATTTCTGTACCACCGGCAATATTGGAAATAATCTGTGTTCCCACATTCTGTAAAGCCGGAAGAAGGGATGGAATGGCCTCCATTATTGCGGTTGGGATAGAGGTAATGATATTTACAACCATAGGGATAAGATTTGCCATAAATGTTCCTGCGGAAGTAATGACATTCGTTAAAGAATCCCCAACATCCTGTCCTAAAGCCAAATTGCCGAGTAAATCACTCCATGAACTCTTTAACATATTAAAAGAACCACTTACGGTTGTTGCCGCTTCATTTGCGGTAGTGCCTGTGATTCCAAGTTCCCCTTGGATAACGTGGATGGCTTCGTAAACATCGGATAAATTTGAAATGTCATACTTCTTGCCTGTCAATTTTTCGGCATCTGCGAGAAGTCTTTCCATCTCGGTTTTAGTACCGCCATATCCGAGCTTTAAGTTGTCAAGCATCGTGTAGTTTTGCTTTGCGAATCCGTTGTATGCGTTTTGGATGGCTTCCATTGAAGTACCCATCTTGTTTGCATTATCGGACATATCCACCATAGCCATATCCGCAATATCTGCAGCCTTGTTTGTATCCCCTGCACAAGAAGTTAAAAGGGATGCCGCATAGCTCGTAACGGTCTGCATATAAGAGTTTGCATCAACACCTGCGGTTTGATATGCCTTTTTTGCGTTTTCCTTTACCTTGTCGGCGGAATCTTTAAAAAGTGTTTCCACACCGCCAAGGGATTGTTCAAGCTCTGCACCTTGCTTAACGGAATCACTTATCGTTTTTCCGATAGCCGCACCAATACCAAGAGCCGAAACCGTCTTTAAAACCGCACCGCCAAATCCTTTTCCGAATATACTTCCAACATCAGAGCCAAGGTTTGCTCCATTTAATTCCTGTTGAATCTTTCCGGATATACCTCTGGCACTCGGAACAATTTGCACATAGGCTTTACCGATTTCACTTGCCATCTGTCAACTCCTTCCATCGCTTGTGGAAATCTTCTCCACTTGCGAAAGTCTCGTACTTCTTCTCTTGCTTGGTATTTAACAATTTGGCGGTTATGCTTTCCGGAGCATTTCTGCCCTTTGTGGCATCTTCTGTCTTACTCCAACACAACCAAGCGAGCTTATCAAAAATAGCGGACATAAAGAAAAGATTCATAGGGAGTTGCAAATCTATGCTCTTAACCCTAGAATCTTCTCTCAATCCGTTTACCAAAGTGGCTAACAATGGCACCGGCACCGCTTTATAGTTGTAAATGTGATAATACTCTGCCAAATCACAAATCATTTCATCCTTGCACTTTCCAAGCACACCTACAAGGACTATTCTTTTTTTACTTCTTTATTCTTTTCCCCTGCTACGGAGAAAATATCAAGGAGAATGGAGTAAGTGCTTGAAATCTTAACCTTGCCCTCTTTCTCTTTCAAGAAATCATACAAGGCTTTCTTCTGGTCTTTACCTAAAAAGACTTCAAGGACTTTTGGCAACTGTGTCATATCATCATCTACTGTTGCCAAATACTCTAATACTTCCATATCATCCAACTTTTCCTCATCAATTTTAAATGAGAATCCGGATTGGGTTTTTCCTTCTATCATGTTTTTTCCCTCGCTTAACCTTTAATGTACTCATAATGAGTATTACCTGCGGAATCCGGAACACAAGTTACTGTGGTTTCGTAGCCAATAGCAGAGCCATCCGCATAGGTAATATCTCCAACCTCGGTAACTTTACCGGATGGAACAACAATTCGCTTTGCAACTCCGCCCTTTAATACCATATCGACAACGAGTGAATGGTATTCTGCTTCGTCTGCATTTGCGGTAACTGTGATTCCGGTTGAAAGTGTGCCTGTTACGTTTCCAGAACCGTAAACAAACTCCAGAACATCCACATTCAATGCCTCAATAAGAGTGAATTTGAATGTATCGTCTTTAGATGTCTGTACGGAAAGGACAGTATCTCCACCCCAACCCTTAATGTCATCGTTTTCCGGAGAGTTTGAATTTACCAAACCATCTTCGGAAACGTATCCCAACTCTTTAAATGCGGCATCCAAAGCGGTTGTCGTATCTGTCGGGAGTGTAGTGTTAAGTGGAGCGGCAAAGATAGCACCTGCGGTAGCCGGCTTTCCTGCTGATACGTTTGAACTTAACATAATCGTTTCTCCTTTTAATAATGCGTAATGTCATATACCGCTTGATAACGGTATTGTTTCTTCGTTGTATCGGTATAGTTATAATCCGTGTTTATTTCTGACCTTACTATTTCATCCAGGGCAACTATATCATCCATCAAATCCTTTACTGTCTCATTAAGCTCTGCTGCTTTAAGCATTGACGGAGCATAACTTTGAATTGCAAAGGTTGACCGCTTGATATAATTCTCTCGGCTACTTCCGGTCTTTTCGAGAATCACAAAAGTCTGTGGATCCTGCTTCTGATGTTCCATATAAACAGGAATATCAACTAATTTCTCCGATAAATATTTAAGTACGGTCTTTTCAATCATTTCAATCCTTTCAACAAGGTGTTGTTGTTAAGGTTACTAAAGTAGGCGTGTTCTGTCGTGGTTTCCACACGACCTTGAATACGATTCCTACCTTTCCGAACTGTTCCAGAGTATTCCGAACCACAGTTATGTTGAACCCTGTCAACGTGTGCTTGGATGCACTCTTGCACCGCTTCGCTCTTTAAGAGGTCGCGTACACCGGAACTGTTCAATACAACTTTAATCTTCGCCATAACACTCCACCTTTACATTAAAAGCCCAACGCAAAGGAATGTTCTCTGGAATACCACATTGAGGAAATCCGATAGTCTTATACGTTCTTCCGTTAATCTTAATGATTGCATCCGTGAAATCATCCGGATTTGGTTCTATGGCCTTTGGGATTCCGATTACATAAACAACCTTCTTTCCATAAAGGTCTGTTGCGGTTGTAATGTCATCCGTAGTCGGTTGGCCTACCAAGCAATCATCAATCTTAACTTCTTCCGTGGTTACTATCGGCTGATTGAAATCGTCATATCCTGTTATGGTTTCCTTAATAAGAGTAATTGTCATTCCTTTAAGCATTGTGTACCACCAATTCTTCCGTTGGAGAATAAGAACCAATCTTATCCCCACATCCAAGGAGTTTCTTCTCTAACTTCGTGAGATATTCTTCTCCGTTTGTTCCTGTGCCAAATGTGTAACTCTGGGAATAACCAAGGCCACTCATTGACATTTGAGAAGCGCCAACCGGCATAGAACTATCTCCATCCCCCATTACTCTAACGAGCATTCGGCAGGAAACAACCTTCTTTGTATCCAATGTCGCATTGGCATTATAGGAATCTATAATAACCGCGGCATCATCAAGCAAAGTGGAGCAGATAGCCTGTTCATCCTCTGTCATGGTTCGTGCCATTCTATCTTGAACATCTTGAACTGTTGCGTAAGCCATACTTTAAAACCTCACGATTTCTTTGTCCTTTTTACCGGTTTCTTTTCGGGTTCTTCCGCTTTAGGAACAGAGGCAAGCTTGTGGCCTGCCTCGATATATTCCTCTTTGCGGTTGTCCGCTACCCACATAACGGAACCGGTGTGCTTGTTGATAAACTTTACCATTACTCGGTAATTGCGTTGAATACGGAAGTATCGCAACGGAATCCAATCTCGATTTCAGCACGAACTGCGAACATATTCTGCTGGAAGAGGTTGATTGTTCCGCCATTTCCATCATCAAGTGTAGCGTCAGAAGAGTAATCAATCTTGACACCTTCAACCACACCATAAAGAGCCTGTGTCCAGTCTCCGGCAAAACCAACGATGTTTGGTGTACCTGCCTTGTAAGCACCCTTGGAAATCTCTGTGCGAGCGCCAAGTACCATCGGGATAGCACCTTCTGCCACGTTGTTAATGAAGAGCGGTCTGTTGTCTCCATCGCGAGCTGCTAACAACTTTCCTTTTCCCTGTGGAGAAAGTACAAAGCCATTTAAGATACCGCCATTGGTTGCAATATCAGTATCTGCTGCAACTAAAGCCGCATATTCATCAGAACCTAAAGCCTGTGCGGTAACACCTGCCAAGGTATCGAAGTTAGAACCAGGAGCGGTTCCACCAAATACGGTTTCATCAAACTTTGCACCTAATGCGTTTGGAAGTCTCTGAACCAAAGCATCATATAAAGATGCAACATCTCTGCGGAACTCGTTAGAGAAAGGAACAATGACCGCCAATTTATAAGCACTCATAACCTTTGTTGCAAGCCCCGGATTAGATACCGGCTTTGAATCGGTTTCGCCTACCCATGCGGCGGTAGGATCAGAAGTGATAACATTGATAGATGTACCTCTTCCCGGAAGCTCGATAGCACGAGCTAATTTCATAACAACAGAAGATTCCTGCACCTTCTGTAAGATTTCTGCTGATACGTCAGCAGGTAAAGCAATGTTTGTTCTGTTTGTTGCTACTCCAGACATAATTTAATCTCCTTCTTAATTAAAAGCCTCGGAAGCCCATTGAGCGAATTGCTCTTTTGTACTTCCTTTTGAAATTGATTGAACTTCTCCCGAATCCTTAACAACCGGATAACCAGAAGTGCCTTTAAATTCTGCGATGGCCTTTGCCTGCGCTTCACACTCTTCTCTGTTTGCTCCTGTTAATAAGTGCATCGGAATACCTGTTTCTTTAGATACACTTTCCCGAATTTCCTTAACCTCGTTTTGTTTTTTCAAAGTGTCGAGTTCACTTTCGAGAGAGTTTGCTCTGTCTACCGCTTTTTGGAGTTCGGATTTGCTTTCCTCTTCCAAAGCATCAAGTTTGGATGCCTTTTCCTTTAAAACGGAATAATCGGCATACTTCTCTTTTTCCCTATTCAAGCGAGTTTCAACGATTGCGTTTAATTCTGCTTGAGTAAAGGTTTTTTCTTCGGTTTTCTGTGTTTCTTCCATTGTGATTTCCCTCCTAACGAGTTATAAAATAGTGACCGCGTTTAATGTCCGCGTAGACTATGAAAAAAGCACCCTCTCGGATGCCTTAATCAACATTGATTTCTTCCGCCTTTGGCGAATTAAGTTCTTTTCGCTTTGCGTATGCGCTCCGCTTCTGTGCGTTGATTTTATCCTTGTTCTCTTGGTAAAAAATTCTTCGCATAGAATTTATATTTTCTTTTGAGTTATACCCTTCATAGAACCTATGCGATTCAACAAACTCGTCATAAGCTTCCCCATCAAGTTTGTCCATCCAATAGTCCCCGTAATACATATCCAAGTATTTGTCCGGATCATAACCTTCCACGTTCTGACTTTCATTGAACCGTACACCATATTCACAATCACAATTAGAATGAATGTGTTCTGCGTGTCCGTTTTTTAAAGTTTTCCGGGATACGTTTTCCCAACCCCTAGATGCTAGGGTTATACAAAAGGCGCATGTGTCGCCATGTGGAATCCATGCGACCTGCGCCCCATCTCTTAATGCGTTTTTTAAAGTTGTATCTGCAGCCGCCTGTTTTACCATTCGGCCAATGGAATTACTCAATACATCTTCGTTTTGGGTATCTTTTAGAATACCGTTTACGGTTTTTCCTACTTCATCAATGCTCGCGGTCTCTGCCGGGATAGCCGGTGGAACATTCGCTTTTGCGAGTTCTGCTATCTCGTCATACATTTGAGCCGATAGGGTGGCGCTTGCTTCTCCATACTTTGTAACCAAAGCATAGGCAAGGTCGATAATTTGGTTTCTAGGGATGTTTTCTAACCCCACTCCACCAAACATACCATCCGCACCAAATACCGCGTTTTTGAACTCATCAGATGCCTGTGTGGATAGTTTTGTAAGCAGGTCTCTATACTTTACCCATTCATTGAGCTTCATTCGCTAACCTCATTTAGCACCGATAATCCCCTTGCTCTGACTTCCTGCGCCTTAATTCTTCGGATGTCCGCTTTATCAAAGCCAATCATTTCAAGGAATGTATCGGTCTGTGCAAATTCACTTCTTGCACTTGCAATCTTAATAGCGGCATCTGCGGTCATAGCCACACTTGGCATAGCCGGATTTTTAAAGTGTGCCACAATCTCTTTTTCTTCATCGGTTAAGTCCGCAAGTGGCTTATTACCGATTACCGCCAAGGCCATTAAAGCAATATTGCGAAGCGCATCTCCATTTCCTACGTTTAACTGTTCGGCCATCGCAATTAGTGTCTGGCTCTGTGCCATTATCGCATCGGATGAGGTAGGATTCGCATCATTTACAACACCGGTGTCCGTTACACTTAAACCGGAAGCCGCGCTAAACTGTGTAGCCAAGATTCTTACCATCTCAACGTGCGGCGCGATATTTCCCTGCGGTAACTGTCCGAATGTTGGCTTTTCTCCTGTCTCCGGATTCGTTGTACTTGCTATGATTGAACCAACGTATTGTTTAAACTTCTGATTTACAATCACATCGTATTGGTCGTCTGTTACACCCAACAGATATTTCTGTGGACTTGTTGCAAATTCCAAACCAATAGTAGCATCCGCAATCGTTCTCACATATCCCTGGATAAGTCTGCGGATGGGTTCTTTAATTCGTGATCTACCAAATGGCTTATCACTTGTCGCGTTCCAAATGAGCGCTTCCATCATCGGTCTACCAAGTTTGTGTTCGTGCTTTTCTGCATACCACTTGCCATTATTCGCTTTTAATACCCAGATTGCATTATCGGTATAATAATTTACTTCCGATGGATTCCAAGCAATCTCCATATCATTTGCCGGTTCTGTATCGACTACCGCAAAACCGCAAGAGATTCTTCCCTTTTCGCCATCCCACAATGCAGAAGCGGTATTTGGAGAGTGGAAACGGATTTTAACCCCTTGTTTTTCCGTTGCGGATAAAGTGGCAAAAGTACATCCATATTTCAACTCGTCTCTGCAGGCTTTCATATATTCCGCGATTAAATCATTTTCAACCACGATTCTATCCAATGTCTCAACATCTTCTCCGTTGATTCCTACAAAGCCATCAAACATAGAGCGAGCTGCCAAAACATCTACTGTTTTTGCACCCCACGCACAACCGATTTCAAGCTTACCCATGCCATCCGGAAGAGCAATTCCGATATTCACTTCGCTTAATGGGATTTTACCTTCATAATATCTGTTCTTCTCGGCATTCTTTGCGGAATGATTATTGAAGTTATTTAACAGAGTTTGCAATCTCTGCTCTTCATCTTTCGGCAATCCCTGCACACTACTAATTTGTAACAACATTATCCAATCCTCATCTTCTTATTTGGATTTCTCTTACTCGTCTTTGCTCCCCAGTATGCCAAGGCGCAAGCCTCAATCGGAATACTGTTATCTCCGCCAAAGCCCCATCCACCGCTTATCGGTCTCTTTAATGAGGTTAAGGCGCTATCATTTAAAGCCTCTTGTTGGAAGTACCATGTCAAACTTTCTTCATTGATTGAATCCGTAAGCATTCCAACAGAAGCAATAACATCTTTTGATGATGGCTTTATTATTGAGCCTTTTTGTATCCAGGTTTCGGACATTTTGTCGATTAAAACATCCACACCGTTCCTGCCATCTATTACAACACAAGAAGCTTTTTTATATCTTTGGTTTAACCAATCGGACAACCATCCGACACCGTGGCCGGTAGGCTTTATATCAATAAGAGATATACGCGCTTTTCCGTTGTCCGGTATTACCGCACCACAGAGGGCTACAAATGCCCCATCCGGAGAAAACTTCACTCCGTAGGCGGTTTTTCCTTCTGGCTTTAGTTCTTCACTCTTGCAATTCTCCCACTTGGTATGGTCTATCGCATAATCGACTTCGTGTTCAAGTGTAGGCGCCCACCAACCCAAGCGCTCGCGAGCGAATCCGTCCGCCTGCAAGGTTCGTTGTTCTTCTTCCGTGAACCCTTCCGTTAAGCGGATTCCCAAAGCCGGATTTGATTGATACCATAATTCTTTATCATCCGTCTTTATGTCGTCCACGTTCTTTCCTTCTATGCTCCATTCGTGCCAAGCATCATGCGCCCCAGGAGCAGATAAGCAAATTTCTCTTCGTCTTTTAAAGACATTTCCCGGACATCCGGGATAAGGTGGTGTTCCTGTATATATCAACTGTCGCGTTCCTGTCATAGATGCCGCCAAGGTTGCCATAATGGCTTCCATTTGGTCATCGGTTAATTCCTGCGCCTCATCAAAAACAATTAAGGAGACACCATCCAAACCTCGCGCGGCCTGTCGTGATCGTGCGGAATAAGAAATCACTCCGCCATTATTTAACTCTATGCACTCTTCGCCATTGGTATATCGAATCGTTTTGACTTCATTCTCTATCTCCGGGAATTTTGGATTTGTGAATAAAGCCGCAAGCCTGCGGAAACTAGCCTTGGATGTTCTTACTTGGTGTGCGGTATGGAGAATCTTTTCTCCGTTTACTATCATTCCGTAAAACTCGCGGACTTCCAAACAAACATTCTTTCCATTCTGTCGTGGAATAGATAACCCTGCGGATGTTACGT
>Ga0247611_10007504_pt1 | contig 13679 bp, 13 predicted proteins | sample 177DNAGHGhighgp2_FD_192422 | JGI IMG/M metagenome (GOLD analysis project Ga0247611, IMG submission 192422) | Sheep rumen microbial communities from Palmerston North, Manawatu-Wanganui, New Zealand - 1770 DNA GHGhigh gp2 | ecosystem: Host-associated > Mammals > Digestive system > Stomach > Rumen...
TAATTTTCGAGCGGTTTAGTCTGCCAAAATGTTTCAAAATGAAACAAAATGACGGCCTAACCTTGTTTTCGCTATAGAAGATGCAATAACCGTGCCAAAAGGATATATATTCGCCATAGGGAAACTTTATAAAGGAGTCTCAAAATGAGGATGGGTGGAAAAATTGCAATCGGGTGCCTCTCCGCGCCCTTTGTCCTTGTGCTACTTTTCTGGATACTCGGCTGGGTGTCTATTTTTGACCGAGGATTCTCGAACTATCGGGACAATTGCAAAAAAATTAGTGAGTATTTAAAATCCCCGACAACAAGGGTGCATTACAATGGGGAACTTCTTTTTATTCGGGAGTTGCACAAGTACCCAGGTGTAGTACACCGGGGCGACGTCATCACGACTCATTTGATTCCCTTTGATAGTTTTTTCCAGTCGATGGGGCACAAACTGGCCGTCTTTATGCTTGGTTCTCCAGAGGATATTGAAGAGAAAATATACCAGGCGTCCAAGGATGCCATGGATTCAGGGAACTATGTTTTTGCGTCCCGTTTCTTTATGGTCCTTAGCGAATTTGGGTATAAAGACAGTCAGGAACTTATGGTACAGGCCCGGTCCAAGAATCGGCATGGCTTGGCAAAAGGCGATTTTTTGAATTTGGGGTTACGTAAATGGGATTCGGAAGGTCACCTTGCTCCGTTAGCATGGAAAGTTGTGGATGAAAAGGGCGGGGCGCTTCTTTTGAAGGCGGATAGGCCTGTTGAAGTGCACGTGCTGGATGCCAATTTATGTGACTGGCTGAATGGGGAAATGTTTAACGAACTATTCTTTGATGGAAGTGCTTCCGTCATTGTGCCGTTGGACGCGCCTCGTTTAAGTCTGGTGACAAGGGCTCAAACAGTCTTTGATGATAAGGTTTATGATAATGGGGTTCAAGATGAGGAAGATTCTAGACTGTTTTGTCAGGAATCGGGGAACAAAATTTTCCTAGTGGATCCGAACCGGTACATTCACATGGGAGACCATGCTTTTGACGGTATAAGGATTCCTTATATTGGCGACCGTGCAAAAAAAATGGAAGACTCCATCGGCATAGATTGTTGCCGTGATAATGCCTTCCCGTTTGATCCAAAAGACTATAAGGATTCTGTTATTGCGGTGACTCCGTCAATCTTTGTAGATACGCTTTTGCTAAAGCAGTATTGACGACTTAGATAAAGATCAATCCCAAAATACCCACGGCCCACACGTACCAGGCGAAGTGCTGGAACTTGCCCTTCTGCACAAAGTTCATGAGCCACTTGAGGGCGATAATGCCGAAGATGAACGACACGACCATGCCCACGAGGAGTTCGGGGGTGAAGCTGCCGGCGTCGGCGCACTTCATTGCCTTCTCGGGGTCGAGCAGCGCCTTTTCGGGAGTCATGCTCTGACACTTGATCCACTTGATGCAGTCCAGCAGGGCGGCACCGCCGACGGCGGGGATGCTCATGAGGAAGCTGAACTCGCCAGCGTACTTGCGGTTCACGCCCATGAACATCATGGCGCTGATGGTAGAACCGCTGCGGCTGATGCCCGGGATGCAGGCGATGCCTTGCACGGTGCCGGTCACGAGAGCGCGCCACCAGTTCATCTTGACGCCTTCGTTTTCAGGGTGCTTGGCGCCTGTGGGGCCCCACTGCGATGTAAACAGCAATAGGCCGGTAAAGAGTTCTGCGACGCATACGGCGCGCGGGTTCTCGAACAGGCTCTCGAGTGCATCCTTGAAGCCGAGGCCGATGAGTGCCGTCGGAATGCTTGCGAGGATTATGTAGCCCGCTTCACGGAGCTGTTCCTTGTCGCGGTGGATGCAGCCCACGATGATGTCGGTAATCTTCTTGTGGAAGACGACGAAGATGGAAAGGAGCGTCCCGGCGTGGAGCATGATGTCGAAGAACATGCCCGCTTCGTTCATGCCTAGAAGTTCGTGCCCGAGCACAAGGTGGCCGGAGCTGGAAATGGGGAGAAATTCTGCGAGGCCTTGTAACAGGCCCAAGATGATGGATTCAATCATGACGGGAAAGATAGAATTTAGTTGAAAAAAATAGTTCTTAGATTCCGGCTCGGAGGCCGGAATGACGTCATGGCGGGCTTGACCCGCCATCTAGGCTTTAATTTCTATTACTATATTAATCACATGGCTCGCAAGTTTCTCCTCTGTTTTCACGATTTTAGCGTCTGGAACTACCGGACGGTGTTGCCAGTGCTTGATTCGCTCAAGGATCTTTGCGGTCGAGGGTTCAGCGTCCTTGTGATTCCCAGTACGGAGGGCGCCGATGAAGAGTCTGTTGCGGGTTTCCGCGATGCCCTTGCCCGGTTGAAGTCCGATGGCTTCGAACTGGCCCTGCATGGCTACAAGCATAAGGCGGAATTCAGCCAGGGCCGCAGCTACATGGGGCTTTTCGGCATGGTGGTGACGCACAGGGAAGCGGAATTTGCGGGGCTTAGCGAGTATGAGTCCAGCCGCTTGCTGCAGGCGGGCGTCAAGGCCTGGGAAGCCCTGTTTGCCGAAGGTGATAATGCCGGAATCAAGCCTGCTGCGTTCGTACCGCCGACATGGTACAGCAACAAGTACCTGCCCATGCAGGTACGTGGCATGAAGATGCTCTACGAAGACCGCTTCTCGCTCACGACTGCGCGGGGCCGGCGTTTTGCCTCCCCGGTTGCGAGTTTTGCAGGTATTCCCGAATGCTTGGTAAAGCCCGCCTTCAAGTTTGGGGAACTGATACTCAAGATTCCGGCGGGTATCCCGCGTATTGCGCTGCATCCGGTGGATTTTCCGGAGCGCGAAGAACAGTTGCGCGACCTGGTGCGCATTGCATTAAATAATCGGCGCAAGCTTACGCATTACGCCGACCTGTAATCTATTCCGAAATGGCGATGTGCCCGGGGCTACATTCCCGGGACTGTGATGGTGTAGCTGGCCTTGTGCTTGGCTTCGTCCTGGATCTGGATGGTAATCGTCCCGCCTTCTTCTGGCAGCTTTTCGCCTTCGATGATGATTTCGCGGGGTTCCGAATCGTATTCCGCGGCAATCCACTGCTTGCCCGCCTTGACCGTTATGGCGTTGCCATCTTCGACTCCGTTATACTTGAACTGAAGCGGAATCTTGAGTGCCGGCTGGTGTAGCCCGCCAATGATGGTGTTGTCCCAGTAGGGGAACCCAAGTGTTGGTGGGGCCTGATGGTCGATGGAGGCGATGTCGCGCAGCTCGTTTGTGCTTGCGCAGCGCTTTTTCCCGGAGGTCTGCTTGCTGAAGATGAACCAGTTGCGGCTGGTTTCGCCAAGCCAGTAAAGCGGGGCGCTTGCCGTGTGGGCGTCTATGCAGACTTCCCACTTGCCGCTGAACTGCAGGCCCTTCGGGTGGAATTCGTAGAAGTTCAAGCTGTCGGTGACATTCCTCGTGAAAGCAAGGACCGGTGTGCCTTCGTTTGTCTTGACTGCCATGCCGGTAATCTTCTGCGATATCTCGAAGTCTTCGTCCTTCACGGTCCAGCTTGCGGAGGAAACGCCTGGACGGAGCGTGGTCACGTAGATGGTATTCTCGGTGTTGCCCTTGCTGTAGATGATTTTTTCGACGGTGGGGAAGGTTGCTACAATCTTGCCGATGAACGTGAACTTGTTGCCGAACACCTTGCAGAGGTTCGCACTGAGTGTCTGTCCGCTCTTGTCCTGGGCGGAGAACGAGTAACCGTCGTTGCAGCGTGTGAGGTCGAGAGCGGGCCTAGAGAGATAGGTGAATAGCGGGGTGGTCTGGAACTTCTGCTTTGGGAAACTCTGGTTGCCTTTGCAGTTGGAACGGAGCGAGAACTTCTTGGTGGTGATATTCCCCGCGTAGTCCTCGACTTCCAGGCGGTATTCGGATTGCGGCGGGAGCTTGGCGGTCAGGTAGTGCCAGTCGCCGGCGGTGTCGGCTTCTTCGGCCCAGAGCAGTTCGTCGCGGATCTTGAGCTGTTTGGACATCGGGATGGTGTCCTGTATCTTGCTGTAGGCTTTCTCGTCGTAGCGGAACAGTTCCAGCCTGCGGATGGACATCGGGTTTTCCTTGGGCATGCGACTGTAGTCGGCAATCTTGAATGCGACATGCACGGGGGCGTCGTTCTGGAAACTGTTCTTGATGGGGGAGGTGACGCATCCCTTGTCAAGTGCTTCTGCGGAGGTGAATGCGACATCGTCCTTGTAGAATGCCGCTGCTGCAAATACCTGTGGCGCGATAGTGTCTAGGCAGAGGACCCCTTCGCCGCAGGGCGAGAGTGCCTTGTTGTCGGCTGTGCGCACTTCCAGGTGCAGGTGCGGGTTGCCGATGCCGCTGCTCCCGGCGTAGGTAAGCGTGTCGCCTTTCTTGAATGCGATTTTGGGTGAAATGGAGATGTCGTTTTTCTTGGTATCGTACATCTTCTTGTAGACAATCTCATCGAGCTTGGGGCCGAAACTGCTCTGGTGGGCGAATACCCAGGTCTTGCCGCTTGCTCCCTTGAAGAACAGCACCTTGCCGTAGCCGAAGGGTGAAGTCTTGATTTCGCTGACGGTTCCGTCTTCGGGTGCATATACGACCCAGCCTTCTTCCATTTCTGTAGAGTAGTCGATGCCCAGGTGGTATCGTGTGCCGCGGTTCTCGCCGAAACTCGATGTGAGGTAGGCGTCGCGCCCGAAGGGATTGTACGAAAACGGCTTGGTGCCGAGTACAGTCAGGCGAGGACCGTTGGCAGAAGATGCCGCTGCGTCGGTTCCGGCCGTGATGCCGTTTGCTGCAAGGCAGTCTTCGTAGGCGAAGGCGTCCATAGTTTGTTCGTTACACTCTTCTGCAAAGGCTGCTGCGCACGCTAGCAGGGATAGCGCTAACGAACTCCCCACGGTGTAGATGAATTTATTGGAAATCTTCTTCATGCAAGGAAAGATATAAAAAACTTACGGAGCGGGCTTTGGCTAAACGAAAAAGACCCGCATTTGATGCGGGTCTTTTGAGTGGAGCTAAGGAGAGTCGAACTCCTGACCTCCTGCATGCCATGCAGGCGCTCTACCAACTGAGCTATAACCCCGAAAGGTGAGCCAAATAGAGAAAAATATTTGGCCCTTGTCAAGGGGGCGGAATACTTTTTTTCAAAAAAAATTGTCCGTTACCTCTTTCGTCTTTCGTCTATAGGCTCGCAGAGCCGTACTTTCGTCTATTTTACGCCTTTTCGATGGTCACGGACTCGATAATCACGTCTTCGATGGGGCGGTCCATAGCGCCGGTCCTGACGTTTGCGATTTCGTCGAGCACGTCGAAGCCTTCGTAGAGCTGGCCGAATACGGAGTAGCCGTCAGCCGGGCCCGGGCCGCACTGGTCGTGGTCCAAAAAGTGCACGTTGTCGCCGTGGACAATGAAGAACTGGCTGCCGATGGAGTTAGGGAGTTGAGTCTTTGCCCAGCTGAGGGCGCCACGCATGTGGGTGAGGCACGGGTCGTACTTGTCGCCGATGGTGGTGCCGGGGCCCTTGGCGGAGTGCCCGCCTGTGCCGTTCCTGCGGGTGAAGTCGCCACCCTGGATCATGAACCCGCTGATGATGCGGTGGAAGGGGGCGCCGTCGTACTTGCCCTGCTTGGCGAGCTCAATGAAGTTCGTGGCGCATTCGCCCACGCGTTCTTCGAAGAGGCGGAGTTTCATCGTGCCGTGGTTGGTTTTCATGATGGCGATGGTTTCGCCTGCCTGGGGCTTGTCGAGCTGGTTAAACATATAGTCTCCTTGGAGCGTTTGTTGAATTAACGGCAATAATATAGGTAATTGTTTTTGACGGGGTTCTGTCGAGGGTGAGAAAGGGCTATATTTGTGAAAAAAGAGGAGATCCCGTGCTAGATCGTAAGCTTTTTCATTGCCTGTTTGCGCTGTTTGCCGTTTTCGCTATGAATTTTACCGCCTGTGGCGATGACGAAAGCTTTGTTGCAATGCCGGGAGACCAGGAACAATCCAGTTCGTCGGTTAAGGACAAGTCCTCTTCGAGCAGCGCAAGGTCCAGCTCGTCGGTCGAGGAAACTCGGTCGTCGTCGAGCCTGAAGACTGTCATTCCTGCCTGCGAATCGGTAAAGTATGGCTCGATGGTAGACGAGCGCGATGATCAGGAGTATAGGACCGTAGATATTTGTGGCCTGGTCTGGATGGCGGAAAACCTGAACTATGAATACAAATATTACTCGTACTGCTACGAAAAAAAGCAGGATAACTGCGACATGTATGGGCGTCTTTACCAGTGGAGTATAATCATGGATAGTGCGGGAGTGTTTTCCGACGATGCCTTGGGTTGTGGTACGGATGCGGAGGAGTGTTCGCCGAACTATCCTGTGCGTGGGATTTGCCCCGAAGGCTGGCACGTGCCGACTATCCATGAACTTGAGGACTTGCTTAAGGCCGTGGGTGCCATTCGGGATGAGTCTCAGACGAGGACATGGCTGAATGCGGGCAAGATACTGAAATCGGCTACGGATGACTGGGAAGACGAAGGCATGGGCGAGGATTCCTATGGTTTTACCGCTTTGCCGGCGGGTTCCGGTGCCCGTGGATCATACTTTACGAGTCTTGGTTCCCTGGTGGATATCGCGACCTCTTCGATAGATATGGGGCTGGATAACCATGTCTACTGCCTGAATCTTTATGATGACCGTGACGATGCCGTCATTATGAGTGATTATATGAAAGATACGCGCTCCGTTCGTTGCGTCAAGAACTGAACTCCGCCCCGCCAAATAAGCGCGGGTTTACTAAATTCATGGATATGAAAGATAATTGCAAACGTATACAGGAACTGCTTTCGGCGCAGGCGATGGAATTCGCCCTCGACGAGATGGCTGCAAAGATTGCCAAGATGCATCCGTCTGCCGAAAACCTGATTGTGCTTGGCATGGCTAGCCGTGGGATTCCGCTGGCGAAAAAACTGAGCGAAAGACTCTCCCAGAAATTCGGCAAGCCCATAGAGATGGGCTGTCTCGACGCGACATTCTACCGCGACGACTTCCACTACCGCAAGCCCAGTGCCTCCACCGAGATGCGCTTTACCGAGATGCCCGCCTCCGTGGAAGGCAAGACGGTGATTCTCGTGGACGACGTGCTCTACACGGGCCGTTCGGTTCGTGCCGCCATGCAGGCCATTTTGGACCTCGGGCGCCCCGCCGCCATCCGGCTCTGCGTGCTGGTGGACCGCGGACACCGCGAACTCCCGATTGCGCCGGACTGCGTGGGCCTTACGGTCGAAACTGCGCAGAACCAGGAAGTCCGCGTGATGATTGAACCTATTGACAACGAAAATTCAGTTTACCTCGTAGAAGTGGAGGCTTAGCTTGAGCGCCCTTGAGATTAAACACCTGTTCGGGCTGCGCGGAGTATCCAAGCGCGATATCCGCCTGATTCTCGACAATGCAAAACAGTTCCGTGAAATTCTGGAACGCCCCGTGAAGAAGGTCCCGAGCCTGCGCGGCATGACGGTCGTGAACCTGTTCTTCGAGAACAGCACCCGCACCCGCACGAGTTTTGAACTCGCCGAGAAGCGCCTCTCCGCCGATACGGTGAACTTCACAAGTTCCAATTCCAGCGTGAAGAAGGGCGAAACGCTCGTCGATACGCTCCGTAATATCGAGGCGATGAAGATCGACATCGTGGTCGTCCGCCACAAGGGGACGGGAGTGCCTAAGTTCCTTGCCGACAACAGCGACGCGATTATCGTGAATGCGGGCGACGGTGCGCACGAACACCCCACGCAGGCTCTGCTCGACATGCTCACCATCGAAGAAAAACTTGGTACCCTCGAAGGCAAGAACGTGACGATTGTGGGCGATATCCGCCACAGCCGCGTGGCCCGCAGTAACCTGTGGGGCATGACGACGATGGGTGCACACGTGACGCTCTGCGGACCGAGCACCCTAGTCCCGCGCAATACCGAACTAATGGACAAGGTAACGTGGGAATCTGATGTGAAGAAGGCCGTGAAGGATGCAGATGCCATCATCGCGCTACGCCTGCAAAAAGAACGCATGGATGATGCCCTCCTCCCGAGTATGCGTGAATACCGCAATACCTTCGGTATCACTCACGAATTGCTGGAATGCGCGAAGGACAAGGTGCTTATCATGCACCCGGGTCCGATTAACCGTGGCGTGGAACTGGATAGCGAAATCGCCGATGGAGAAAATTCAGTCATCCTGAACCAGGTGACAAATGGCGTGGCTGTGCGTATGGCCGTGCTTTACCTTTTGGCAGGAGGCCGTGCAAATGCCTAATATGGTTTTGAACAACGTTTGCCCGTTCGTAGACGGGAAGTTCGCTAAGCCGACGAAGATGTGCCTTGTCGATGGAAAATGGGTCGACAGCGCCCCTGAAGGCACTCCCGAATTCGATGCGAAGGGTGCGCTTGCGCTTCCTGCGCTCTTTGGCCTTGGGCTCGATTTCAAGGAGCCGCTCCGCGATGACATCTACACGTTCAAGGACGGCGTGTGCGCTATGCGCCGCGGCGGATTCTTCGGTGGCCTGTACGAAAGTTCAGCAAACCCGATTGACGATTCGCAGAAACTCACCGCGATGCAGCAGCTGAGCGCGAAGTCCGGACTGGAATTCGCATTCCTGGGCGCTTTCAGCATGGGCTACCAGTGCAAGGACCTTTCCGAGATGGTGGAACTTGCACAGGGTGGCGCAGTCGGCTTTGGTGATGGAAACTGTGATTGCTCCCGTACGCGCTTCCTGCGCCTGGCGATGGAATACGGTTCCATGACCGGCAAGCGGTTCTTCTTTATGCCGCTAGACGATTCGCTCCGTCATCACGGACTCGTTCACGAGGGCAGCTACGCCGATACGCTCGGCATGAAGAGCATCCCGCGTATCGCCGAAACTATTGCGGCCTTCAGGATTCTGGAAATGGCTCGATTCCTCAAGGTTCCGGTACATTTCAAACAAGTTAGTTGCGGTGAAACACTCAAACTCGTCGAGACCGCACGTGCTCAGGGCGTAGACGTGACCTGCGACGTGGATATCTACCACCTGCTCCTGGACGACAGTTGCCTGTTCGACCTCGACTCGCACTGCAATGTGCCGATGCCGTTCCGTTCTGCCGAAGATCGCGAGGCTCTCTGGAAGGGCCTTGAATCGGGAACCGTGAATGCGATTAGCGTGAACCACGACCCGGTGCTCAGGCAGGACAAGGAAGTGAATTTTGAAGATGCAGTGCCGGGAGCGGTTTCCTTGGAAATCGCACTCGGGGCCATCTGGAAACCGCTCAGCGGGCGGCTCGGCGCCGCACGCGCGGTGGAACTGCTTTCCACCGCCCCGGCACAGCTTGCGGGCGTGGAACCTGCGGCTCTCCGCAAGGGCGGACAGGCAAACCTGGTCCTCCTCGACCAGGACTGCCCGACGAAGGTTGTCCCCTCCATGTTCGCGGGCAAGACCCGCAATACTCCGCTCCTGGGCAAGGAACTTTCCTCGAAGATTGTTGGTTCTTATATCGGCGGTATCTGGAACGAGGTCTAGCCTGTGATTTTGCCTTCTCAGTTATTCTGGCTTGGCGCCATCATCATCATGGGACTGGTTCTCCTTGTCCTGGTTGAAATCAATAGGTCAAACCTTCGTCGCGAGCACGAAGAAATGTTTGGAACGAAGGATTTCGACGAAAAGGTGGCGGCAAACAATTTGACTCCGAAGGAAATCCGTACGCTAGAAAAACTTGTTCGCGCATCCAAGTTCGAAAATAAGGATGCGGTCCTGAATTCTTCGCACCTATTCGAAACAGCGGTTTCGGACTTCTATGAAATCCGTGATGTCGACATGGTGCGTGACGAGACACTTGATGCCGTTTCGCGCCTGCGCCAGAAGCTCGGGTTCGATGCCTCGAATCCGCTTTCGGTAATCGCCAGTACTAGGCAGTTCAATGTCGGAAACCGCGTGGACTTGCTTCTGGATGGGGTGGGTAAACTCAAGCATTCTGAAATCTTGTCACAAAAAGAAAAGAAATGGAAGGTCGCCTACGACGGAAGTTTCGGCCCCGGCAGTTCGTACGAGGGCAAGGAAGTCCGCATCCGCTGGACCCGTCCTGAGGATGCGGTCTATTCTGCAAACGTGAAAGTTTGCGGTAGCGAGCCTGGGATGCTGGTCCTGAGGCATTCGATTTCGCTAGACAAGCAGCAGTTGCGCCGCTGGTTGCGTGAAATCGTCAATTTCCCGGTAGAAGCGGTGTTTGCCGACGGCAAGACCTGCAACGGCATGCTCTACGACCTTTCGGCTGGCGGTATCCTCATCGGACTTCCGATCGAGTGTGAAAGCGGCCTGCACATCCGTATCCGGTTCGAGCTCCCGAGTTTCGGTCCCGAAGACGTGGAAATCGAGATTTTGCGCAATTTGGGGCATAAAAACGCCGATTACCCCGAACTGTACTCCACGACGGCGTCGTTTACCGGGGCCTTCGGATGGACCCAGGAACGCGTTCTGCAGTATATATTTGAGGTCAATAAGCAAAAAAAGGCCAAAGAAAGTGCTAAAAACGCGCTAACTAGTTAATTTTCAATGACTTAGGTGCATTTTTCGCTTGACATTTCGTTATTATAAAGGTAGAATTAGGATAGTACTGTTTCCGATCGGAGTTTACTTTGGCACTTGATTTGTTAGCTCGAATTCGCGGAGAACGCGAGACTATCGGCATAGATGTTGGCCATTACAGCATCAAATACGTGAAGGTTTACCATAACAGTCGCGGTGGCAAGGTTGTCGTCGAGATTGATACGGAACCTGTGCCCGACGGCGCCATTATCAATGGCGAAATCCAGCGTCGCGATGGCGAGCCCGTTACAGGCCCCGACGGCAAGAAGGAAAAGGACGGCTACGAACTTTTGAGCGAGGCGCTAACCAAGATGATGATGCGCCATAATCGCGATACCAATACGGATATTGTTGCCTGCGTAAACTGCTGTGCCGGTGCGGGTGGTGTGTTGGTCGATAGGATCAGCGTGAAGGTGCCCAAGAACGGAAACGAGTCCGCAATTATCCTCCAGACCGCGCAGTCCCGTCCGCCTTTCGATGACCAGGATAACGTTATCGACTTCGAGATTGAATCCCGCGAAGGTGACGAAGTCAAGGCGAACGTGGTGGCGGCAAAGAATGCGCTGCTTGATTCCTGGGCTCAGTTCTTTACAATCAAGGGTCTGAAGCTCTCTGCCATGGATGTCGATATTTTCGGCCTCCTGAACGCCTATACTGCTACGGCCTCCGAAGAAGACCTCAAGCAGACGACCGCCGTTATCAATATCGGCGAGAAGAAGATGAGCATCGGGTTCATCCAGCAGGGCAAGTTCCATTCGATGCGTGCCATGACCGGTGGTTCGCTCGATATTGTCATTTCGAAATTGAGCGAGACCCTCGGGATCGATGCCGCCAAGTGCCATGAGATTTTCGAATCGGGCGATTTGGGCATCGTGGATGGCTTTGCCGAAGCAGAAGTGGAACAGGCTATGCAGATGGCCTACGAGGACATCATGGCACAGGTGGAATTCGGCCTGCGCTACTACTCCTCTTCCGAAGACTCCGAACCGCTCGACAAGATCTTGCTTGGCGGTGGCGGCGCTTCGCTGAAGGGATTGAAGGAATTTATCGCCGAACGTTCCGGTATCGAGACCGATACGGTGAACCCCTTCCGTTACGTTGAATGTGATGCGAGCGTTGTCGGCGAATCGGGCGTGTCCCTTGCTCTTTCTAACATCCTTGCGCCAGCGCTTGGGCTTGCAATGAGGAAGTTTGACTAATGGCTGAAAAGAAAACAAAGACAAAAGAAAAGGAGAAGGCGAAGGCTTCGCTGAAAAAGTCGAAACGCGCCCTCTGCATTTCGATTAACCTTTTGCCTCCGGAATACCGCAAGGTCAAGAAAGACCTTTCGTGGGTTACGGACCGTCGCATTATTTGGCCCACGGTGGCGCTGATTATCGCGATTATCGGGTTCTTGTATGCCAACATACAGATTGACGAAACGATCACGAACCTCCAGAACGAGGTGAGCCGCGTAAAGTCTGAGGTGGAACGCGAACGTCCGCTGCTTACAAAGATTGGCGAACTGGAACAGAAACAGGCAATTGTCAATACGAAGATCAATGCCCTCAAGAGCATCCAGGTAAGCAAGAAGCGCTGGGTCGTGCTCTTTGAAAACGTCTCGTCGGTCCTGCCGCCGAACATGTGGCTCACGAGCCTTAACCAGGTATCGGAAGACAACCTGGAAATGAAGGGCATGACGTTCGATTTTTCCGAGGTGGCTGAATACATGGTCAAGCTCGAAAAGCAGGCTAGCGTTGAGAAGGTCTCGTTGATGACTATTTCTACGACGAAGGTCGACGGCGAAGAGGCGTACAGCTTCACCATCAAGGTTGTCATGAAGAAAGACCTGGGGGATGGCTAGTATGGGAAATTTCGATTTTAAAGACAAAAAGAATATATACGCGATTGTCATAACCGTCCTGATTCTTGCGATGGGTTACTACGTGTGGGACTACATGTGGAACCCGTTTGTCGAACAACGAACGAGTCTTGAGAATGAGTTGCGTTCGGCACAGTCGGAACTCGACAAGATTAACGCGAAGAAGCATCGCATCGCGGAACTCGAACTGCAGCTCGTGCAGGCCGAAAAGGATTTCGAGAAACTTAAGGAAATGTTCCCCGAAGAGGAAAAGGTGCCCCTGCGCCTGCAGGACCTCTACGCCGTGCTCCGCGCTTCTGGCGTGCAGATCCAGAAGTTCAACCCGGAAGGTTCTTCCGAGAAGGAACACTACGTGGAGAACCGCTATTCTATTGCGGTCAACTCCGGCTACCACATGCTCGGTTACCTTTTAGCAGAAATCGCGAACTTTAATTACCCGACAGCCATTACGAACTTGAGACTCAACCGGTACTCGGGCATTGCCGCCGAACTTCAGAAGGCGGAAACCCATGGCTGGACGCCGATTACGGTGTCGGTGTCGTTTAACCTGACCACCTATACATCAAAGAAGGTTGCCAAATGATTAAGAACAAATTAGTAGTTTTGTTCCTGTTCGTTGCGGTGGCCGTCAATGCAGCCCAGATCAAGGATGTTGCCTTTGATTGTGCGAAGGGCTGTGCGCTCACGTTCAAATTTGCTTCGGACAAGGATTTGCCCTCGTTCTTCCAGAAGTACGATGCCAAGTCGCACAAGCTTATGCTCGGATTTTCTACGACGAATTTCGCTCTCGGCGAGGGAAGTTTCGATGTCGATCCTTCGAGCCAGTTTGTGAAATCGATGAGAGTGTTTAAGGAACCCTACCGTGGTACCGAATTCCTGAAGATTGAACTTACTGTAGGTTCCTCGATTGCGACGGACAAGAACGAGATTGCCCTGAACAAGTCGGACTTTATGCTGAAACTTGCCGGCAAGGGTGGCAAGGCCTGGACACTTTCCAAACTGTTTGCCGACCGCAAGCAGGCTGCCGAAAAGCAGGCCGCTCTCGACAAGAAGGCCGCCGAGAAGGCCGCACTCGAAGAGAAGAAGCGCCTCGCTGAAGAAAAGAAGGCTGCAGAAAAGGCCGCACTCGAAGAGAAGAAGCGCCTCGCTGAAGAAAAGAAGGCTGCAGAAAAGGCTGCGCTTGAAGAAAAGAAACGCCTTGCAGAAGAGAAGAAGGCTGCAGAAAAGGCCGCTGCCGAAGAA
>Ga0247611_10007505_pt1 | contig 13677 bp, 9 predicted proteins | sample 177DNAGHGhighgp2_FD_192422 | JGI IMG/M metagenome (GOLD analysis project Ga0247611, IMG submission 192422) | Sheep rumen microbial communities from Palmerston North, Manawatu-Wanganui, New Zealand - 1770 DNA GHGhigh gp2 | ecosystem: Host-associated > Mammals > Digestive system > Stomach > Rumen ...
AATAGGCGATTATTTCAAAGGTATCGACAACCTTATCACCCTTCATCAGCGTGAGAATCTTATCCAAAAATAAGAAAATATAAATCAATTCCACTCCGAAGAATAACCCATACGATAACATAGATAGCAAGACGGATTCCTCCCTTTTTTATCTTTTACTACTATTATGGGAAGAAAATGGTGAATCCGAAGAAAATGCCGGAAATTTTTTGATTTTTTTAAAAAAGCTGAAAAAGCATACCGTTAAACAAAAAAATGGTTCACTTCAACCATTTTTCGGTAAAGTGAACCATCAACCTACTCCTGAAGTGAACCACGAATTTCGGTAAGGTGAACCATGTGATCGTCTCGAGGGCGATTCCCAATTGTTTTTATAAAAGAAAACTATCTTACGCTCTTTTTGGGACACGACAAATACTCCAGCATATTAATCAGAAACCAAGCAAAGATACCGGAAATATAAAAGCATGCTCATTTAAAGCAAGTAGTTTCTCTGAGTTTGCAATTACCATTCCTCGCATGATGGGCATTCCATATTTTTCCAATACGCTAAAATTCTTTGTAGGCTTATTAGGCGAAATACCTTTTTTGATTTCCACAGGATATATTGCTCCCTCTTTAACAAGCAAAATATCAACTTCCTTCTTATCAATATCCCTGTAATAATACAGATACTGCTGTGGATCCAATCCGCTATTATAGAAACTCTTTATTATTTCACTAACAACATACGTCTCAAAAAAAGCTCCATTCATTGCACAATCCATAAGCATCTGGGCATTTGGCCATTTGCAAAGATATGCGCAAAGTCCTGTGTCCATAAAATAGAGTTTGGGAGCTTTTATAATTCTTTTGGAGGCGTTAGCCATATAGGGTTCCAAGAGATAAATAATTCCGGAAGTCTGCAGAATTGAAATCCAGCGTTTGCAGGTTTCAACATTTATCCCAAGCGCATTTGATATCTCACTATAAGTAATCTCCTGTGCAGTTCTTAATGCAACCAAACCAATGAATTTTCTAAACTGCATCTCGCTTGAAGCACTAATCAGTTTTCTGACATCTCGCTCCATATATGTATCAATATACGACTTATAGTACAGGTCTCTTTTAGATTCCCCTGTACAAATATCAGGCATTCCTCCTTGAAAAATCTCCTCAAAAATCTCCTTGCTGTTTTTGTAATAATCCTTGTGTTCTCTTTGTTTCTTAACTGCTTTTTCAAAATCAATTTCAAAAAGAGTGCCGCTTTCACCCCTCTTTTCAATCTGAGTAAATCCCGCCATATTGATAATTGCCGTCCTGCCTGCAAGAGATTCCGATATTCCCTCTTGTAGTTCAAACTGATTTGATCCGGTCAATACATACATAAGCCGTCGCGGTTCATTCTTTTTCAACCACACTTTTCTTTGAGCATCAACAATTTTCTTTATTTCGCCAAATAAACCAACTGCCTTTTGAACCTCATCGATTACAAGCGGCCAAGGATGTGACTCAAGAAAAGCACGCGGATTTGTCAAAGCAAGTTCAAGTTCTTCTGAATCATCCAAAGTAACAAAATCAAATTCTTCGCCAAATAAAACATCCACAGTTGTAGTTTTGCCCACCTGTCTACTTCCATACAAAGTGATTACCGGAAACGAATTCGCTGCATCGAGAAGAATTTTCTCTATATCTCTTTTTATATACATTTTCATTCTCCTTTCACAAATACAGCGTATCATAAAATTTCGATTAAATCAATAGTCGAGTAGTGTTTTAATCGCAATTTGTTCAGACTTTTCTGTCGGCCCAACTGGACGTGCCTAGTCGTCCGAACCGGATATAAAAAAAACCGGCATCTAAAAATCAGTATTTCTTTTGTAAGCATAAAAATCCACCTCATATATTTGATAAAAGAGCCCGGTAAAATACCGGCTCTAATCTTGTTTGCATAAGTTTTCAAAGTTCAAAAATATCAAAAGGTTTTCTTTTTGTGCCCTTTTTTCAAAATTACCTAATAAATTTTCAATTCTTCCGGCCAGAAACGGTTTACGACCTGGATCATGTTCCTTCTGCCGACCGGATTTGAGGAATGGATTTGAACCGGCGGAAACTCTTCATGCTGCACCAGATAGTAAAGAAGATTTATCGCATCGCCACCAAATTCGGCATAATCTCCAAGATCGTGATCAAGATCCAGAAGTTCAATTTCTTCGCCCCTTGTATGAGCAAGTTCAATTAACTCAATTGCCTCGTTGACAGAATGAGCACCTACAAACCCCTTCGGAGTAGCCCGGTTACTGTTTTTATCATCCATTAAATCATCTAACCAGATTTTCATTGTTTTCCCTTCATTCTATTCAACACTCTCCGGAAAATCTCATAATTCTCCTGATGCTCTCTCGTACAGTATACAGCGAATTCTATGGTTTCAAAACTTCGAAGGAATGGTGCAATGGCATCCTTTGCTGCCTGCGCCACTACCTTTGGATCATTCTCAAAGGCTCCGCTTCTTTAATTTTTCATTCTCTTTTACCAATCGTTTTGTATCTTCAAAAATTTCCACACGTTCCGTTCTGTTAATTCCCATTTTCTTTTTCCTCTTTTCTTTCTGTTCTAATATCTCTTTTCCTTTATCTCTTTTCTTATATTTTAACGTAATTTTATCAAATGAAAATACAACATGTAGTTTAATTCTTTCAAAATACTGCTTTGTAAGCCTGTGAACTGCAGATATGTAACAGATTCGCGAAGCAGAAATAAAGCCCGGCAAACGCCGGGCCTTATGTTTGTCAACTGATCATTTTTGCTATCCCTTTCAAAACCTAATGGTGTAAATAAATCATGCCCTCCTCTGGTTGCAATTCCGATTTAATCCTCTTAATCTCTATTCCCCTATCATTTCCCTTAAATTAAACAGGCGTCTTTCCGGTGATTTCCGGAAAGACGCCTTGCATCACGTAATACGTAACCGTCGTTTGGCTGTTTTTGCAATTGTTAAAAGTACCGTAAAGTCTGCAATTCTGATTTCTTATACACTTTTCTCATGACTCGTTTACCAGTTTTCCCGTCATATGCTCCGGAATCAATTCCAGACAACATACCCTTGGAAACGCATTCTTTAACTCCCTTTGCAAATATTCTTCATCATCCGTGAACTTCCGACAGATATTTATACAGATATCCCTCTTTTTATCCTCGTCTTCGACGATTTTCATTCTGCCGAAAATCACAACACTGTTTATATTCAGTGCCCACTCGCCTTCCTTGCGATACCCTTCATCATAAACGCAGTAACTGACTTTATCATAATTGGTAATCGCATCGATTTTATGCCCTGTTTTGGCACAATGAAAATACAAATGCCCGTCTTCTTCCGAATACCAATGGTCCAAAGGAATTCCATAGGGATATCCTTCATCTCCCAGCATGGATAAGACGCCTCTCGGCTGTTCTTTCAAAACCCGGATACATTCCTCCGTACTGATCTGCTGTTTGAATCTTCTCATTTCACGAAACATCGCTCTCTCCTCTTTCCCTGTAAAGTAAATAGGCGTTTGTGAATTATAGGAGCTGAATTTTCACCGAGAACCCGGCGTGCCGGAATTCATTCCTCCACGGGAACAATGATTCCTCCGAAGTATTCGGGATTTCCCTGACTGTCATTTAAAATAAAAGCCCTCGGCTGAACCACGATATACATCCCGTCCGGTCTGCGTGCGCGATAACGCAGATATTTCATATCGTCGCTTCCGCAGATAACGGCATCGATTACTCCCTTGTATAACGGCAGATCGTCCGGATGAACATAATCCTGCCAGATTTTTCCCGCATGATACATGTATTCGGACTGAAGACCGAAATCATCAATTAAAGACATGGACCATCTGGAATAATCGTATTGAAGATCGTTCAGAAAAACATAGCCCTCGCCGGCCATCGTAAAGAGCGCGCCGTACAGTCCGTCCAGCCTGCGCTTTCTTTCCTCCGGAATGGGAATCTCTACCTCCATCGCCCTTTCATTATTCCACGATGTGCTTCCGGACTTCAGCAGGCGTTTATTCTCGTACATCTGCAGATCCGCCCTCTTGAATACATCGGAAAAAGTGGCGTCCGAGGAAGGATTATATTCCGCCATACCGCTTGCAATCACCGGTCCGGAACGGGAGCGCCCGTTGGAAACGGATTCCCGTCTTAAGTTTTCCAGAAGCTCTTCCTTTATTTCAAAATCTTCCCCAAGCAGAATCACAACGAATTCGTCTCCGCCGGTACGGTAAACCTGACTGTTCGGAAAAATCGCACAAATCATCCGGCAGGCTCTGCACAGCATTTCATCTCCGAAGCTGTGCCCTCTGGTATCGTTAAATCGTTTCATGTCATTGACATCACACACGACAATTCCGAAGCGAAGCCCTCTGTCCGCGGACTGAATCTTTTTATTCACCGAGCGTCTGTACTCGACGAATGCATTTTTGTTCTTTATTCCGGTCAGTTCATCCAGCCTGGCGAGACGTTCGGCAGACTGGAGATTCTTCTTCTGTTCTTCTTTTTCACGGATCTCTTCATCGATATTTTCTATGCAGAAAAGGACATGCTTCTTATCCTCACACATCATATCGAGATGACGGACATATATGATTTTTCCGTCAAGAATAATTCTGCAGACCAAAGAACAGAAACCGTTTGAGGCAAGATTTTCAAGGATGGTTGTTTTATCATGAATTCTCAGTACTTTTTCCAGGTCATCCGGATGCACGTATTTATGCGCATTGTCCCGGGACTGTGCAAAAAAATCCTCGCCTTCCGCCGGAATGTGAATCTCCGTAAGCATCTGTGTCGGAACAACTTCCGTATATCGTCCCGTTTCGATTTCCACATAAAACACGCTCTCATAATGTGCTGCCAGAGTGGTCGCAATCTGATTAAACTCATCCTGATTTATCTTCATACCGTTATCCCCCTGTCGACTTTTTCTAGTTGAACGATACACCATCAATCTTATTATAACAAAATTCGACATTTTTTTCCCAACTGTTTATTCGAAATTTAATCTGTGAATAGTAACAACCCCGGTGTGTGGGTCTCTATTTTGGTCCGGGGGACGGAGTTTGCGGTTTGTTTTTATTTTGCTGGACAAATGTTGGACAAGATGTTGTAGAATGCGTTTATCGATTGAAAAACGAAAGAAAAGAATTTAAGGAAACGGAGGAAAAATTAATGCCTACAGGAACAGTTACCAAAAATGATGTGGAACAGGGATGGTGGTTTGCCGGAACCGCACTCTTTGGTATTTTGAAAGATACCGCAACTTTGGAAGAAAGAACGGCGATTTATAAAAAAATATCCCTTGCGCGTGTGGCTTTAAGCCAGCCAAACATTGCAAGATCGGTGTTGGGGCAGGAATTTTCCGAGCTTGCTGATATTATTGAAGCAGATCCGGATGATTTAATAGAGCAAAAGCCGGTTCCGGGTGGCACGGGAAATGATGAGCAGGTATATAAAACGCCTCTGTGTGATAAAATACTGGCACTTCACAGAGAAGGCTTAAAGGAATTATCCAAACTTTTTGAAAAGAAAGTTTTATCCGGCAATTTTCAGTCCTTAGCAGAACAGAATTACTGCTATATGATGAAATCCTTCATTGACGATCTGGCGGCCGGAAAATCTTTTACACAAAGCAAACTGAGCAATTATCAGTATATGTATGCGCATTCCATGACTGCCAAATTCAGAACAACCTCTGCGAACGTTGATTTGGATGAAAATGGTGAATTTAAGGCAGTTCCGATTGAAGTGGAAGATTCGACCGTTTTGAAAATGCTGGACGAAACCGGTATTATTGATGCAATTGCCGGCGGTAAGAAAATTGCGGACTTAACGGATGAATATCTGAAAAATTCAGATGTTTCTCGTGGAGAACTGGTTGCGGAATATGAACAGCAGAAAAAGCGAATTGAGAAGCAGCTGGATTTATCAGAGGAAGATTTCAATAGGATTAATACGCAGAACCCCAATGTTAAAGTGTTTGACAACGAGTACGACGAAGTTGTCGCAAAGAATGAACGTGGATTTGGCTGGGCAAAATCGGATATTGATGCAAAAATAGATGCACTGAAAAAAGGCTACCCGGTAAGTGACATCCAGGCTTTGGCCAGATATAAAATCCTTATGGATGCAGTTGGAAAAGAGATTGAAGGCGACAAAAATCGGATTACTACCAAAGAGAATCAGATTAAAGAAGAGGAGCAGAAGGAGAAACCGAATCAGGAGAGTATTCAGAAATGGAAAAATGAGATTGCGGAATATCAAGAGAAGGTAAAGAGCAATTCCGATATATATGAAAAATTGGAAGATGCATGGCATGAAGCCATGGGTGGAGTCGGAACTGTTGATTTAGCAAGCAGGAAAACGAATCTGCAAGGTCTGAAGAAAGCTCTGGATGATTTGAATAATCCCGAAAAGTACGGACGTTTATCGAATTTGATCGGCGCCAGAATCGATGCCAGATTGGAAGAACACGAGAAAACACTGCTTTCGGCTAACATAGCGGAAATGCTGGAGCAGGTGGAAGCCGTTGATCCTAAACTTGTGAAATCTTCCAAAGCATTTCGAAAGTTTAAAGATGCGTTAAAAGTACTTCTGGAAACAGAAAATGAAATGTCCAATGGGCATTATTGGGATAATCACTACAAGGAATGTGCACAGGCAGTATTAAATGCAGGTGCCGAGTATTTACGGTATAAAACCAGACAGCTTCACAGAGATCCCTCCCATAAGCGTTCCGAATTGGAAGAAAAACGTGTCCGTACAGTGGATGCAATTATTGGAAAACTCAGCCTGATGGATGTACCGCGTTCCGGTATATCCATCTGTAACGGCACATTTAATCCGATTCATACGAGGGGATTCGAGCCGGATGTGGTTTTTGACGAAGTAATCGACAAATCGAAAAAGAGCTACGATTCCTATATTAAGCTCCATACAGGCCGCAATGCAATGAACGGAAATCGGGAAGAGATAATTGAAGATCTGTCAAAGGTTATAGCGGCAACTGCACTTAAAAAGGCATTCGGGGAACCCTTCAGCAAGGCAGAAATCGATAAGCAGGCCAAACGAATTCAGGTTCTTTACAATCTGAAGGAATTAAAAGATGAGGATCTTATTCGTAGTCTTAAGACTCCGAAGACCGCGAATACATTTATAGTAGAAAGACAGAAGGAATTGTCCGAAGTAAAGGATTTGTTGGGAAAGAAAAATGAAAAAGGAAATCCCGAGCAGTATTCCCTGTGGTGGAATAACATGTCGGCTCTTTACAGAACCATGAAAGATCCCGCAAATGTTAAATCCGATGCATATAAAAAACTGTTTGAGACGGTAAAAGAAGCAGCCCACATGCCTCTTCCCGCGGATGCCAAAAGGGTGAATAAAAACGCATTAAGCAAAGAAGTTGCCCGGCTGAATTTTAAAATGATGCAGTATGCAAACATTGCAGTGGATGAAAAAGGATTTCAGGATAAGCACTTAAATCACGAGTCGCTGCATGTTCTGTATGCATTGTATAATTTCACAGAAGGTGCTGCCAGTATCATTTTCGATATCGATGCACGTGTTGATCAGAAACGTTATGACAAAGATCCGGAAAGTTTAAAATTTGTTTCCGCAGGCAAATACGGACCCAAGATTCTTTATGATAGTGTAAAAAAACAGAACAACAATCAGGAGCTTCGTCAGCCGGATGAAGAGCTTATTAAAAAGAAAACAAAAATACTCCGTTTGATTCCGAATGAAGAAATAGTCGTGGCTGATATAAAGAAAGCCTATGGTGAAAAAATTGCGGGAGCCCGTATGAATAAAAAAGAACTCAAAAAAGAAATCAAAAATGCAAATGCCACAAAAACGCCTCACATGGAAGCACCTGAACTTAAGAACAGACCGAAACTGTAAATAAAACGCTTCGCTAAGGAGCATTTGGGGACTACGGGGACGGGGTTCATGGTTCAGAAAAGCTTTATGAAACCGTAAAAAATGCTATTATAATAATGCTTACGAAAAAGCTTAAAATGCTTTGACGTAAGCATTATTGTGTTGTAAAAGTTTCCTCAGATCTTTTTTAACGCACTGCGTTTAAATAATTCTCAAAAAATAACTCTTTATCCACATCCGTCACAAGGTCTACATTATAGACAAAATCATTCATCGCCATATCGTAGGTAAATCCCTCTTTATAGTAAATTACCTGCGCATAGGTCTCGCCTTCCTCGATAATGCAGCTTGCATGCGTATTTATCCTGTCATTGACAAAATCAGGGTTGGTTACACACATCATTGCCAGGGCATCGCAGTTCATAACGGTCTCCGAGCCGTTATTTTTATAGAACTCTCTGATTTTTCCGAAGGAATCGGCAACAAATCTGCCGGTCTCTCCGCTGGCACTTAATTTTACAAACTGATCATCCGTCCACTGTGCTTCGTCCGCGCACATATCCAGACCGATGACGGTAATGGGAATTTCGGAATCCAGCATAATCTTATATGCCTCCGCATCGGCATATACATTAAACTCCGCTACCGGAGATGCATTTCCGGGTCCGAGACCCGCACTTCCCATGGACCAGATCATCTTAACCTTTTTCATGGTCTCGGGGTCTTTTTCAATCGCCTTTGCGATATTGGTGGCCGGTCCGAGTGCAACGATCTCTATTTCACCGGGATTGCTCTTCACGGTATCCAGAATAAAATCAATCGCATCTTCCTCTTCCGCCTCTCCTTTCGGATGAATCAGATTCGCATCGCCCATGCCGTCCTCTCCGAAAACACTGAAAGCGGTCTTCTTTACTCCGTTAAATGTTTCATCGGCCCCTTTATAGACCGGCGCATCGCATCCTGCCGTTTCAAGCGCCATAATGGCATTCTTCGTGCTCTGTTCCAGATCCACGTTTCCGACAAGAACGGTAACGCCGACGATATCTATATTTTCGCATTTTGCCGCAAGAATGAGTGCCGATGCATCATCCGCTCCCGTGTCGGTATCGATGATGATTTTTCGCTTTTCCGTTACCGTGTTCGTATCCGTTGAAGAAACTTTTTCCGGTACGGTAGTCTGCATTGCGCACGCACACATGGAAAACGTGAGCGTAAGAGCCAGCATTCCGATAAGAGTTTTTTTGATTTTATTTTTCATCCTTTACTACTTCCTTTTCGTAAATTACTTTCTCGTCCGGTTCGTTGACAACTACCTGAGGCAGTGCAAGAAGGATATTGTGCCGTTCGCACATAAAGAGCAGTTCGCGGTTCAGTGCTCTCGTAATTGCATAGATTTTTTCAGCCGGACAGAAGAACGAGAAGCTGACGATAATGCCGTTGTCTCCGAGTTCCGAAACGCCTAAATAGTTCGGGCCTTCGATGTATTCTTGTGCATACTCGCAGAGTTTTTCGTGAATATATGCGGATTCCTTTTCAAAAACATCCTCAAAACGGCTCACCGATTCCCTGTAATCAAGCAGCAGGTTGACCTTGACAAGATCGGTGCTGATGGAGATGTAATTTCGGAAATCGTTATTCCGGATCGATTTGATTTCGCCGTACCATTTCAGTTTGGTGGTATGAATACCGATACTGTATACAATACCGGGCTCGCCGTTAAAGGTAACAAAATCGCCGGCTTTCACTGAGCCTTCGATGGTCATCAGAATTCCGGCCAGCATGTCCGCAAGAATGGTCTGGCAGCTGAAACTGATAATCAAACTGGTGATACCTCCGGTAACACCGAGAACCTTGATATCCACTCCGAAATTCGCAAGACAGATCAGGAATCCTATGATATACATGATAAATACCAGGAAGCTGTCAAAAAGGTGGCATACGGTTTCGCCTCTCGCATTCGAAGCGCGGGCCGTTAAGTAAAGAAGCTTATGGATAACAATTTTTCCGTAGAACAGAATACAAATCGTTATGATACAGGACACGATGGAATGAAGGTTGATTCCCTTGTCCCACTCACCTGACAGGCAGTAGAACCAGATCGAATTTTCCTTCATAAAGATGGCCTGTAAAATAATCGAAAGAATCGCGAAAAAGCAGACGATGACAAAGATCGTGTTGAATTTTTCGGACGAGGATTTATCCCTCCATCTCGTACTGTCTTTTGCCCAGCGCTCTTCAAAATAGGGCTTGTTTTTATTGGTGATTTCCGAAAGAACGGCTAAAACTTCGTTCTTTCCCACGGCACCTTCATTATCCGCTTCAATGCCGGAAACATGAATGATTTCCGGGAAAGTTTTCTTATCGGTTTCTTCATCAATGCGGATTTTTTTATCCCGTAAGCACGACATCGGCCAGAGCACAAGCATAAATAGTAAAACGGCTCCTGTTTCAATCAGAATCGGCATAACGGACGTAACGGGAATTACCAACGGCTCCTTCATAATCAGAACCGTATTGTCCGCCGTTCTTTCTACCGATGTGTAATATTTCATACCGTTTACGGATATGGTTCCGTTATAATCATCACGAAGCTTGCCTATATCCATTCCGTATTCTTCGGCTGTTACTTCGCCGTTCTCTGTCAGGACAAAAGGTATGGCGTATGAGATTTCGGCATAATATGAGATTTTATTCTCTTCTCCGTTCAGAATCATAAGATAGGTATTATCGCTCAGATCCGCCTCCCTGAGAACCGATTTGTAATCCAGCGCATTAAAGAGCGAATTGCGGCGTTCGGCGTCCTCCTCGATCACCAGGGCCCCGATGCATTTATCGTTTTTGTCAAATACCGAAACGCCGGCTTTCTGACGGTATTCCTCGGTGGTCTCATCGAATTCGAATCCCTCTCCGTACTCCGTCCTGCCCTTTAAAAGCGAATAAAATTCGGAATCGGAATTCAGCTTCACCGCGTAAGGAGAATTGGAGACAACCAGATTTCCGTTCAGATCATAGTAATAGCAGTATTTTACATTCAGGCTTTTTGCCAGTTTCTCCATAAAATCATTTGTGAGATCCGACTGTCTGGAATTTTTCATAATGACTCCGCCGACCCTGGCTTTGATTAACTCGTCATCCCTGTACATATTTTCGAGTTTTTCCCTGACGGATAATTCTTCCGACAGAATTTCCGACACAGCCTCTGCCTTACTCCGGCTGTAGTGAAAGGCCTCGGCATTTACGGACAATGCTTCCATGAAAAAGCTCAGAACGAAAATACCGGTCAGTGCCAAAACGGTGCAGACGCTGAGCCGTCCGGAAAGGCCCCGGTTAAAGTTATAACGTCCTTTTCCTTCAACAATCTGAGAATCCTTTTCATTAAGGTAGAACAGGGAAAACAGCATACAGATACCGGTTACGAAGGCCAGCAGGAAAAACCATGTTCCGGCAGCCCAGATGGTATTGTTCCGGATTTCCCTCTCGGGAATCACGGCCAGCATCAGACAGTTAGACACATCCATACAGATCGCATAGCAGCGTTCTCCGGCGATGTTAATCTCCGCAGCCTTGTTCGGTTCATGGAAAAGAACAGCCAGATCAACAAGTCTCAATTCGGACTGTAAATCTTTGGAATAGATCTCAAGCATGTCAAGCGTCAGTCCGTTCATTTCTCCGCTGGGAGAACAAAGAACGGTTCCGTCATTATAATCAATTGCAAGAATATAACCGGAATCCGCCAGATGGATGCGGTTTAAGGAAGACTGCCATTTGAAATAACTGATGGCATTTTCTTCTTCTAACGTATATTCATACTCAATGCCGATAATCCACGGGCCGGATTTTTTTAACATAAAATTCGTACCGTTGCTATCCAGAGCAACGATTGACGAAAACATGAGTTCCATATAATCATCGATATTTTCATCTACGGTATCATAAGAAATATCTTTGTATTCTTCAAGAAAACTATCGATGGAATCCTTATCCAGTTCCCCCATGGAGTAATCACCTATGGTGGAAAGCATTCTTCCGTCCTTGTTATAGAAGGCCAGTCCTTTAATGCCGGCAACCTCATAGAACTGATTGGCAATATAAGTTGCACGGTTTACGGTCTGAACATCTTCCAGTGCAAGAAGCAGACTGCTCAGTCTGGCATTCCGCATCATAGCAAAATCGATCTGCGAATAGACATTGTTTTTCACAAGCTGCGGCATCTCATCCACTATGATATTCGACTGATAAACCAGGTTATCGATGGCCTTCTTTTTGTTCGAATGATATTCAAGCATAAACAAAAGAACGCCCATCAGCGCCAGAAATGCAATCCAGAATGTAATGATTAAGATTCTTTTCTTTTTCATGTATGGTTGATCCTTTGCAGTGAGGGTATGGTGGTTAAAGTATTTATGTGTTCATGTTTTTTTTGTATAGAATAATAATATTTTACTATATGTCGGGGAAAAAGTTTACTCTTTCTGTTTGGAGCAGTTTTTTACAACACTTTAGTTTCTATTTGGAGCAGTTTTTTACAGCACATACAAAAAGAACTTCTTTTCTCTTTTCTCCATTCATCACCACAACTATTTATTTACCTAAAAAATCTTTAACCTCTTTAATCCATTGTTTTGTTTCAAAACTTAAAAGCTGCGCGTGAGCATACCCGTCAAAACACTTTATTTGCGTCTGTGGATTTACTTCTTTCATTTTCAGTGCTGCCTTCTTTGATACTGCTTCATTTCCTTTTGTACCGTGCATAAATAAAATTTTACACGAATCATCATACTTTGTGAATTCGAATGCAGAAAAAACACTTTTTAATACATTCCTGATTGACTGCTCATCCATATGACCAGCCAATTTAAGAAAATCGTCAAGATATTTTTCCGGAAGAAAATCCTTTTTGAAACTTTCAATAACTTTAGGATCCCGCTTTTTTGATTTGTTTATTATCGCCAATTCCCATCATTACCCATGGTGCGTTATTAGACAAATCATAGTTTTAACGTTATCGTTTTTTATTTAATTGCAAAAACGCCAACGTTAAACTTGTATTTTCAATCTGGTTTTGTTATATTTCATAGCGAGAAAACCACATTTTGCAGACTTTTAAAGAATCTGCGTCTCAAATACTTCTCCTATATCACCATCAATGCATATACTTCTATCCGCAATTTCCTCCGGGCAATAGCTTTCGCCATAATTTAAGCAGGCATATACCGCTTTTTCATTTGCCAGCGTCATCTGCCAGAACGGATACTTTATTATTACGGGCGTATTAGCTCCTACTCCTAATTCAAGATAAAGAACATGAAGATTCTCATGTCTGCGGATAAAATCAGAATATGCTGCAGATGCCCTATGCCATCCTTCATCTTCAACAAAAGAATCATCTGCCCTCAAATTCATAGTCATATCAGAGCCGTCATCAGGGCACTTTGGAATCATTTCAGAAGGAATTTCCATCAGCAGCTTACCATCAACCGGTACCTGAAATACTCCATGATCATCTCTTACAAAACCTTGTGCTTCCATGGCTTTCATTACCCACTCTTCATTATCATAGGTTTTCTGAATAGCCGGATTTACACTCTGAAATAAACCATAATCCCCCTGGGTGTAGAACAGTCTTTTCTTGTCAAAACCTGCTCTTTTAAACTGGTGATCTACATTTGTTGTGATAACAAAATAATCCTTATCGGAAACCATCTTAAGAAGATCCCTATACACTGGCTTTGGAGCATCAATATATCTGTTAAAATAAATATGTCTTGCCCACCA
>Ga0247611_10007506_pt1 | contig 13675 bp, 12 predicted proteins | sample 177DNAGHGhighgp2_FD_192422 | JGI IMG/M metagenome (GOLD analysis project Ga0247611, IMG submission 192422) | Sheep rumen microbial communities from Palmerston North, Manawatu-Wanganui, New Zealand - 1770 DNA GHGhigh gp2 | ecosystem: Host-associated > Mammals > Digestive system > Stomach > Rumen...
GCTTCTTTCGCTTCTGGCGGGGTTGCTCATCGCCGGCGCCGCTGCTTTGATTTACTTTGCGGCGCGCGCTTTAACCGACTTGCTGATAGTTCAGGCGTGTATAATTGCCGGCGCAATGCTGCTTATATGCTACGGTCTCACCTGCGTTCTTTTCTCAGCCGGAATCAAAAAGCTTGATACGCTTTCAATATAGAGGTGAAAACATGAAAAGAAGAAACCTGCTCACAGCGGGATTTATAATCCTGCTCGCCATCCTTATAGGAGTGATGCTGTTTGCCGTGCTTGGCAAAAGCGGCAGCGAAAACACTTCTTCCGCTCCGGATGCCTCCGCCGTTTCCTCCGCAGTTTCCGCGGAATCCGATACGGTATCCGATCCTGCCGTTTCACCGGAATCGAGCGACGAGGTTACAGAAGTAACCAGCGAGCCGGAGCCCGATAAAGTCGTTAAGTTTCTGGGCTGCCCCGACAACATAATACATCCTTCAGTGTATTATACCGCCATAGACCGTGCGGCGGCAAAAAAAGGAGTTGCGCCGAAGTATACGGACCTTCACGATGCGGAATACGATTTCGACGAGATGTATAAATACGTTGCCGACGCGATAAAGGAGGCCGATATTTCTTATCTTAATCAGGAAACGCTCCCCGGCGGCAGATCGCAGCCCGTAAACGGATATCCGATGTTCAACAGCCCCGAAGCGATAATCGACACAGATATGCGGCTTGGATTCGACGTTATAAACCTTGCGCACAATCATATGCTTGACGCAGGCGACGACAGCTTCCTTATTCACGCCGCAGAAGCGTTTGGTGAAGCGGGCGCCACGGTTTTGGGTTACTACCCGAACAAAGACGCGCTTGACGACATCCCGGTGATCGAATGCAACGGCATCAAGATCGCTTTTCTTACCTACACTTACGAAACGAACGGCCTGCGGCTGCGCGCCTCGGCACAGACGTACATACCTTATATAAACCGCGCCGATCTGGAACGTCAGGTGCCGCTTGCAAAAGAAAAAGCGGATTTCGTTATAGTTTCGATGCACTGGGGAGACGAAGACAGCTTTGATTTAAACAACCAGCAGCGCGAATATGCCGAACTGATGTGTGAACTCGGAGTAGACGTAGTACTCGGAATGCACGTACACGTTATTCAGCCGATGGAATGGAAAGTGAACTCCGAGGGGCATAAAACGCTTGTTATATATTCCCTGGGCAACTTTGTTTCCGGAATGGTAAACGGCAAAAACATGCTTGCCGGTATGTTCTCGCTTGAAATAGTAAAATCCGCCGAGACCGGCGAAGTATATATGCGCGATCCGCTGTTCATACCCATCGTTACCCACTACGTTAAAAAACCCGCGCGTGCGGTCAAAGATACCGGATACACGGATTTTATGATTTATTATCTATCCGATTACACGCCGGAGCTTGCCGCAGCGCACGGCTGCCACGCCTACGGTCCCACGCTGGTCGGCGGCGCGTTCACGGTTGAAAACCTATATAAAACGGTCCATAAGTACATTCCGGACGAGTTCCTTCCCGAAGGAATGAAATCGACAGATACATCAGCTTGAATTCATAAAACGAATAAATAAAGAGAGCGGTTTTTAAGCCGCTCTCTTTATTTGTTGATTGACTTTTGGGATCAGCGTCCGAAATCGTCTATGATCTCCTGAATCTTGGATTTTGCAGATTCTTCCACAGAGGAGAGTTTGGACTGCAGGTCGGTGCTGCGCAGTTTGCAGAGTTCATAGAACGTGCTCTTGTAGCCGCCGATGTTATAGCATTCGCCCATATCGTAAGCGATGTGGCTGAATATGATATCGAGCATTTCTTCGGATTCGTCGTCACGCGCGTCGCGTTGATAAAGGTTGATATCGGTATAAGCGTGCGTGATATAAATCTTTGCATACGCGGAGTAAGCGTCGATCATATATGCCGAGAAATCGTAGTCCGGAGCGGAAGTCGGGATAGCAATGCCCGCAACTTCGCCGGTGCCGCAGTAGCTGACGTAATCTTCCTGAGTTTCATCCATAAGAGGAAGCGGAACGATACCGAATTCTATAACGGACTGTTTGCGAAGTTTGGTCGTTGCAGAGAAAGCTGACGGTCTGAACAGAGCGCGGCCTTCGCCGAACACGGCAAGCGATGTTGTCCAGATGGGATCCGGGCATTCATGAGCGTGGATGAGGTAGGTATCGCCGGCGGCGTAGGTATCGAGAATATGCTGCGCTATGGATACGGAACGTGCGTTGCCTATGTTGAGATAAGGCAGGTCGTTCTCGTCTTTTTCGATTATCTTCTCGCCGGAGCCGCCGAGGAAGTTGAAGGGATCGCCGAAATCGGTGACCATACCGTAGACGTTCTTTTCGAAATCGCCGTTATCTATTGCGACCTGTTTTGCCATGCTCATCATCTTATCGAAGGTCCATTCTTTATCACGCACAAGCTGATAAGGGTTATCAAGGTGATAGGTGGTGATCATGTCCTTGTTGAACAGGACGGAAGGCGAGCAGACTTTGTTGAGGATCGTGATATCGCCGGTGGTGAAATAAACGTGGTTAGCGATGGAGAACGCGTCTGTGGCGTTCTTATCGTACCAGGGCGCGTAGATATCGAAGTTCTCGATGGTATTCAGGTCCACGAGCTTATCTTCGCTTGCAAGAGTAGCAAGAACGCTGAGAGTCGGCATTATAGCATCGTAATCGCCGGTAGAAGCTTCTATATCGTTCCTGATGGCGTCGTTGATGCTGTTATTCTTATCAACTTCAAGAGTAACGTGATAAATCTCTTCTACACGGTTGTTGCGGTCTTTTACAGCGTTATCGAGGTTTTCACCGTAAAGGCCGTCGTCGTTAGCTTCGCCGTAGGTGAAGTCATCGGACTGATAAGTAATGGCGCTTGTACCTCTGACAATGATGCGGAAGGTCTTGTCGGAAAGATCCTTGACCTCGTGTTTCGGTTTCCAGTTTCCGTTTTCATCTTTCCATCCGGCGTTGGGATCGACTGAAACGGCGGTGCTTTCGGCCTGAGATCCTGCGCTTTGGTCATTCTGGGAATTATCGTTCCCGTTCTGACATGCAGCAAGGACGGTAACCGAAAGCGCGAACATGAGCAGTAACGCGATGATTCTTTTTTTCATGTGGTTAACCTCCATTAATTATTTCTTTGCACATCGCTCTGTTTATTGCGTTAATGTATGACTTTATACTCGATTTGATTATATCCGTGGAAACGCCTTTTCCCACGTATTCATATTCGCCGTCCGCAATACGGACGCGAACTTCGCCCAGGGCGTCGGTGCCTCCGGTTACGGCTTTTATTCCGTAGTTTATAAGCTTATAATCCTTGCCGACGATCCTGTTCAGCGCGTTGAAGCAGGCGTCGATCGGGCCTTCGCCGGTAGCGGCTTCGGTATAAACGCTGCCCTTGCGCGAAACGGTTATCATTGCCATGGCTTTTATGCTGTCACCGCTTTGTGTCTGATATGATTCCAGCTCGTAGCCGTCGACGATATGCGAATCTATGATAGCTTCTTCTATAAGTGCGCGTATATCGTCATCGTCTATCCTGCTCTTCCGGCAGGCGAGGTCTTTAAAGGCCTTGTATGCGGCTTCCGTGATGCTTTTCGGCTGTTTTATATCCAGTTCGGCAAGTTTTTCTGCAAAAGCGTGGTGGCCGGACAGCTTGCCCAGAACTATCGTGCCGGATTTTATGCCGACCGTGCGGGGATCGATGATCTCGTATGTCTGCGGATCGTTCAGCACGCCGTGCTGATGTATCCCGGATTCGTGAGAGAAAGCATTTGACCCGACGATCGCTTTGTTCGGCGGTATATATACGCCGGTTACCGAAGCGACGGTCTTGCTGACCTTCGAAAGCAACGAGGTATCGATACCGGTATAAACGCCGAAAACGTCCTCGCGCGTTTTTAACGCCATCACAAGTTCTTCAAGCGATGCGTTACCCGCTCTTTCGCCTATTCCGTTAACGGTGCAATCGAACCTCGAAGCGCCGTTTTCTATGGCGGCAAGCGTATTTGCAACGGCAAGTCCCAGATCATTATGGCAATGCACCGATACGGGAACGCCGTCAAAAGCTTCGACAACGCGTTTGACCAGGACGCCGAATTCGCCGGGAACGGTATAACCCACGGTATCCGGTATGCAAACCGAACCGGCGCCGGCATCAACAGCCGTTTTGAAAACTTCTATAAGGAACTCCGGATCGCTGCGGCTGGCGTCTTCAGCGGAAAACTGTATATCCGGAAAAAGCGATCTGCCGTAAGAAACGGTTTCACGAACGGTCTCCAAAAGCTGTTCGCGGGTTTTGCCGAGCTTATGCTTCAGATGAATATCGCTTGTAGCGATAAATATGTGAAGAAGTCCGCTTTTGGCTTTTGACAGTGCTTTGACCGCTGTATCGATATCCGACTTTTCCGCCCTTGCAAGTGCTGCGACTGTCGAATCCTTAACGTTTTCGGCGATCTTTTCGACAGCACGTTCGTCGTTTTGGGACGCGGCGGGAAAGCCCGCTTCGATAATATCGACACCGAGTCTTTCAAGATTATACGCGATACGCAGCTTTTCGCCAATGTTCATATTAACGCCGGGCATCTGCTCGCCGTCGCGAAGCGTAGTATCGAAAACGCTTATCTTTCTTTGCATCTTCAAACTCCGGAATATGCGGCGAAACCGCCGTCCACTGGGATAATCGCGCCGTTGACAAATCCCGAGGCGCTGCCGTCGCAGAGATAAAGCAATGTGCCGACAAGTTCCTCCGGTTCGCCGAAGCGGCGCATAGGCGTGCCGCGCAGTATCTTTTCGGTGCGTTCTGTGGGGGTTCCGTCGCCGTTATACAGCAAATCTTTGTTCTGCGCGGTAACGAAGAAACCCGGCGCGATGGCGTTTACTCTGACGCCGATTTCGGAAAGATGCACTGCAAGCCACATCGTAAGGTTGGAAACCGCACTCTTTGCGGCGGAGTATGCGGGTATTTTTGTAAGAGGACGAAATGCGTTCATGGAAGTGATATTAATTATCACACCTTCCCTGCCTTTCATCGCAGGAAGAAACGCCTGCGTAGGCAACAGAGTGCCCAGACAGTTAAGGTCGAACACGAACCCGATGTCCTCTTTGGAAAGATCCAGAAAAGTGCGCGCAGTATGATCCGGTTCGAAATCGCAGAGTTCGAGGTATTCTTTATCGGTCGTAGCGCGCGGATTGTTTCCGCCCGCGCCGTTTATAAGGATATCCACGCCGCCGAATTCGGCGACTACGCGATCATACGCGGCTGCAAGACTTTGCTTGTCCAACACGTTCGCGGCAAATCCGAAAGCTCTGCCTCCGGCTTCGTTTATGCTCTGCGCAACGGAAACGGCGCTTTCCTCTTTAAGATCGAGCACCGCGACGGCGCAGCCGTTTTCGGCAAGCGCACGGCAAAAGACGGAGCAAAGTACTCCGCCTCCGCCGGTAACAACGGCCGTTTTGCCGTATAAGCGTTTTTCACACGCTTTTAATATCTTCATTTTTCAAGCGGGATGCCGAGCTTGGAAAGCTTATCGGTAAGGAATCCGACAGCCATTCCGATATCGGCGGCGGGATCGTCGCCCACTTCGCGTTCGATGGTAAGATATCCGGTATAACCGATATCGTTGAGCGCGGCTATGTATTTGTCGAAATCGACGCCGCCCTGTCCGAGCGGGAGTTCGAGCCAGCTCTTTTCGCCGGTCTTTATGCCGTCTTTAGCATGGGTGTGAACGATATAATCGCGCAGGGTGTAAACGCCGGCGACGGGATCGTCCGCAGCAACCATTACAAGGTTTGCCGGATCATAGTTGACGCGCAGGCCTTTTGCACCGAGAGAATCGAGGAAAGCTTTGAGCACGTGTGCTTTTTCCGTACCGGTCTCGGCGGCGAAATAGGAACCGATGCTGTCGGCGAATTCGGCAAGTTTCCTTGCGTTCTTTCTGATCTTTTCCATTCTCGCGTCTTCTTCTTCGTAAAGATGACCGATATGAGTAGTAACTATGTGGCAATCCAGTACTTTCGCTTTCTCAAGAACTCTCATGGATTTTTCAACTACTTCGTCGTTATCGAGATCAACGCCGAAATCGCCGCAGATAGCCGAGAAAACGAGCCCGTTGGAATTCATGATGTCCTTGACTTCCTTAAGTTTATCGCCAAAGAGTATGTCGGCGGAGAATTCACCGCCGGTCATATACTTCTGCACGCCGCTTACGCCAAGCTTGGACGCAGCTTTTATGCTTTCCGCGAACGGAAGACGGAAGGAATCAGAGATAAGACCGATTTTCATTTTTAAGATCCTTTCTTAATAAAAAATGTATTGAAATATTAAAAATCGCTTGATATTTCAGTTTCCCGAAAGAATTGAATCGATTGGCTTGTCGAACGCATCGAGGAACTCGCGCATAAAAAGATCCGCTTCGGAGCACTCCATATCTTTTATAGCGGAAAGCAGCCTGACGGAAGCGTCCTGAAACTCGTTACTGCCGTATCGTATCTCTTCGAGGCATTTTATATATGCGGATATCCTGTCGGCAGCTTTTATAAGCACGTGTTCTTCCGGTGTGTGTACGAACACGCCCGAATACTGTTTTTTAAGCTCTTCGGGAAGCATGCTGATAAGCTTTTCGACAGACGCTTCCTCCACTTTATCATAGGCGCTCTTTGTATCATCGCTGTAGTATTTTACCGGCGTAGGAATATCACCGGTAAATATCTCCGGCACGTCGTGATACATCGCTTTTACGGCGATCCTGTCCGCGTCGTAAGCTTTCCCGAACTTTTCGTTTCCGATAAGCGCCAGCGCGTGAGCGATGAACGCCACCTCGAGCGAATGAGTGGAAAGCTTATCCGGAATGAGCGAATGCATTATGCCCCAGCGGTTTATATGCTTCATCCGGAAAAGCATTGCGTAAAATCCGTTGTTCAAAGCCGCCTCCAGAATAATAGCTTTATTTGGGTTACATTATATCATATAATTTCCCGCTTGTCGAGTATTAATTTTAATTTTGAGTTATTTTTCAAAAAAATTTTATCACCTTATTGAAATATGCGAATAAAATGATATAATGGAAAAGTAATAAACCGATTCTGAACTTGGGGGCACAATATGAAACTCGGCGAGATATTAAGAGATATAGATTTCCGCAGCGGATGTTACGACAGCACGCTTAGAGTTAACGACGTTGTATATGATTCGCGCAAGGCTCACGGCGACACACTTTTCGTATGTATTAAGGGCTTCCAGGTGGACGGGCACAGTTTTGCCGCGGACGCGTACAGACGCGGGGCGCGTATATTCGCCTGCGAGAAGGATATTACCCTTCCGGGCGACGCCGTTATACTTAAAGTCGAAAACACGCGCAGGCTGCTTGCGCTGGCAAGCGCCAATCTTTTCGGAAGACCGGCGGAAAAACTGAATATCATCGGCATAACCGGCACAAAGGGCAAGACCAGCACTTCCTTTATGCTGAAAAGCATATACGAGGCCGCCGGACACAAGGTGGGCGTTATCGGCTCTACCGGCGTTTATATAGGAGATACGAGATACGATATAGAAAATTCGACCCCGGAATCGTACCTTCTGCATAAGTTTTTTGCCGAAATGCTGCGCGAGGGCTGCGATACAGCTGTAATCGAAGCGACTTCGCAGGGTTTTAAGCTCGACAGAACATACGGTATAAGGTTCAACACCGGCATATTCACCAATCTTTCGCCTGACCACATCGGTGCTGCCGAACACAAGGATTTTGCCGAATACCTCGCCTGCAAAAAGTTGATTTTCACTCAGTCGAAACGCATGATCGTCAATCTTGACAGCGAATACTATAATGATATTACCGCCGGCACGTCCGGAAAGCATATAACCTTCGGCGCGGGCGGCAACGCGGATTACCACTTCACTTCCCCTTCGTTCACTACCGGCAGGAACCGTCTTAAAACAGAGTTCATCTGTGTGGAAGGCGACACGAATACCGAGATCGACCTTAACACCCCGGGTTATTTCTCGCTGTATAACGCAATAGGCGCCATAGCTGCGGCAAGGCAGGACGGGATCGGTTACGAAGCGATCAAAAAAGGGCTCGCCGCCGCTTTTGTAAAAGGCAGGATGGAAATTGTCCCCATCGGCAAGGAATATACTGTAATTATCGATTTTGCGCATAACGAATTCAGTGTAAAAACGCTTTTCGACACGATAAGGCTTTATAACCCCAACCGAGTTATTTCAGTGTTCGGATGCGGCGGCAACCGCTCCAAACTGCGCCGCTACTCGATGGGCGAAGTCATCGGAAGGAACTCCGATCTTTCTGTCATCACGTCGGATAACTCCCGCTACGAGAGTGTAGACGATATAATTGCCGATATACTTGTCGGTATGCGTAAGACCGACGGCAAATACGAAATAATCCCCGACAGGCGAAAAGCGATCAAATATGCGCTGGAACAGGCCGGCGATGGCGACGTTGTGCTGCTTATCGGCAAAGGACACGAGATGTATGAGGAGATCAACGGCGAAAAACACCCGTTCGACGAACGTCTTGTCGTTCGTGAAGCGCTCGGCATGGCGTAAACAATATCATCATAAAGCAAAGAGCCCGGACCGGGCTCTTTTATTTTTATTTATGAATCAAAAGCGAAGTTTTTTCAAGCCGTTAACGCTTATTCAGATAAGAGAACGGCAACCAGCCTGTTTATAAGAAAACCCTTTGCAGAAAAGTTCTTTTCGTATTCGGTTTCTATATTCTCCTTTGAAAGCACAGGATCGCCGTGCAGGTCAAAACAAACGTCTGTAACGGCGTAGCCGCATTGAGTGAAAGTTTCGAGCGAATAATCGAAAAGCCCCTTGTTGTCTGTTTTGAAAACTATCTTTCCGCCCGGGGCGAGTATCTTTTTGTATCTTTCCAAAAACGCGGGCGCCGTGAGTCTGCGCTTTGCGTTGCGTTTTTTCGGCCACGGATCGGAAAAGTTAAGATAAAGCGTCTTGACGCTTGCGGGCGGTATGATCGAATCTATGGATTCGGCGTTGCAGTGCAGGAAACGCAGGTTCGGCGATTGTGCTTCAAACGTCTTTTCCATTGCCATCATAAGTACGTCCGGAACAAGCTCGGCGGCGATAAAGCACATATGCGGTTCTCTTGCGGAAAGCTCGTTAATAAACGCGCCCTTTCCGCATCCGATTTCAAGTGAAATGCAGCGCTCCGCACCGAAAGTCGCGGCAATATCTACGTATCCGTCGGCGTTGCGCAGCGCGAAAAGCGAGCTTACGCGTTCCATTCGTTTTGCGCGGTTTTTCTTGGGACGCATCCGCACGGTCATCACCTCCCAAAATGATTCGTTCAATTATTATAATATTATAAACAAAAATTGCATATTTGTCAACGAATAAATCGGTACTTACTGCGAATAATAAACTGCGGGAGGACGGAAAAATGATTGTTGACAGAATCGCTTTGTTTTTGGTCATCATCGGTGCGGTCAACTGGGGTTCGATAGGACTGTTCGATTTTGATATAGTCGCGTGGATCTTCGGCGGTCAGGGCATGCTTATCAGCAGGATTATATATTCGCTCGTCGCAATAAGCGGGCTTTGGCTTATAAGCCTGTTTTTCAGGAAACGCGAAGTCGCCGCCCCGGCGCTCGATTAAAACCGAAAGAGCAAAAACGGTATATCGTCCCCGTGTGCTGACAGCCGCGGGGACGATTGACATTTTATTTTAAATATGATAAAATACCGGCAGGAGAAGTTATTTTGTATGATCATCATTTCCTGCAGCGGAGTCGCGCTTTCCTACGGCAGCGACGAGATACTTAAAGACATAACGTTTTCCGTAAACGCCGGCGATAAAGTCGGCGTTATCGGCGTTAACGGCGCGGGCAAATCCACGCTGTTTTCGATTATCTGCGGAAACACGCAGCAAACCGACGGTAAAGTTTTCGTATCGCAGGGCGTAAAAACGGGCATCCTGGAGCAGATCAACGATTCTCACCGTTTCGGCAAAAGCGTATACGAGACGGCGCTTGATGCCTTTACTCCCCTTCTGGAGTGTGAAAAGCGTACGGAAGAGCTGCGCAGAAGGATCGAAGCCGGCGAATCAGGTCTGATCTCCGCTTTCACGACCGAAAACGAAAGATACATATCATCCGGCGGAAACGAGTTCCGCGCGAAGACAAAGGCCCTTTTGGCGCGGTTCGGCTTTTCGGAAAACGATATGTCGCGCGGGGCGGATTCCTTGAGCGGAGGACAAAAGACGAAGCTGCTTCTGGCAAAGCTTTTGCTTTCGGAGCCGGACGTTATATTGCTCGACGAGCCGACGAACCATCTGGATTACGACGCATGCGAATGGCTTGAAAACTATATAACCGCGTCAAAGAAAACTTTCCTTATAATTTCGCACGACAGATATTTTCTTGATAAAGTAACCAACCGCACGCTGGAGATCCGGAAAGGCGTTTCGCGGATATACGACGGCAACTACAGCACCTTCCGCGAAAAGCGCAAGGCTCTTGACGATACGCAGCTTAAACATTATGAGCTGCAGCAGAAGGAAATTACCCGGCTGGAAGCGTTTATAGCCAATCAGCGTAAATGGAACCGCGAAAAGAATATAATCGCCGCCGAGAGCCGTCAGAAGACGATAGACAAAATGATTAAACTGCAGAAACCCGACGAGCGCGAACGCGGCATATCGTTTTCAATAAGCAGTACGGGCGCTATGGCGGAGGACGTGCTTTCCGTGCGGGGACTGAGCAAGTCTTTCCCCGACAACAGGCTTTTCGAAGACCTGTCTTTCGAACTTCACAGGGGTGAAAGGTTATTTGTATTCGGCGCAAACGGATGCGGTAAATCGACGCTTCTTAAAATTATTACCGGCAAGACCGTCGCCGAAAAAGGCGTTTGCGAACTCGGATATAACCAGACTGTCGGTTATTACGATCAGGAGCAAAAGCTGCTTGACCAGAACGGCGACGTTATAGAAGAACTGTGGAGCGCTTTTCCGGAGCTTTCCGAAACGGCGGTGCGCTCCTATCTCGCACGGTTCGGTTTCCGCGGTGAAGACGTTTTCAAGCCGATCGCGGTGCTTTCCGGAGGCGAACGCGCGCGGCTTTCGATAGCCAAACTCGTTATGCGCGGAGTAAGCCTTCTTGTACTCGACGAGCCGACGAATCATCTCGACATCGAATCGCGCGAGACGCTGGAAGAAGCGCTGGAAAGCTACGACGGCACTTTGCTTGCCGTATCGCACGACAGATATTTTATAAGCCGGATGGCGACATCTATACTGGAGATTGACAAAAACGCTTACAAAGAGGGCTACCGGTTGTTCAGATGCAATTATAATGATTTTCTTGCGGCACGCAGTGCCGGAACAGCAGTGCAGGAAGCGGAAAAAGGCGTAACACAGAACAAAGCGGATTACGAAGAAGCGAAGCAGCGTAAAAACCGCCTTCGCTCCGCAAAAAACAAATTGCTGCAAGCGGAAAACGATTCCGCAGGCGCTGAAGCCGAGCTGAAGGAGCTTAAATCAAAAGCCGAATCGCTTTCCGATTCAAGCGATTACGAAACCTTAAACGAGCTGTATTCCAAAATAGAAAAGGCGGAAAACCGTATTTCTTCCCTTCTTGATGAAATGATAACGCTCGAAGACGAAATAGCCGCATTGGAGGAATAAACGCGAAAGCTTTTTGATATAATTGAACAAGATCATATCAAGGAGCGTTTACATATGTTCGTGTTTACCGTAAAAGCCTCAGGGCTTAAGTTTTTCGCAGCACTGGCTCTCGCTGTCGCCGTTATGGCTTCGCTCATAGCTGTACTTCCGGCGGTCGGCGCCGAATCAGACGCGGCAAGCGTAAATATCGATTACACCGGAATTACCGACGAAGCAGATATGCGGGAGTTTCTGAAATCGTTCGGGCACGAGCTCGACGAAACTCCTGCGGAGGTTCTGGAGATAAGTATACCGGAAGAGTTCAACAGCGTGTTCGAAAGATATAACGATATACAGCGCGCACAGGGACTTAACCTTAAACGCTATTGCGGAAAAGACGCCACGGCATACACATTTAAGGTTACGAACTACGGATGCGAAAGCGACGTTTACGCAACGCTTATAATCCGAAACGAAAAGGTGATCGCGGCGGATATTTGCAGCGCGGGAGACGGCGGGTTCGTGCGGGGATTGCAAAAATAACGCAAAACGGTGTGTTATTATGCAAAATATCTAAACAAAGACGCGAAATTTTGGGTAAATAACCACTTTAATATTTTATTTGTTTTTGGTATTATATAAAAAGATTATGAGGAGTTTACCCTCACAGGAGGTTTCAAATGGCAAGTGTATTGTTTAAACACATTTACAAAAGATATCCCGGCGGAGTAACCGCGGTATCTGATTTTACCCTTGATATCCAGGATAAAGAGTTTGTTATCCTCGTCGGCCCTTCCGGCTGCGGCAAAACGACCACCCTGCGTATGATCGCCGGTCTTGAAGAAATCACCGAAGGTGAACTTTTCATTGACGAAAAACGCATTAACGACGTTGCGCCGAAAGACAGAGATATCGCGATGGTGTTCCAGAACTACGCGCTTTATCCGCATATGTCGGTTTTCGACAACATGGCATTCGGTCTTAAACTTCGCAAGGTCAGAAAAGAAGAGATCAAACGCCGCGTCGAAGAGGCTGCAAGGATACTCGACATCACTCACCTGCTCGACAGAAAGCCGAAGGCTCTGTCCGGCGGTCAGAAACAGCGTGTCGCTCTCGGACGTGCAATTGTCCGCGAGCCGAAGGTCTTCCTTCTTGACGAACCGCTTTCCAACCTGGACGCAAAACTGCGCGCAACGATGAGAACCGAGCTTACAAAGCTCCATCAGAGCCTGCAGACCACCTTTATCTATGTTACCCACGACCAGGTCGAAGCTATGACGATGGCTTCCCGTATAGTCGTTATGAAAGACGGTGTTATCCAGCAGGTCGATACTCCGCAGAACCTTTACGATTATCCCTGCAACATTTTCGTTGCCGGATTTATCGGAACTCCGCAGATGAACTTTATCGACTGCAAGCTTACCAAAGAAAAAGGTCATGATGACTGCTACATCGAATTCAACGGCGTTAAGATAAAGCTTCCCGCCGAAAAGTTCGAAGATTCCAATCTTTCCGATTATATCGGCAAAGACGTTATAGCAGGTCTCCGTCCCGAACTCCTTCACGATGAACCGGTTTATATGGAAAAGTTCAAAGATACCATCATCGAAGCTAAAGTCGAGTTCACCGAACTTATGGGCGCCGAGATATATCTTTACCTCAACATCGGTGGCGGCGAAGAGACTCTTAAGGGCATCATTTCCGAGGGCACGAACCTCATCGCCCGCGTTTCCTCCCAGTCCACCGCAAAAGCCGGTGATGTCATCAAGATCGCCGTTGATACCTCCCGTATTCATATATTCGATAAAGAGACCGCTCAGGTAATCGTTCACTAAAACGACCAAATCAAAAGAGGCGCTTCAAATGCGCCTCTCAGAGTGCAGACAAAGCGACGCTTTACGCACAAGCAAAATAAGAATGAAGAAGGAAAAGGTTCTTTCGGATTGCAAGTCCGGAACAATCTTTTTCTTTTGTAAAAGCCAAATCACATTGAAAATG
>Ga0247611_10007507_pt1 | contig 13674 bp, 12 predicted proteins | sample 177DNAGHGhighgp2_FD_192422 | JGI IMG/M metagenome (GOLD analysis project Ga0247611, IMG submission 192422) | Sheep rumen microbial communities from Palmerston North, Manawatu-Wanganui, New Zealand - 1770 DNA GHGhigh gp2 | ecosystem: Host-associated > Mammals > Digestive system > Stomach > Rumen...
CCGCAACAGAAACCTCTATGCCTGCATTTACTGGAATTAAGCTGTCAGCTTCTCTTGCCATGGCACTGTCCGGTCTGTTTGTAATAATTAATACATGAGAACCCTTTGACTTTGCCTGTTTTATTGCTGTTAGTGTATCGGCAGTTTCTCCTGATTGAGAAACCCCTATTACAAGTGTATGCTCATCGGTTACGGTTTTTCTGTAAATATATTCGCTTGATGCTTCAACATCTACTGAGATTCCGCAAAAATCTTCAATTATATATTTACCTATCATTGCTGCGTGAAGTGATGTTCCGCACGCAATAATTTGTATTCTGTTCAAATTCTTCAGAGTATCTTTGTTTAATTTAACCTCATCCAGCTTAATCGGGGTTTGGGCAGAATGAAGTTTACCAACAAGTACATTTCTGATTACGTCAGGCTGTTCGTGAATTTCTTTCAGCATGAAATGTTTGTAGCCCATTTTACTCAATGCAACAGGCTCCCAAGGTAATGTTTCAACTTTTTTCGGTAACTCTTTACCTTCTGCATCAATTAAAGTCATGTCATTTCGAGTAAGTGTAACAATCTGATTGTCATTCAGATACATTGCTCGCTTTGTATATGGGATAATTGCAGGAACATCCGATGCTACAAAAAACTCATCATCGCCAACTCCTACAAGTAAAGGTGCATTTCTCTTTGTTGCAATTAATTTGTCTTTTTGGTCGCTGTGCATTACACATAGAGCATAAGCTCCTTCAATTTTTTTTGTCGCCAGTCTGACAGCTTCTGTTAAATCTTTTGTATCGTTGTATATGTATGCAATTAAGTGTGCAACTGCTTCTGTATCGGTTTGTGAACGGAATTTCGCTCCTTTTTTTTCTAATTCCGCTTTCAATTCCTTGTAATTCTCAATTATGCCGTTGTGGACAATTACCAGACTTCCGCAATTACAAGTGTGCGGGTGTGCATTGATAACATTCGGAGCTCCGTGCGTAGCCCAACGTATGTGTCCTATTCCGAGTGTGGAATTTTTATATTCGTCCTTATGTATTAACAATTCTGAACTGAGATTTTCAAGCTTGCCTTCAGCCTTGTATATATTAATTTTGTTTTCGCCCATTACAGCGACACCTGCGGAGTCATAACCTCTGTATTCCAGTTGTTCCAATCCGTTCAGTAATATATCAACAACCTGTCTGGTTCCAATGTATCCTACAATTCCACACATACCTTAAAATCTCTCCATCTAAATGTTTTAACTTCTCTCTTAATTATATCATGAAATATTTTGTCTTTATAAAAATTTTATTTAAGCTAACATTTATATTTACTCTAAATACAAAAAGTCAGGAAACACCGATATGTGAATCCGGACTTTTTGTGATAACTTATAAATTTCCCCTTTATATTACAGGTACATCTATCGGATCAACTAAAATTACTTTTAAATTAGCACCTTTTTCAATATTAACATCAGCACCTTTTCTTACTAAATCGGCAACACTATCTCCAATAAAATATCCGCCGCTGCCGAAGCCTGCACCGATTACGCCGGCCGGAACAGTTAATATTTTGCCGTATCCGTTCCAGAAATCACCTGATTCCATGCCCCAATCCATAGCATTTCTGGCAATTTTTTTCGTCTGTGTCCAATTCTGCTTTACGGCATCACTATATCCTTTTGTTGTTGTTATACCTCCGTCATAAGTCATATCGGAACGACCGATTACGGAAAGTGAAAGAGGCAATTGCCTGCCGTTTGGTGTAACAACGTGATCAAAATCAAGATACACAACAGCACCTTTTGACATGCGTTTTGATGCAACTATTTTCTTTACTGTTCCTCTTACAAGAGAACCGGATGGAAGAATTACATCGTTATCTTCTTTTTGGTCTGTTACAAGTATTGCCGAAAATTCAGTACCTTCAGCTGCTACTGATGTTATCGGATTAAGCAGTTGCAGTGAAAACTCTGTTCCTGCAGGAATTCTTTTTGTTTTTGCATTAGCATTGAATGGTGCAGATATTGCTATTTGTGCGAATAAAAACATCGCTAACATAATACTTAAAATTCTAAGTTTCATGATACACTCTCCTTATTATATTGTTATTCTATTTGATTTTTCTAAAAAATGCAAGTATAATGCGGTTACTTAACGGAGGTAATTTTGGAAGAAGTTAAAAAACAATTTATTTTGCTTTGTTCTTTACTGATTGTCCTTGCAATCTTTGTGTTTGTTTATAAGTCAGATGTTTGTTGGAATTTTGCAAAAGGACTTCCGTTGCATACAAATTCAGGTAATTGTGTTCATGTTAATGATAGAATTTGTCTTGCAGAAGATGCCGGATTGAGAGTTAATTATTATGAGGCTTCATCATTGTGCAGCAAAAGAGGCATGTATTTGCCGACATTGGAGGATGCTTGGGAAATTTGGATTGCATCCGAAAACTGTCAAAGAACTTTTGCTTCAAATCAGGATGTTCCCAGAGGAAAAAACTATTTTAAGCACGATTGCGGTGAAAATTCATGTACTGTTCCTGCAAAGAGTATTGTAAACTATTGTGCGGAATCAAAAATAAAATTTCCGCTGGCTTCGCAGTATAAAAACGGTAGTTTTTGGCTAAGAGATAAATCCGTTAATAATCAGCATTACGGTGTTAATTTTTATTCGGGCAGAGTAGGCGACTACGATGACAACAACAAATCTTTGGGTGTCAGATGCGTAACTTATCTAAATAAAAAAGGTTAAAATTATAAATAATAAAAAATGTAACAATGGACTTGCTTTTGTTATATTTTTGTTATATATTTTTTTTGTCAGAAAAGTTAAAACCCGAATACGATTTCAAATAGCTTTAAATAGCGTTTATTTTGGCGTATTCAATTTATTTAATAACAGGATAAGCGGAATTTTTCCGAGTATGCATTGTTAAAAGTAGTTATTAAAATTAAACGAAAGGTAAAATTTACAATGTCAGAAGAACAAAAAGAAGAATTAACAGTTGAAACTGAAGCTGCTGAAGAAGTTAAAGAAGAAGTCGCTGCAGAAGAAGCTGTAGTTGAAGAAAAACCTGCCAAGAAAAGAGGCAGAGGTAAAAAACAAAAAATAGAAAGTGTTGAAGAAAAACCTCAGTCAGAATGGACTGAAAGAGTTGTTCAAATCAGCCGTGTAACAAAAGTTGTAAAAGGTGGTAAAAAATTAAGCTTCCGTGCAATTGTTATTGTCGGCAACCAAAAAGGACAAGTAGGTGTAGGATGTGCTAAGGCATCCGAAGTTATCATTGCTATTCAAAAAGCAATTGCTGACGGAAGAAAAAATCTTATTACAGTTCCTATTTTCAAGACCACAATTCCTCACCCTATTACAGGAAGATCAGGTGCCGGTGCAGTAATGTTAAGACCTGCTTCAGAAGGTACAGGTATTATCGCAGGTGGTGCTGTTCGTTCAGTTCTTGAACTTGCAGGTATTGAAAATATCTTGTCAAAATCTTTAGGTTCAAAATCTCCGTTGAACGCTGCTAATGCAACTTTGGACGCTTTGAAAAAGCTTACTCCGTTCTCAGATGTTGCTAAAAGACGCGGCTTAACAATGGCTGAATTGTTGAATTAATTTAATTATTAGAAAAGGAAAATAAAAATGGCTAAGAAAAACGATAATAAACAAATAAAAATTAAGCTTACAGGAAGTTTAATCGGTGCTTCTGAAGCTCAGAAAAGAGTTGTAAGAGGTTTGGGTCTTACAAAGAAAGATCAAATCGTTAAACATTACGACTCACCAACTATTATGGGTATGGTAAATAAAGTACCTCACCTTGTAAAAGTAGTCGACTAATTCCCATTTGTATAGCAAGGGAATGGAAACATTTATAAATATTAATTAAAATTAGAAATGAGGAAAAATAAAATGGCAAATACAATTACATTAGAAGATTTAAGACCTGCCGAAGGTTCTACTCATAAAACAAAAAGAGTAGGCAGAGGTCGTTCATCAGGACGTGGTAAAACTTCTTGCCGTGGTCATAACGGTGAAGGACAACGCTCAGGAAGTGCAGCTAAAAGAGGGTTTGAAGGCGGTCAGATGCCTGCATACAGAAGACTTCCTAAATTAAAAGGCTTCCAAATTATTAATAAACTTAACTATGAAGCTATAAATGTTGGCAGACTTGAAGCTTTAGGTTTAAAAGAAATTAGTCTTGAAGCATTAAAGGAAGCTAGAAAAGCTCATCCTTCAGCTGATGGCTTAAGAATTCTTGGTAATGGTGAAATTAAATCTGCACTTACTGTTAAAGCAAGCTACGTTACTCCGTCAGCTAAAGCTAAAATTGAAGCTGCAGGAGGAAAGGTTGAGTTAGTATAATGGCACAAGTTAGAATGCCGAGTACCGATGATTTAATGTCCATGTGGAATGCATCGGGACTAAAGCAAAAAATCATATTTACTTTGTTGATGATAGCTGCATTTAGATTTGGTGCACAGTTACCTTTGTATGGTATTAATAACGCTGTGTTCTCAAATATTGCAGCAGGCAACAATATAATCGGATTTTTGGACTTATTTACGGGCGGTGCTTTAGGTAGTGTATCAATTTTTGCATTGGGTATAGGACCTTACATCACCGCATCAATTATTGTTCAGCTTGTATCTGTTGTTATTCCGTCATTGGAAAAATTGCAGAAAGAAGAAGGTGAAGCAGGAAGACGAAAATTGGCACAGTACACTCGTTTGTTTACGGTTGTACTTGCTATTTTCCAGTCATTAGTTTTCATGATGTTTTTAAGACATCTTCCGGGATCTATTATAGCTACAGTACCTCATACAATGTTTTATATCAGTTCTATATTGGTATTAACAGCAGGTTCTGTCCTTGTAATGTGGATTTCCGAATTAATTACAGAAAGAGGTATCGGTAACGGCGGTTCTTTAATCATCTTTATCGGTATAATATCAGGTATTCCTGTTTATGCCTCAAGAACATATCAGGTTGTTGCACACAATACAGCAATGCAGATTGGTTTGGTAGCATTCCTGCTGATATTCTTGATTACAATGGTTCTGATTGTTGTAATGCACGAAGCAGTAAGGAAAGTTATTATAATTAATCCTAAACGTCAGGTTGGTAACAAAGTTTACGGTGGTATGAATTCGTATATTCCGTTCAAACTTAATCCGGGCGGGGTTATGCCGATAATTTTTGCTATTGCAATTTTGTTGTTTCCGTCAACTGTACTTAGTCTTGTCGGACAGGCTAATTTCAAAAACCCTGCTGTACAGGATTTTGTTGTTCGTTTAACTCATATAATGAGTCCTGACGGAATTACATATTATGTGTTGTATTTCTTATTAATTGTTGCATTAACTTTCTTTTATGCGTCAATTATGCCGAATATGCAGCCAAAAGATATTGCAACTAATCTGAAGAAGTACGGTTCATCAATTCCGGGTATAAAACCCGGTAAACCGACTGCCGAAGCTTTGGATAAAATTTTAACAAAAACGACTTTTATCGGGGCTTTGGGATTAGGTATTGTTGCATTGATTCCTTCATTTGCAAGTTATGTTACTAACATAAAAACAATTCAGGGTATCGGTGCTACTTCCTTAATCATCATGGTCGGTGTTGCTCTTGATTTGATTAATCAGGTTCGTACCCACTTGTTAGCTAGAAATTATGAATCATTCTTAAAAGAGTAAATTTGATTTCAGTATAATTAAAAGGCAGGTAAATTTTTATTTACCTGCCTTTTTAGTGCAAACAATTAGTTATACCAAAGGATAAGATAATTTTTAAAGATTAATATTTTTGGTAATGTTTATTCCTCAGAAAATTTGTACTATAAGAATGTAAATCCTCAACTCTTCTGATTGCTCAATTTTGCTCTCATATTTTATGAGAGCATTTCTTTTATAGATGCTTCGCTCGTTGTATATATACATTTGTTGTGATGAATAATTATTGCAAATGTTCCCTCTACCAACGGGAGAGGGAAGAATTGGTTAACGAAACGAAGTTGAGTTTAACAATTCGGGTGAGGGGTTAATCTTTTCAAAACCTCGAGTTCGACCCCTCACCCATTTTTCTAAGGCTCATAAATTCGCCTTGAAAAATTACCCTCTCCCGATGGTAGAGGGAGAGTAAAATGAGATATTGTATATAGATGTTAAATTTTTATTTAAAAAAAGACTTGAAAAGCAGGCTAGCCTGCCCTTACAGATGCTTCGCTCGTAGGACGCAATGTTTTGTCGTGATACAAATAAAAGGGTTGCGATTATCTGAAAATATGTTATAATGATAATGTAGATACAAAACAGCGGAGGGTATTGCTATGAGCGAATTTACACCTAGGGAGGGGGGTAAGAACCTCTCGCAGTAAGGGTTTGCAGGCTAGTCTGCTTTTAGAGATGCTTCGCTCGTGGAATTTTTTAAACCACGGTGAGGAAAGAATTAAGCCTATTTTATGTCATCCCGAACAGGGACCAGTAAACAGTTCGTTACGGAATATTACTTTATGTCATCCCGAACTTGTTTCGGGATCTAGCCACCGTAAAACTTTAGAGATAACTCAAAATAAGGTAATCGCAACAAGTACCATGGGTCAGATGCTGAAACGAGTTCAGCATGACAAAAAGAAGAAAGCCGCATTTACTTTAGCTGAAGTATTAATAACCCTCGGTATTATCGGTGTTGTTGCGGCATTGACGTTGCCTGCGTTAATGCAAAATTACAGAAACCATGTTGTTGAGGCAAGATTAAAAAAATTTTATACTACATTTAATCAGGCTATTAAGCTTGCTGAGGTTGAACACGGTGATAAAAAATATTGGTATCTTGATGCTCGTGGAGTTGAACTTGATGATAATAACAATCCGATAGAGAGTACATCTGAGATAGATAAATGGTTTACAAAGTATCTTTCTCAATTTATCGTGTACAAAAAAGAAATTAAGACGGATGGTACTGTATTATATTACCTTCCTGATGGCAGTGCTTTTCAGTTTGGTGTTATAGGAAATCTGTCACTTAGAGATATTTATTTTTTCCCTAATGGTCCTGAAAGATGTAACGCCGTCAATTATGCTGAAGATAGTGCCAAGATTGGTACATGTGTATTTAATTTCGAATATTATCCTATTTCTAATAGTCCCAAATGGAAGGAACTTTATGATAAAGGACTTGAGCCTACTAAATTTAATTGGGATGGAACTGTTCATGATTTAAAATATAATAGTCTTCGTGGTTGTTATGCTTCAGGAGGAAATCACGCATATTGTACTGCTCTAATACAACTAAATGGTTGGAAAATTCCTAAAGACTATCCTTGGAAAGTTCATTAGTATATATTTAAATTATGTAAAATGATTAATATCTTGCAATGAGTTGCATGATATTATATAATCATAATGCAGATATAAATTAAGGATTTGAAATATGAGAGAGTTAATAGAAAAAAAACAGCGTGTAACGATTATTCCGGCAGACTTTAAATTTGCGAATAAAGGAACTGTTACAGATGTTAATGAAGACGGTTTTACTTTAAAGTTGGATTATCCTGCCGATGGGGTTTTAAAAAATACCTATTGCGAATTTTATACTGATTCAAAACATGGAACTTTATATTTTGAATCTTATGCAAAGCAAATTTCCGATAATAATACTTTGGAAATAGCAAATCCTGCAAAACATAAATTTCTTCAGAGAAGAAGGTTTACCCGTATAAAATTTATTTATGATTTAACTCTTTCACAGGCTGAAAAGTCTCATTCAATCACTACTCTTGATATATCTGCAGGCGGTATGAAGTTTAAAACCACTGAAAATATCGATATTGAGGGTTTGTATGATATTACATTACCGTTAACGGATGCTATGTCGATAGTTTGCAAATATAGTCCGATAAGAGTTGAACGAAGTGATGACGGATATTATTATCATTCTGGCAGGTTTGTATTTAACAATAATCATGATCGTATGACACTTATTCAATACTGTACAAAGAGAAGTATTGAAATAAATAATAAGTAGGTTGTTGTGGGTTTAGTTGCTTTATTAAAAAAGAGTTGCAGAACAACTCTGTTCACTACGCCCTCGCATTCTCAAAGGTTGTTTATATTCAGTAAACTCCGTAATTTATACAAGCTGGATATTTCTGAAACTGAGGCACATAATCCTGAAAAAGCGTTGCAAGAAGCTGAACATTATGCTTCCAATGTGTATGGAACAGTAAAAACCAAGTTCTTGACAAACGGTTCTTCAAGTGGAGTTATCGCATCAGTTTTAGCTTGTGCAAAAAATGGGGATAATGTTTTGATTACGGATAATGCACATCCGTGTCATTTGAATGCCGTAAAGCTTGCGGGAGCTATTCCTGTTTATTATAAAACAAAGATAAATAATGAATTTGGAGTAAATATTGCTGCGTCATGTAATGATATTGAACCTTTTTTAAAAAATCAAAATATTAAAGCTGTTATTGTTACATCCCCGACTTATGAGGGGTATGTTGCCGATGTCGCCGCATTGAAATCTCTTTGTGAGAATTATAATGCCTATTTAATTGTAGATGAAGCACATGGTGCGTTATATCCGTTTTCAGACAGATTACCTCAAAGTGCCGTAAAAATTGCTGATTTTACGGTTCAATCTCTGCATAAAACTGCAGGCGGATTAAATCCTACCGCCTTGTTACATACTAATACATGCCTTGATGTAGACTCATCTCTTGCAATGATTAATACCACGTCCCCGTCTTATCCTTTGTTAGCTTCTATAGAGGCTAATATAAGGTTTCTCAATTCAGTAAAAGGCAGAGCAAAGATAGAACATCTTATTGATTCTTTGTTGAATTTAAAAGAAGTTTGTAAAGGCTGTGATTTTGGTGGTGATGATATAACAAAATTATTGATTAAAATCAACGGGTTGTCCGGTTATGATTTATCTGAATTGTTGTTTGATAAATACAAAATTGAAGATGAAAAAACAAATGAAATTTCAACTATGCTGCTGTGTGGAATTGGTACTGATGATGCAAAAATTTTACGTCTGAAAAAAGTGTTATTGTCAATTATTAAGAAATGTAACTAATGTAAATATTCTCTAAAAACCCCATAATAAAACTATTTAGAGTTGTTTGATTTAAATTTGTCGTGATAGTTGAGGCAATTTTTGAACTCAAAAATAGTTTATTAATGTACAGGGAAAATTAAGATACTTTCACGGGGAAAGGAAAGGGGAATTATGGGATTGAACGTAGATACCATTGCTAAGTACGTTGTACAAAATCACAATGTTCAGTTTATGAAAGAAAGTGATTATACTACAGCTTCAAAAGAGGAAGCTCAAAAAATTCAGGATTTTCTTAGTAACAAAAGTGCAAGAACTGCTCGTCAGGAAGAACTTGCTGCATATTTGTTAGGTATGAAAGACGAAAACGGTAACAGCCTATTTACATATAAAGAAGCTGTTGAAGCATCTAAACAGCAGTTAGAAAATGAAATTTCTCAGAAAAAAGCTCAGACTACAAAGACTTTTATTGATGAAAAATCATATAATGAAGCTGTAGCTCAGGCTAAAAAAGACGGAACTTATAATTTATATACTTTTAATCTTATTAAAGATAAAGAAGTTTTAAATCACATTAACGGCAACAAGGATTTATTTTTCACTAAAGACGAAAACGGTAATGAAGTATTCGATTCTGATAAATTTAAAAATGAATTCGGAAAAGATGTTGGTACTGATAATAAATTGCAATTAACAGAAAGACGTGAAGCCGCAGAAAGACGTACAATTTCTGCTTCGGCTGAAAAAAATGCAATTAAAGCTGCAGGTATTGACTACAGAAGAGATAATACAGGGTTGTACAGAACACTTGCAGGTACTGCAGCATTAGCAGCAATTGTATTCGGTGCATCTGCGGCAACTGCAACAGCAGCTGTTGATGTTGGTTGCAAAACTTATACAGCTACATCTACTGCGGTATCTCGTTTAGGGGGATTGGTTGGTGCTGCAGGCTTAGTTGGGTTAGGATTACTGCTAAAGGATAAAGACGGCAAAACTAATAAACGTCAGGATGCAGCTAACTTGTATCATCAGGCTCCGCCTCCTGCTGCCGAACCAACGGCTGAACCTACTGTTGAGCCTACTGTAGAACCAACTGTAGAACCTACTGTTGAACCAACTGTAGAACCTGAATGTACTACTCCGGAAGATTGTTATACTTATGATGAAGGTGTTGCTGTCAAAACTATCCCTTATGGCGGTTATTGGCACTATGCACATCTTTATAACGATTGCAATACAGGCAAACAGTTAAATCCAAGACAAATTAGAGAATTAACAGAATTGTTAAAACCGGGTCATGATGAAACATCTCTTCAAAAAGGTGATAACTGGAAGACTAAAGTATTAAGAAAAGAAATTACTTTAAAAGACGGTACAAAGATTTGTCTGGCTGATGAAAAAGAAATCGCAAGAAGAGTTGCAAGAATGAAAACTAAATCAGGCGGCAAAGATATGAAACTGGGTTCTCGTACGGTAACTGTCAGAACTTGCGAAGGAGAATACATCGGTTCTGCTTCATCAAGAGAAAAAGCTCAGGAACTTGTAAAATCCAGATAATTCAAATATTTAAAAAGCCCTCTTCGGAGGGCTTTTATTTTGTAATGTAATCTAATAATTTTGAAATGTCTTTATTCCATTGTCCGTACCAGTTTTTAAGAATAATATCCGCAGGACAAATTCCATCAGCCGCAAGCTGTTTGATTGGTTCTAAATATTTTTCTTCGCCGTTTTTATTTTCGGTTAAGCCGGCTTCCGCAATTTTAATTATATCTTTAATGTAATCATTAACTGTGTGATTTTTGAATTTGCTTTTTGTCGCTAATCTCGGAACTGCATATCTAAGTTCTGCAAAGTCATTATAACTTGTATTTTTAAATAATTCTTCAATTTTTTCAGTTGCGTCTGAATTGTATAAAATTCCTTTGTAGATTGCGAGCATTGCGTAAATATATTCTTTTTTACCGCAGTCGTGATTTCTGACTTCAATGAAATTTCTTAATCTTACCTCAGGAAAGCACAGGTTTGCGTGAAGTTTGTAATCGTCAATGTCGGGTTGTATATTATCAAAGCCGTTTCCTAAGAATTCTTTGAAGTTTATTCCGCCATTTATTACGATATTATTTTCGTTTCTTGATATGAATAGCATAGGAGCGTTTAATACGAAATTTATGTATTTTTCAAAGCCGTAATCGTTATCAAAATTGTAGCAAAAACCGCATCTGTCGTTATCAGTATTTAACCAGCTTAATGCTCTGAAAGATTTATAGCCTGTGTCAACTCCTCCTCTAATCGGTGAGTTTGCAAAAAGTGCCGTCATAAATGGTGAGAGCATATTAGCTATTTTAAATTTTTTAATAGCGTCATCTTCTGATGTAAAATCAAATGTTCCCTGAATTCCTGCTGTTTCTCTCATCATTACATCCGATAAAATTCCCCACAAGTATTGTGCCATAATGTGATAACGCTTTTTAGGAATAAGTTTAATATTTTTATAAGTTGTAACAGGAGATACTCCATAATTAAGAAAACTTATGCCGAATTTTTGAGAAATCGGTTTTAATTGCTCGTCAAGTTTATTTATATTTAATTCTAAATCTCTTATGTTTTTTTGAGGTTCAAGGCTAAATTCCGTCTGTGAACCGGGTTCAAGTGTAATAGTGTTATGACCTTGTTTAAGCCCGATTATTTCAAGATTATCCGTGATGTAATCCCAGTTTTCTTCTTTTGCAAATTCCCTTAAAAATTCGCAAATACCGTTTTGAGAATAGTAGCTTGCTGCTTGTCCTGTTTTAGTCTCTATTGGTAATCGTTCGTACTCAATACCAATCTTCATATCATTTGAGGCTTTAATACCTGAAGTATAAAGATTTTTAATATCTTCAATTGTCAAACGATTTTCGTTTCTTGTTAATGTGTTATTCACAGGACCTCCGTAAGTTTATTATATCACTAATTTACTTTAACAAAAGAATTTATTTTTAACATTGTCCTGCTTGTGATATTATAATAGGTAATATGAATTACTTTGAACGTGCAAGATATTTTAAAACTAAAAAACGCCTTGGACAGAACTTTTTGGTTAACGGTGAAGTTATCCAAAATATATTGGAGTATTCTGGTGTAACTTCTGAGGATACAGTCGTTGAAATAGGACCGGGGGTTGGTTTTGTTACGGAGCAGCTTGTTAAAAAAGCAAAAAAAGTAATAGCTGTTGAGTTGGATGAAGATGCGGTTAAAGAGTTACAAAAGTTGGATGCTCCGAATTTAACAATAATTCATAAGGATATTTTAAAAACTCAATTTTCGGATTTGTGTTCCGAGCCGGTTAAAGTTGTTGCAAATATCCCGTATTATATTACAAGTCCTATCATTGCACACCTTCTGGGTGAAATAGACGATTTAAATAATTCTAACAGAAATCAAATTAAGGATATTCTTTTAATGGTTCAGGAAGAGGTCGCAAGGAGAATGGTCGCTACCGAAAATTCGCCTGCAAAGCAGTATGGGCTGTTAACAATATTATCTCAGTTTTGGGCTGAAGTTGAAATAAAAGAACTTGTTGGCAGACGCTCATTTTTCCCTGCTCCAAAGGTTAATTCTGCTCTTGTGTATTTAAAAGTCCGTGAAAAACCCTTGCTTGAACTGAGTGATTATTCCCATTTTAGAAAGACAGTCAAAGCGGCATTTGCACAACGACGGAAAAATCTTAAAAATTGCCTTTTGAGCGGTGGTTTTTCAAAAGATAACATAATAAATTCTATGTCTAAATTAGGCTTAGATGATAACATCAGAGGTGAAAAATTATCAATAGAGATGTTTGGAAAATTATCCGAGGAGTTGCTTAAAAATGTATAGTATAAAAGTTCAGTGTCCTGCAAAGATTAACTTATCGCTAAAAGTTACAGGGAAGCGTCCTGATGGGTTTCATGATATTGAAAGTATTATGCAAACTATTTCTTTGTATGATTATTTAACTGTTAATATTACTCCTGATGAAGGATTAAATATACATCTGGATGGTAATTGTAACGATATCCCATACGATAGCAGTAATCTTGTTTATAAAGCAACAAAATTGTTTTTTTCTCATATTGATATTTCTGATGAATATAAGGTCAATATAAATATCGAAAAAAATATTCCCGTTGCAGCAGGATTAGCAGGGGGCAGTACTGATGCTGCGGGTACTTTGTACGGATTGAATAAATTATTTAATGAACCTTTGAGTAAGACTTATTTGCATAGTTTATGTGCAAAACTCGGTTCTGACTTGAATTTTTGTCTTGAGGGCGGAACTTGTATGACAAGAGGCAGAGGTGAAATCCTTGAACCTATGCCGTTCAAAAAAGAAATGATATCATTAATAAAGCCTGTAAGCCTTGGTATTAGTGCTAAAGAAGCTTATACAAAATTTTCTGCTAAACTTGCGGCAGCCTCTTCTGACAGAGATAAGTACGTTAATGATCTTGAATGGGCTGTAATTGATGATTATAAAGAACTTCAATATATCAAGCGTGATTATACAAACTCAGTAATGTCAGGTTCAGGCTCTACATTCTATATTATTAATGACGAATTTAAACAATCAGACGGATATTGGATTAAAAATAATTTAGTAACCGTTCCT
>Ga0247611_10007508_pt1 | contig 13673 bp, 14 predicted proteins | sample 177DNAGHGhighgp2_FD_192422 | JGI IMG/M metagenome (GOLD analysis project Ga0247611, IMG submission 192422) | Sheep rumen microbial communities from Palmerston North, Manawatu-Wanganui, New Zealand - 1770 DNA GHGhigh gp2 | ecosystem: Host-associated > Mammals > Digestive system > Stomach > Rumen...
ACATTATACCAAAAAGGGAGGTCAATGCTCATTTTATTTTTGAACTCCCGAAAAATAAAGGTTTTAGAACTAAAAATGGGTAGTAAATTTGACACTACCCACAACTAAAGGAGAGTAAAGAAATGAAAAATAAATTTATAAAGAAAGTAGCAGCAGTCGGACTTGCAGCAATCAGTGCAGTAGGATTGTTCGCAGGTTGCGCAGGTGGAACCACCACCAAATCCACAGGAGTAAACGGAAGTCAGATTTACAGATCTTTGGATGAAATTAAAGAAAGCGGAACGATTAACATCGGTGTTTTCTCCGACAAGTCCCCGTTCGGATATGTCGATGAAAACGGAGAGTATCAGGGATACGATGTATACTTCGGAAACAGGATTGGAAAGGACCTGGGTGTGGAAATCAATTATGTATCCACCGAAGCAGCAAGTCGTATCGAGTACTTAAAAACCGGAAAGGTGGACATTGTTCTTGCCAACTTTACCGTAACCGAAGAAAGAGCGGAGGAAGTTGATTTTGCACTTCCTTACATGAATGTAGCACTCGGTGTTGTTTCTCACGATGATCACGTAATCACCGATTTAAGCCAGATTCAGGCGGATGAGCAGGTAATCGTCATCTCCGGTACCACCGCTGAGACCTACCTTGAAAAGAATAACCCGGAAATCAAATTACAGAAATTCGATACTTATGCAGCAGCAAAGAGTGCATTCGAAAACGGCACCGGCGTTGCATGGGCAAACGACAATACCGAAGTCATTGCATTTGCAATCGAGAACGAAGGCTACACCGTAGGAATTGATTCCTTAGGCAGCCAGGATACAATCGCACCCGCGGTTACCAAGGGAAATACTTCCTTACTGAACTGGTTAAACGATGAAATCAAAACACTCGGAAACGAGAATTTCTTCCATGCGGATTATGAAGCAACTTTAGTAGACACTTATGGTATTGATTATGAAGATACCCTCGTTGTGGAAGGCGGCGTTGTAGCAGGCGCTTCCGTAGCGGAAGTGGAAGACAAAGGCACCATCACCGTAGCAGCATCTCCCACACCTCATGCAGAGATTCTTGCAGAGGCAGGAAAAATCCTTGCAAAAGAAGGATGGACCTTAAAAGTGACCGAGTTTGAAGATTATGTTCAGCCCAACCTTGTTGTAGAAGACGGTGAGATTGATGCAAACTATTTCCAGCATGTACCTTATCTCAACAACTTCAACGAAGAAAAGGGAACCCACCTTGTATCCATCGCAGGCATTCATTATGAGCCCTTCGGAATTTATCCCGGAATCAAGTCTTCTTTAGACGAAATCGCAAAGGGTGACACCATTGCGGTACCCAACGATACCACCAACGAAGCAAGAGCATTACTTTTACTTCAGGATAACGGAATCATCAAATTAAAAGACGGTGCAGGACTTACCGCAACCATACTCGACATCGTAGATAACCCTTACGACATCAAAATCCAGGAGCTTGAGGCAGCTCAGGTATCCAGAGTAAAAGACGAAGTTGCATTCGTGGTATTAAACGGAAACTATGCACTTGAAGCAGGTTTCTCCGTAGCAAAGGATTCCATCGCTTATGAAAAATCCGATTCCGATGCTGCAAAGACCTACGTGAACATTCTTGTAGTAAAGGAAGGCAATGAGGACAACGAAGGATTACAGGCACTTGCAAACGTTCTGAAGTCCGACGAGATCAGAACCTTCATCGAAAACACCTATGACGGAGCGGTAGTACCCTTCGTAGAATAATAAAAAATACGGTCTCTCCTTCCGGCTCATTTGCCGGCAGGAGAGATTTGAAGTAGCAGGAAAAGAAAATGTCAATTATCGAAATTAACAATGTCAGCAAAACATTTGATGCAAATAAGAGCAGTATCCATGCTCTGAATAATATCAGCCTCTCCGTGGAAGAGGGAGAAATCTTTGGCGTAATTGGTCTTTCCGGTGCCGGAAAAAGCACACTGGTTCGTTGTATGAATCTTTTGGAAAAACCGACGGAGGGAGACGTTATCGTAGACGGAAAGAACCTCGGAAAACTGAAAGCGAAAGAGCTTCGTCTTATGCGAAGAGAAATCGGAATGATTTTTCAACATTTTAATCTTCTGATGCAGAGAAATGTACTGGATAATGTCTGTTTCCCCATGGAAATTGCGGGCGTGAAACGCCGTGAGGCAAGGGAAAAGGCTAAGGAATATCTGGATATCGTAGGCCTTTCGGAAAAGGCTAAAGCATATCCCGTTCAGTTATCCGGCGGACAGAAACAGCGCGTAGCCATCGCGAGAACGCTTGCATCAAATCCCCGGATAATTTTATGTGATGAGGCCACCAGCGCACTGGATCCGCAGACGACGGGAACGATTTTAAGCCTGTTAAAAAGGATTAACAAGGAATACGGAATTACGGTTGTGGTCATTACACATGAGATGAGAGTCGTGGAAGATATTTGCGACCGTGTTGCGGTCCTCGATCACGGAAAACTGGCGGAGATCGGACCGGTGAAGGATGTTTTTGACAATCCGAAAAGCAACGCGGCAAAGAGCCTGCTTTTAGAGCGGAGAATCAGAGAACTGGAGGATGTGGCAGATGGAATTTAAAGATATGGTTACCATGCTTGGGGACGGAACCGTAGATACGCTCTACATGGTGTTAATCTCCACACTTCTCGGTTATGTTCTGGGCCTGCCGCTTGGAATTTTACTGACCGTTACAGATGTGGACGGAATACATCCGAACAAGGTCGTTTATAAAATACTGGATGTGATTATCAACGTGACGAGAAGTATTCCGTTTCTGATTCTGCTGATTCTGATCATGCCTTTTACGAAGCTTGTGGTCGGCAAAAGCTATGGCACCACGGCAACCATAGTACCGCTGACAATTGCAGCCGCACCGTTAATCGCAAGAATGGTGGAGAGCTCTTTGAAGGAAGTGGACAAAGGTGTGATTGAAGCCGCATTCAGTATGGGGGCGAGCGGCTTTACGATTATCCGAAAGGTGCTCGTAACAGAGGCCAGGACATCACTTCTTGTCGGTGTTACGATCAGTCTCGGAACCATTCTGGGTTACTCCGCAATGGCAGGTGTCATCGGCGGAGGCGGTCTTGGTGATATCGCAATAAGATACGGATATTACCGTTATGAAACAGGAATCATGATTGTAACCGTTGCGGTACTCGTGATTCTTATGCAGATCCTGCAGTGGGCAGGCATGCTGCTTTCGAAAAAAATCGATAAACGAAGAGGATAAATACAATGAACTGGGAGGTCATTGGCTCCTACCTTCCGCTTTACTGGAAGGCGATGTGGCTTACATTGAAAATAGGATGGATTGGTATCGTATTCGCAATACTGATCGGAATACTGGTGGCCATTGTACGTTTCTACAAGGTCCCCGTGGCAAGTCAGATTGCAGGTGTGTATATCGAACTTTTCCGCAATACACCCCTTCTGGTGCAACTGTTTTTTCTCTATTTTGCACTTCCGAAAATCGGTATTCCGATGCGTGCGGATTTTACCGGAATGCTGGGACTGGCCTTGCTCGGAGGTGCATATATGGCCGAAACCTTTCGAAGCGGCCTGGAATCGGTGGCAAAGATTCAGACGGAAAGTGCGGCATCCCTCGGTATGAATAAGAGCCAGGCCGTGGTGCATATTATTTTTCCGCAGGCCTTTGCAAGAAGTGTTCCGTCATTTGTGGCGAATGTCATTTTTCTCTTAAAGGAGACAAGTGTTTTTTCGGCAATCAGCCTGATGGATCTGATGTTTACCGCAAAGGATTTAATCGGTCTTTACTACAAAACAACAGAGTGCCTGGTTTTACTGGTGTTCTTTTATGCACTGATTTTAATACCGGTATCCGTCCTGGGCGACCGTCTGGAGAGGAGGGTGCGCCATGCAGAATTTGGGGATTGATGTGCTTTTTAAAGGCTCCAATATGCTGCGTCTTCTGGGCGGTTTGTGGGTCTCTCTGCGAATCAGTCTGATCGCGGTTGCATTCAGTATTCTCTTAGGAATTCCGCTCGGAATACTGATGAGCCGGGAGTCCAAAATCATTAAGGCAGTTACAAGACTTTACCTGGAAATCGTTCGGGTTATGCCGCAGATGGTACTGTTATTTATTGTATTTTTCGGTACCACGAAGGTGTTCGGATGGAACCTGGATGCGGAGGTGGCATCGGTGATTGTCTTTACATTCTGGGGCTGCGCGGAGATGTCGGACTTAGTCAGAGGTGCGTTGATCAGCATTCCGAAGCACCAGTATGAAAGCGCAAGGGCGCTCGGCATGAATTCGTTTCATGTATTTTTCTTTATCATTCTGCCGCAGACAGTCAGAAGGCTTCTGCCTCTGTCCATCAATCTGGTCACGAGAATGATTAAGACGACATCACTGGTAATGATGATCGGTGTCGTAGAAGTACTGAAGGTCGGACAGCAGATTATTGAAGCGAACAGAACCTCTTCGCCCAATGCGGCGTTTGGTGTCTACGGAACCGTATTTTTACTGTATTTTATCGGCTGCTGGCCCATCAGTATGTTTTCGAAATATCTGGAGAAGAAATGGAAATAAGCATGTATAAAAATGGAAATGAACAAGGATAAAAAATGGAAATGAGCAGGGACAAAAAAGAAGAAATTATCCGTGTGGATCATATTACCAAACGATACGATGAAAATTCTGTTTTAGAAGATTTTTCTTTATCAGTTTACGAAGGAGAAGTGGTCGTTATCGTCGGTCCCTCCGGCTGCGGAAAGAGTACAATTCTCCGCATCATGAACGGACTGGAACCCATTCAGAAGGGTGAGGTTACCTATCGCGGGGAAAAAGTTGACGGAAAACTCGGAAGCATTACGAGGATTCGCGAAAAGGTCGGAATGGTGTTCCAAAGTTACGAACTTTTTCCGCATAAAACAATTTTGCAGAATGTAATGCTTGCTCCGGTCCTGGTTCAGAAACGCGATAAAAAAGAAGTGAAGGAAGAAGCACTGAAGCTGCTTGAAAGAGTCGGTCTTTTAGAGAAAAAAGACAGTTTTCCGAGGCAGTTATCCGGCGGTCAGAAACAGAGGGTAGCAATCGTAAGAGCACTGGCGATGCACCCCGAGGTACTGCTTTTTGACGAAGTGACGGCAGCGCTGGACCCCGAGATGGTAAGGGAAGTACTGGAAGTAATTCTTTCTCTTGCCAAAGAAGGAAAGACCATGGTGATTGTAACGCATGAGATGGCTTTTGCAGAGGCGATTGCGGACAGAGTGATTTTTCTGGACGAAGGACATATTGAGGAAGAAGGTACCGCGGAGGAATTTTTCCGGCATCCGAAGAGTGACCGCGCAAAGCAGTTTTTACACAGTTTTACTTATGAAAAGGTGATTTGACACCGGGAATGGGTGGGTGTCATTTTAGGTGCAAGATGCCGTAGCCGCGGGAATGGCGTAGGTTTCATAGACTGAGGTTGGTGGTTCGAGTCCGCCCGGTATCGTTTCTTAAAAAAGGTACAAAGATTACAGGAAGTTTCCCTTTCAAAGTTGCGAAGAATAGCGCAAAAATGGTAAAATTATCCTGTAATCTTTTTTGTTAAAAAAGATGTTTCCGTGATTGCGAAGCGGTCCGGAATGCCATATAATAAAGATTGCTGTGTTTACAGTAAAATGTTATGAGAAAGTGTTTTGTGAAAGAGGAGGATATTTTATCATGGTTACCAAAAAATCAAGAACCGTTTTCGTAGTACCGGTTCTGCTTGCTGCAATGATTCTGCTGTTTGGTTTTACGGCGTGCTCGGGCGAGGAAACGAAGACATCCACACCATCATCCAAAGTGGAATTTTTAGGATCCTGGGAAAGAGTTACATCGGACGGTTTGGAAACCATTCAGATGACGGCGGACGGCAAATATATTACAGATATCCGTTTAAACAACGGAACCACCACCCACAATGAAAATACATGGGATTATGAGGACGGAACCTTTACGGTTCATTATTCGGCGCTCGGGCTGGATTCCTCCTACGATGCAAGAATCATGGGTGATATCCTGTTTTTGGATAACGGAAATGCCAAGCTGAGTTACACAAAGAAATAAAGTCAAATGCCGACGGAATACGTCGGACCGGCACCGGCGAAAGCTTCCGAAAGAGCGGAAGATAAGCGGTTTGATCACAGGAGGAAAATGCTGTGAAATTACTGAAAAAGAAAAAATGGAACGCACCGAAGAAGGGATTCTACGGATGGTATTTTAAATGTCAGTCCGAGGAGGATACAGTGATTTTTATCGCATCCGCAAACCGCGGTGAGGATGAATCCACGGGAAGGCTGCAGATTGCCACCAAGGACGGCGTCTGGGATGTGGATTTTCCCATAGAATGCTTTTCCGAAAAGAAAGGAAACATCTTTCTGGCACAGAACCGTTTCGGAAGAAGCGGAATCCGCTTTAACATCACAACGGCGGATTTAAGAGGAAAGGGCAATCTGATTTTCAGTGATTTTACACCGCTGGATTATGATATTATGGGACCCTTCGTGCTTGTGCCGTTCATGGAATGCAGACACAGTATCATCAGTATGCGTCACAAGGTAAACGGAAGCATTACGTTAAATGACCGCAAATACGAATTCAACGATGCTTTCGGTTACTGGGAAGGGGACAGAGGAACATCATTCCCGTCGGAATATCTGTGGACTCAGACCGCATTTGACGAGGGCTCCTTAGTGCTTTCCGTAGCGGAAATTCCTGCCGGACCGTCGAATTTTACGGGAATTATCGGAGTGGTTTCCTATCAGGGAAAGGAGTATCGTTTTGCGACCTATCTCGGTGCGTCCCTGAAGGAATTAAAGGACCGGAAAGTTACCGTAAAACAGGGCAATATGACACTCGAAGCAAAGCTTTTAGACCGCGGCGGAAAGATTCTTTCCGCACCCGTGGAGGGCGATATGAGCCGTGTCATCCACGAATGCTTATCCTGCAATGCGGCTTACCGCTTTAAAATCGACGGAGAAACGATTTTTGCGTTCAAAACGGACAAAGCCTCTTTTGAGTATGAGTATAAGAGATAGGATGAATTCGGGGACCGGGAAACAACCGGAGCGCGTGTGAAAGATATTTAATCGGGTAGGGAGAAGGAGTCTTCCTACCCGATTTTTTACGCGATAAGGCTTTCAGGAGGACACTCCGCGAGGGGGAATTCTTTTTGACAGATTATTGAAAAAATATCCATAAAAAATAGTTGTCATATTCGTATCTGGTATGTAGGAAGTTTTTGAATACGAAAGGGGCGAGGGAAAATGAAAAAAAGAGGAATTGTTCTCGGACTGGTCTGTGTCCTTCTGATGAGCGGATGCACGAAGACTATGACAGCGAATCCGGGTGGGGGAAATACATCGGGTACATCGGAAGTTCCGTCCGCATCTGTGACGAATACCGGAGTAACGAAAAGTTTTGATGAGCCTGAGGTGGAACCTGCGGAGCAGACTGTGGAAGGAGCCTATGTAAACAGCTTCAGCTGCGGATATTTAAGCGGTAGTTTTGTACCGGACCAGTATACAATGTATCTGGTGACCAATGAGGAAGAGATTGCATATGCGGAATGTTATCTCGGAATGCAGGAACCCTTAAATGTGGAGGAAGTTTTCGGTTTTAACTTCGGTCTTGCGGAAGAATTTCAGAAACTGAAGGAAGCCTACCCGATTTCGGATTACAATTATCTTCTGTATTACAGCGAATACAGTCAGGGCGGACATTACCATCACTCGGATTCCGTGGTATATAACGAAGACAGAATCTATTTCCATTATGATGTGGTGAAATCTCCGGAAGGCGAATTCGGTACGGATGTGATGGAAGGCGATTTTGACATGGCGGCGGTTCCGAAAGCATTTTTTGAAGGAAAGAGCTTCAATAACACGAAAAGATACGGAATTCCGCTTACCGAAGAAGGCGCTCCCACCAACGACGTGGAAGAAGGATGGTGTGCCAAATTTGAGAACGGAAATCCGGATTTCGTCAATGAAACCTTTGTCTATTTTACCAATGACGGCTACAAAATTGTCAACGCGTATGATGCGTATATAATGGGCACCTCGAAATGGGAAAGAAGGATAGAATACTATGAAATCGTATCCACAAGAGAGGAAGTGCTTGCAGCCGTAGAGGCATACGGAACGAACCGGAATCTGTTCTATCCGGGTGACGATAAAATATACGAACCCAAGGATTTCCCGGATAAAGTGTATGCCTGGAACGGCCCAAATAATTAGGGATCCGCTCGGGCGCGAAAGAGTCGCAAGCGACTCTTTTTTTACTTCATAGGAAATTCCTCCGAATTTCCTACGAAGCAAAATGCTCCGCAGGATGCGCACCTCGCGGAAAGGAAATCATCGCTTCGCGATCCGCTCGGGCGCGAAAGAGTCGCAAGCGACTCTTTTTTATAATGTGCTGGACATTTGATGGACGTTTTGTGGTAAAATTATAAAGTGGTTGGAAAAGGTCCGCAATCGAAACGGTTGCGTTTGAAACAAAGCAGAGGTATTACACGATTGGCTGATAAGATCGAACAACAGACGGAGAAGATGGAAAATCTGAAAAAGATGTTTTCGCACGCGCCTGGGAATGAAGAAAATAAGGTGCTGCGGGAATCCTTCGAAGAACTGCTTAAATTCATAAAAGATAATCCCAAACCTGCAGCGGATTCTTCCAGGGAAAAGGTTGAGGAATATGCGAGAATGCTGTTAAACCGTCTCGATGCGGTAGAACGTAATTCGTATATTTACGCGGATGCAAAGGAAGGTGCATCTCCCGGGGAAGAAAAGGAACGTCCTGCCGGTGTAAAGGAGTGCGGCGATTTTGCAAAAGAACAGAAAGAACTGCTCCTTGCGGATATGAAAAAGAGAGGTCTCATCGGTGCGAATGCCGATGTGGACAGCTTAAGGAACGTCCTTGCAACCAATAAAATGATGGACAGTTTTAAAGCACTGCAGCAAATGAAGGAACTGCCGTCGGACGAAAAAGGAAAGCGCGAAATCTTAAATCTTGCCGCGGATATCATTGTCGGAAGAGTCGTATCGGGAGACAACACGGCAGGTCAGAAAATGCTGGAGGAATACGGTATTATCGGAGTAAAGCGGAAAGTCGCGCTGAACAAGGACTTCCAGAGATATCTTGAAAACTGCATCACGAACAAGGAAATGACGGGAAAGCAGCTCGCGGAAGAACTTACGGGTGATAGGGTGATGCCGAAAGTGAAGAGCGTGAAGACCGATATGGAAAAGGAAAATGCGCAGTCGGCGAAAACACCGAAATCACCGCACATTGGTAAATAAACACACGGAATGTAAGAGGGAATTCATTCAATGGGTTACAATTTTTTTAATATCAAAGAAGTTTCACCGGCCTTTAACCGCAAATTAAAAGATTTCAAGGAATCCGTAGGTCCCGCGATTCGCGAGGGAAAGGACATTACCTTTGCGGATAACGACATTACCTATGCTCTGAAACTTCAGAACGAACGACTGAAGGAAAAAGGACTGGAGCTGGATTACAACATCTATTCCAGGGATAATCAGAATGATAAATTCATTTCCGGCAGCAGCTGGAAGGACGCACATTATCAAAGCACGGTCTGCTTTAATAATTCGTACGGCATAAAGCGGAAGGTGAAAAAGGACGGAAAGTGGCGCTACAGTGATAATCGCAAGAGCGTTCTTTACGAAACCATTACGGACGTGGTTACGGGTGCACACCCGGACAACGATCCTTTCTGCTGTCCGAACTGCGGTACGGCATCCACGGTGGCCGGGCTTCAGAACGGCTGCGCATACTGCGGCACCAAATTCCAGATGGATGATTTGTTCCCGAAGGTCAGTGCCTATTATTTTCTGGAAGATGCCGGCATGACCAAGGGTGAATTCTGGGGTGGCTACTTCATTTGTTTCGTCATTACACTGATTGCGATGTATATCTTTGCCTGCTATCTCAATCCGGCTGTTTTTCTGCCGAAAAACCTGGCGGGCAATACCACCAATCTGATCGGAATCGCCATCGGCTTTCCAATCGGCTGCTTTATTCTGGGATATGTTCTGTATGCGTATTACCTGATTATCCGTCTGATTGTTAAAGCGATTCTTTCCGCGGGAAAAATGGGAACCGCGGGTTCGAGAAGAAAATTTGAGGCAAGAATGAGAAAATTCAGTCCCGAATTTTCCTATGAGTATTTTACGAGTAAGGCGATTTCACTGATTAAGACCGCGGTATTTTCAAAGGATGAAACGGAACTCTTATTCTATACGGGTCAGCCGATGAATCCGAAAATGAAGGATATCATCGATCTGAATTACGGCGGTGCGCTGGGCTGCAAACGCTTTAAGGATGAGGGGAATTTCGTAACGGTTCAGACCAAGGCATATTTCGACGTGCTTTATGCGCAGGGAAGCCGTATTTATTCCCGTAGCGAAGTGTTCAGTGCGACCTTCAAAAGACGCACCGACATTCCGGTAAAATTAAACTTTTCCATGACGAGAATCGCATGCCCTACCTGCGGATCGAGTTATGATGCAACAAAGAACAAAATCTGTCCGTACTGTGAGAACAAATACGAAATCACAACGGACGATTGGGCACTGGTGGAATTTAAGAAAATGTAACGGGGAGGTATACGATATGGAAAAATCGAAGGTTTATTTTACGGATTTCAGAACCGTTCTGGGCGTCAGCCTTACGGCTAAGCTTCAGAAGCTGATTAAAATGGCCGGCATCGGAACGATTGATATGGACGGCAAATTCGTAGCAATTAAAATGCATTTTGGCGAACTCGGCAATCTCGCATATCTTCGCCCGAATTACGCGAAAGCCGTGGCGGACGTGATTAAGGAACAGGGCGGTCTGCCTTTTTTAACCGATTGCAATACTTTATATCCGGGCAGCAGAAAACATGCACTTGAGCATTTGGACTGCGCCAATATAAACGGGTTTAATACCGTAACAACGGGCTGTCAGATTATTATCGCCGACGGGCTCAGGGGAACGGATGATATTCTCGTTCCCGTTCCGAACGGAGAATACTGTAAGGAAGCTTATATCGGACGTGCCGTAATGGATGCGGATATCGTGATTTCCTTAAACCATTTCAAGGGTCACGAACAGGCCGGTTTCGGCGGCGCAATCAAAAATATCGGTATGGGATGCGGAAGCCGTGCGGGAAAAATGCAGCAGCATAACAGCGGACATCCGCATGTCATAGAAAGCATGTGTAAAGGCTGCAGAAGATGTGCGAAGGAGTGCGGCTCCGATGCCATCAGCTACAACGACAAAAAAGCGTGGATTGATCCGGAAAAGTGCAAGGGCTGCGGCCGTTGTATCGGAGCATGTGCTTTTGATGCGATTGAAAACGATAACTGGGACGCTCCGCAGATGCTCGGCAGAAGAATGGCGGAATATACGGCTGCGGTGGTTAGCGGAAGACCGAATTTTCATATCAGCTTAATTACCGACGTATCTCCGAACTGTGACTGTCACGGAGAAAATGATGCACCGATTCTGCCGGATATCGGAATGCTGGCATCCTTCGATCCGGTGGCGCTGGATCAGGCCTGCGTGGACCTCTGCCAGAAGGCCGAACCGATTCGCAACAGCCAGCTCGGCGACAATATGGCAAAAGAACATTTCCACGATCACGGAGATGTATGGCATAACAGCAATCCGAACGTGTCCTGGGCCGAAACACTGGAACACGCGGAAAAAATCGGAATCGGAACGAGAGAATACGAACTGATTACGATGAAATAGAGATGTGAAAAAACTGTAGAGGGAGGAAAAACCCATGGCAGAAAATAACGCAAATATTCAGAATTCACAACCTGTTCAGAATACACAGCCCACGCAGCCCACGCAGCCGGTACAAAGCGCTCAACCGGTTCAAAACGCGCAGCCTGCACAAAGCGCACAGCCCGCACAAAGTGTTCAGCCGGTGCAGTATACTCAGCCGGTGCAGGTCGTTCAGCCCGCCCCAAAGAAGAACGGCTGGATTATCGGACTGCTCGTAGCATTGTGTGTGATTTTGCTTGTACTCGTAATCGGAGCCGCGGCTTATATCGGTATCACCTCCTACATCAAATACCAGCAGAGCAAAAAGCCGCAGGTGACATCAGCCCTTCTTATGTCCAAGCTGGAGGACTGCAGCGATTTGACCACGGCAGAAGTAACTTATACGGGGCTTGTGCATTACGATGACGGAGGAATTCCTTTCCTGACACAGAAGAAGTACAGCATGATTTATTCCGCAACCATTGAGGCCGGCATTGATATGTCCGGCGTGGAGATTGAAGTAACCGACGATAAAGTAACCGTAACGCTTCCCGAAGTTCAGGTCGACGAACCGCAGGTGGATCTCGACTCGATTGATTTTTATGACGAATCCTTTGCGATTTTTAACTGGGACGACAAGGTGGACGGAATTGATGCGGTGAAGGTTGCCAGGGAAGACTGCAGGGAAAAAGCGGATATCGACGGCTTAAAAGGAAAAGCCTATGAAAACGCGAAAAAAATTGTCACCGAGCTTTTGGAAGACTTAATCGGCGACAGAGAACTTGAAGTAAAATAAAGGAATTAATTTGAACTTATGAAAATACTGATTACCAATGATGACGGTGTTCTCGCAGACGGTATCGTCCGCCTTGCCGAGGCGGCAAAAGAATTCGGCGAGGTCTGGGTTGTGGCACCGGACGGACAGAGAAGTGCCGCATCGCACAGCCTTACATTAAGACACAGCTTCGAAGCATGGGAGATTGAATTTCCCGTTCCCGGTGTGAAGGCATATGCCTGCAACGGTATGCCTGCGGACTGTGTCAGAATCGGAATTTTAAACATTATGCCGGAAAAACCGGACTGGATTTTAGCGGGAATCAATTACGGATACAATGTCGGAAGCGACATACAGTATTCCGCGACGGCCGGTGCCGCTTTTGAAGGCTCTTTCCATAAAATTCCCACTATTGCATTTTCGGAGGGGATTTCCGAAAAACATGTCACAACGGACCGTTATCTTCGTGAAATCTTTGTAAAGCTTTTGGAAAAACCGCTGCCTTCCGGACAAATCTGGAACGTGAATTTTCCCGAGTGTTCCTTGGAGAAGTGCGGAGGTGTTTTGTATGACCGCACTGTATCCACGGATGAATTTTATAAAGACAGATACAAAGAAGAGCATCTTGAAAACGGAAGAATATCCTTTATGGTGGACGGCATAAGAAACTGGGTAGCTTCCGAGGGCACGGATCTGAAGGCAATTCTGGACGGATATGTATCCGTGGGAATTGTGACAAATATATCTTAACGGAGGAAATCGGAATGAAACAGGCTTACAATCCCTATCTTCCGCAGAATGAGTACATACCCGACGGTGAACCGCATGTGTTTGACGGCCGGGTATATATTTTTGGCTCCCACGACAAGGAAGGGGGCTATACGTTCTGCATGCTCGATTACGTGACATATTCCGCGCCCGTCGACGATCTGACCGACTGGCGTTATGAAGGTGTGATTTACAGGGCCGAGCAGGACCCGCAGTATCCGAAGCTGAAATACATGTATGCGCCGGATGTGGTTCGCGGCAATGACGGAAAATATTATTTATACTATGCTATGGGCGGTGATTACGGCTACGGCGGATATGTGGGACCCATCAGTGTT